>Ga0114963_10002734_pt1 | contig 12031 bp, 8 predicted proteins | sample C_131016_EF_Meta_FD_87019 | JGI IMG/M metagenome (GOLD analysis project Ga0114963, IMG submission 87019) | Freshwater microbial communities from Lake Croche, Canada to study carbon cycling - C_131016_EF_MetaG | ecosystem: Environmental > Aquatic > Freshwater > Lake | place: Lake Croche, Canada...
TCATAGCCCACGCAGAGCTAACTGACCAAACACTATTGCATCGCATGGCAGCACTAGGAGTCGTAGCTTGTGTGCAGCCCTACTGGGCTCAGAACAACGGACTATTGCTCAGTTGCGAAGACCACTTAGGGCATGAGCGCTTACAGCGTCTGTATGCCTTCAGAGACATGTTTGAAACAGGAATCACCACGGTATTTTCTAGCGATTGGCCCATCTCCAGTTATGAACCCATCAAGGGGCTAGCTGTAGCGGTAAATAGACGTGAACATTCACAGCAACCTCAGCACAACATCGACCAGGCAGTCTCGGTTGAACAGGCGCTAAATGCATATTCGCGCAATGTGAAGCTGATGCTCAAAGATAAAGCGACCGGCACCTTTGAAGTTGGTCAACCGTTTGATGCTGTTTTGCTAAATCAGAATCTCCTTGAAGTCGAACCAGATCAGCTAATCAATACGAAGGTGTTGGTCACCTATAAAGCAGGCAGGGAAATCTTTAGGGCTAACCCTTAACCGCTCCACCGGTAAGACCTGAAGTGATGTATTTCTGAAGGAATAGAAACAACACCAAGCTAGGCAGGGCTGAAAGCACAGCGCCAGCTGCAAACATCGACCAATCCTTTGAGTACGGATCGTTGATGAACTGTTGGAGACCGGTTGCCAAGGTTAGCTGGTTAGGGTCGCTCAACAGAATCGAAGCCAACACATAATCACTGGTTACGCCGATGTAGCTCAAGAGCATCTGCACTGCTAGTACGGGAGCGACGAGTCGCAAGATGATGCTGAAGAAGATTCTTGCGTGGCTTGCGCCATCTATGGTTGCCGCCTCATCAATTTCCTTAGGCACAGTGTTGAAGAATCCATACATCAAATAGGTTCCTGCTCCGAGAGCCCCTCCCATGTATACAAGAATCAAACCTAACTGGCTATTAAGACCGATGATTGGGAAAACTTCACCGAAGTCACTGAGCAAGCTAAATACAGCGACTAAACCAAGAATAGAAGGGAACATCTGCATCAAAATCAGAGATAGTAATCCGCCTCTTCTCCCCTTGAACCTGAGTCTTGAGAAGGCATAAGCAGCCAGAGCACTTAGGAATACCGAACCGATTGAGGTGACAAGTCCGATGTATACGGTGTTGGTATACCACCTAGCAAATGGTCTGGTGTCTTGCGCAAACAGTTCAATGTAGTTCTGCGGTGAGAATGCGGTAAAGAGGGCTGTTGTATTGTTGATGTCATTGTTTGGATACAAAGATGTCGACAAAATATACAGAATCGGGAAGATTGCAAAAATACAGACGAATAGCCCTAGTAGGTGTCTCCAGCCGGTTCGGAAAAACCAGCGACCTAGATTAAACGGCTTTCTATTGCTAACTGAACTCATTAGAGAATCTCCTCAAAGGCCCTGGTACGTCTAAAGCTGATCAATGAAATGGTCGCAATTACAAAGAAAATAAGGATAGAGAATGCGCTCGCCAGACCATAGTTTTGACCGGTTCCAGAGAACGCGATCTTATATACAAAGGTGATAAGGATATCCGTTCCTCCAACGTCATAATCTGTGACCCCTGAGTCATTTGGCCCACCCTTAGTCAAAAGGTAGATGATGGAGAAATTATTGAAGTTATAGGCAAAAGATGAAATCAGTAGAGGAGCTATGGAGATCAACAGCAACGGCAATTTGATTAGTCTAAAGTTCTGCCAGCCTGTCGCACCATCAATCTCAGCTGCCTCGTTGAGTTCAGGTGGGATTGATTGTAGAGCTCCAGTTGTGATCAAGAACATGTATGGGAATCCGAGCCAAAGGTTAACGAGCAGCACTGCTAGTCGAGCTGGATTCTCTTCTAAGAGCCAAGGGAAGTTTCCTTCATTACCTGGTGTCTGACCAAGGATGACCGTGTTAATAAAACCATTCTCTCGGTTAAGCAGACCAACCCAAACATAGGCAGAGAGGAAGCCAGGAAACGCGTAGGGCAGAATCATTACCGCACGATAGATTTTCTTCCCACGAAGTTTCTCATGATTGAACAAGAAGGCAATTAGCAGACCAAGAATAAATGTTGTCAATACTGTCAGGAAGGCAAAGACAAATGTCCACGTTATCACTTTGACCAGCGGATCTCTCAATTGAACATCAGTGAAAATAGTTTGGAAGTTGGCGAATCCAACTTCGACGCGCCAACCGCCATCTAGCTTGGCTGAATTCACATCCCCATTGGTGTGGAAATAACCATCAGAGCTAGGCTTGAAAACGTCACCCGTGAAGTAATTTCCATAGTCGTCGTCAGCGATTGCCGTAAAGAAACCAGTCTTCTCGTCGTAGGAGAGCGTTGCCTGAACCTGAAGAGCAGTTGAAAAATCAGCTGTTTTGATTCCGACAGTTGGGTCAGCCAAATCTGTTGCAACCCGTAGAGATGTGTAGGAACGTTTTTGACTTGCCGACAGAGAGTCTGTAGCTACTGCAGAATAGCCAACGGCTTTCTCTGCTGCGTGCATACAGGTTGTGACGTCTTCAGCATAAGGGTCTGCACACTTAGGGCTCAGAGTGTAGTTTCCTGAGGGAATCTCCACCGGTAGCTGCCCGTCCTCACCGACATAGACTCTTTGATCTAGATTGCTTGTGAGAAGCAGAGCCTCGTTACCGTTCGCCTCAGCTCTAACTAACGCGACTGTGTAGTCTTCGCCATCTATAGTTCGATATGCTGCGTTCTGAATAGTTTGAACTGCGAGTGACTTATCCCCATTGTGAGCGCTGCCATAATTTGTGAAAGCGGTATATCCGCTAAATAGCAAAACATAAACCTGGAATATCAACAGGAAAATAACGCCTGGAGCTAAATATTTTGCCGGTAAGCCGCCTTTGCGCAGGTATATCCAGTTAACAATTAGAAGAACAGCGATGCTCAGCGCTGCAACCCAGATTCTCCCCTGGCCTAATAAAACCATAATCATGGTGGTAGCTACAGCATCTACGACTCCAAGAACACCAAGTTTCCAGAGAGTTCCGGAAAGGCTAGGAATGTCAGAGCCCCATGAGCGAACCTTCATTTTGGCCATTACGTTACCTCTCCATTAAAGCTTCTGCACATTGCCTATATCGTAATAGTGGGTGCCCCAACTAATTGAGACACCCACAGGTACGATCTTTAGTTACTTAACCTGGTCGATTGTCTTTTGAAGCGCCTTTGTCATAGCTTCCCAAGCAACATCTGGCTTAGCTTCTTTACCCTGGATGATTCGGGTCTGAGCCTTACCCCAAGTTACCCATGCAGCATCCATAGCTGGTGAGTTTGGCATCGGCACTGTGTTTGCCGCATTCGCGAAACCCGCAATAACGGGGTTGTCCTTAGCGCGGTTTAGTGCAGCCACGTTAGCAGGGGTCTTGTTGTAGTTGTCATACAAGCTGAACTGCGCTGATTCAGATGACATGAATTTCATCAAGTCAGAAGCAGCTGGAACGTTTGTGGTGTTTCCAGGGCCTGAAGCAACCATCAGGTAGCCACGGATACCAAGAAACTGCTTAGCCTTGAGGCCGGTCGGACCAGTTGGGAATGGATCGATTGAATAACCCGTTCCGATTTCGAGACCCTTCTTACAGTTACCTGAACCTTCTTCGATAGCCGTAATGTTCCAAGCACCAGTTACCCAGTACTTAATCAATCCTGTCTTTTTTGCTTTATTGGCAGGATTTAGGAAATCACAAAGGATGTTGGCGTTAGCGGGAGGGCCAAAAAACTTGGTTCCCTTTAGCTTTAGCCACTTCGCGAAGTTTCCACCCTTAGTTCCGCCCATGCCAACTTTGTTTGTCCAGTCACCCTTTGAATCAGAAGTAAATACTGGAGCATCGAACATAGTTTGGAATGGATAGAAGTGATATGGGTCAGAAGTTGTCGCTGAGTAGTTGATACCCAATTCGCCATCTTTGATGTCGTTTACAGACTTCAATGCCTTAGGAGCCTTCTTGACGTTTCGCAGCATCGCAATGTTCTCAGTCCATCCTGGAACACCGTAGTAGTGCCCTTTGTACTTCATGGCCTGCAACGCACCTGGAACAAAGTCATCTTTGAAGTTGCTTGGCAATTGGCTGTCAATTGGAAGTAAAACGTTAGCGGCAACGAGGTTACCGATCCAGTCGTGAGCCGCACCTGCAAGAATGTCAGGACCCTGGCCCTTAGGCACAGCGACCTTTAGCGCATCACGCACTGTACCAAAATCCTTTTGAACAAGGCTGACTGAATAATCAGCCTTAAGGTCATCCCATTTCGTAACCTGAGCTTTGATGGTGTCGATTGTTCCCTTATCTGCCCACACAATAATTGTTGAGACGGCAGAAGCTGGCGTAGCAAGTGTGATGCCACTACCGACCACCGTTAGTGCAGCCAGAATTCCGACCACTCTTTTTGCTGTTGTTTTCATTTTCTGTTCTTTCTCTTAGTTTTCACTTTTTATCTCCGTTGATTTTTACTTGTAAATCACGATTGTTGAATGGGCAGCAACCGAAATCGATCCAGCGCCTTTCATCGTTGCCAATACGGTTATTCCAGCAGTATCCCCTTGAACAACGATTTTCCAGTTTCCTGTTTCAGACAATTCGACTTTCTTTGCTGAGGAATTCGGGTTAGATATGACAACGATTGTTGACCACTTATCCTTGGCCGCTTTTCCATTGAGCTCGTAGGCAAGGATGTCGGCAGGAGCATCTAGGAAGGTCAGATTCGCAGAAATATCACTAGGCTTGCTCATTCTGAAAGCTGGGTGAGCTTTACGTAAAGCAATCAGCCCCTTGTAATAATCAACCGTTAAGCTTTCTGAAACTCTTTGATTCCATTTCAAGCTGTTGATTGAATCAGGAAGGTTGTAGCTGTTGGTCTCACCTTCTTTAGTGCGCAAGAATTCCTGACCGGCTTGAATAAACGGTGTTCCCTGTGCAAGCAATACAAGCGCAGCGACCTGACGATCCTGTTTTGCAACTTCGGCACGGGAAGTACCTCCATTGACTGACCATAATTTGTCAAAGAGAGTTGAGTTATCGTGTGCTTCAGCGTAGTTAACCGATTGACCTGCATCAAGTGTTAACCAAGGTACAACAAGAGTGTCTGCGCTGGTGTGTCCAATAGTTCCAGCCTTCAGTGCTCCCAATGCTCCACTAGCATTACCGTTCACGTATCCGCCATCCATGCCGTCTGGGCTTCCCTTGACTGCGTTACGAATTCCATCGTTGAACGCTCCAAGGCCTCGCATGTTGACAAGCTGACCCTGAGTTCCCTGTGGCACACCAATTGATGGGCCCATACTCCATGCCTCACCAAGAATGGTTGCTTTAGGCTCAATAGTTGAAACTCCAGCCCGAACTGCATTCAGAGTTGTCACATCCCACAAGCCCATTTGGTCAATACGGAATCCATCCAGCTTGTACTCTTTTGTCCAATACTTCATTGAGTCAACGATGAATTTGCGAACCATAGGTCGTTCTGTCGCAACATCGTTTCCACAACCAGATCCATTAGTCAACATGCCGCTGGCATCTCTTCTAAACCAGTAGCCCGGAACAATCAACTGTTGGCTAAATTCAGTAGCGCTAGCAACGTGTCCGTAAACAACATCCATGGTTACTCGTAACCCAGCTTTATGAATGGCCTGGATTGCGGTCTTAAGTTCCTTCACGCGCAGAACTGGGTTTGCAGGATTACTTGAATACTGACCCTCAGGAGCGTTGAAGTTCTTCGGATCGTAACCCCAATTGAATTCAGGTGAATCCTCTGAGCCACCGGATGCGTAATCGTAGAAAGGAAGAAGCTGGATGTGAGTCACTCCAAGTTCTTTGAAGTAACTGAGCCCAGTGGTGCCAGTCTTCTTTCCAACTTTTACTGACGTGCCCAGTTGAGCAAGGCCTAGGTACTTGCCACGATTTGCAGCGGATACCCCGCTAGAAGAATCTTTGGATGCATCTCGTACATGCAACTCATACATAACAGCGTCGGAAGACTTTCCGGAGAAGGAAGGTTTTGCTTGAGTTGCCCAACCTACAGGATTAGTTTTGGCAAGATCCAAAACAACACCGCGGTTACCGTTCATGGTTACAGAACTGGCATAAGGATCGACTGCCTCTTCGGTGTTTCCGCCAACAGTTACCCTGTAGTTGTAAATCTGACCGTTCTTATCGCCACTGAGAGTGGCTATCCATGTTCCATTGACACTCTTGGTCATAGTCGTCACGACGGCCTGGTCCGCAGCAAGGGTTGCTGAAGAATATGTTGCCAACTCCACTTCACTAGCTGTCGGCGCCCACACTCTAAAATCTGTTTTAGCTGAAGTGTAAGTTGCTCCAAGATCATCGCCTGCGTAGGTGAAGGCATCAATAAAGCCTTGGCTCGTAAAAACACCTGAGGCAACAATCTTTCTTGAACCGTAAACCCTATTTGGATCAGGATCTGTGTGGTTGACTGTCAAAACTGAGCCAAGCGGGATGTCACTTGATGTGGTTATTAGCCACTGCTTATTGCTGGCGTAAGCGCCAGCGCCTGAACCAAGGTCCTTTATTTTTTCAGCAGAGAGAATCTCCGGCGCGTCGGTTCCTGTGATAGAGAATCCTGGACCTGCAGTTGCGTTTGCTTTGCTCAAAGTTACTTTGATGGTTCGGAACGACTCTATGGAAGCGCCCCAAATTTCTGGAGGAATAACAAATGTGTCGTCTTTATAGAGGTAGGTATCTCCTTGCTTAATCCAGATTTCTGCGAAGTGATTGGCATTCAAGTCAACTACTCGGTCAGCATCGACATCTTTAGTCCAGCTGCTCTTTAATCTTGGAATCAAACCTAATTGTGTTACTCCTGAACTAATCGGAAGATAGGTGTCAATTACCGCATAGCCCTTTATATCAAGAGTCGAAGCGCTGAATGGTGTGGGTGTCTTCATTTCAGGCAGATTGACACCTTTGAAGGCCCAAAGCCAGAGACCCCAGTCGCCGTAATTAGTTGGAGCATTCCTCTTGTAATGGACGATCAAATGCGCACACATAGTTGTCGCACATCCATTTGCTGCCTGAGCAGGTCCAGAAGAAATAGGCCCGGTCAAAGTTAGCCCTGCAATCGTTGCCAGAACTAGGGTGAATCTCTTAAAACCTTTGAGTTGCTTCTTGTTCACAATTTTCCTTTGTTGACCTAGGGCAATCCTATTTCCGTGAATTTTGGATGACCGCTGCGAAACATGCTTCGTTATGTAATCGTTTCCATTACACCATTAAAAGAAGAGCTGGGTCCTGCGAACAGGACCCAGCCCCTTTGATTTTTTGGTAAGACTAGCCGATTGAAATCTTGGCGTTTGCCTTATCAGTTGCACCCGGTCCAGTTCCAACACCTGATGAAGATGCCTGAACGAAGATTTCCCAAGTAGCTGCTGTGTCGCCAGCGACAATGTCCATCTCACAGCTCTCAGCTAGACCCCATGAAGCACCGTCAAGTGTTGACTTGGTTGCGGTGGTTGCGATGGTACAGGTCTTCTTTGTAGGACCCTTCTTTGCAGTTACCACGATGCTTGTTGGATAGGCACCCTTTAGCTTTGCGTTTGAAGGGCGGACTGGAGTAACAGTCAACTTTCCATTTGCATAGCTAGCAGTTGCGCCATAACGGCCTACGAAAGCAGGAGCTTTACTTGAAGACTCACCGCTTCCAAGAGAGATGTACAAGTCATTTCCAGTAGCTGTGCCCAGACCATTTGAGTGGCCTTCGTCAAAGTTACCTGACTGAAGCTTCCATGCCCCGCTTAAGTCACCACGACGTGGGATGAGACCAACGCCACCAGCGTATGCTGGGAAAACCCGAACGATAGCGTATGCACCGTAAGCGTCTTCACCAACAAATGGCCAACCGTGGTTGTTTTGATCTTCAGCGGCAGGAATCTTGCCTCTGTATGGGTAAACTTTGGTTTTCTTGGTTACCATCTTCTTGCCAACCTTCTTAGTGGTTGTCACTGTGTAGTTGTAGGTGTCTAGAAGTGGAGGTGCTGATCCCCAGCTGTATAGGTTCCAACCCTGAGCCAAAGCCGTCTTTAGCGGGATGTTTAGGTGAACCTTGTACTCAGTTGGGAATTCACGCTTCTGAGTTCCAACGTTCCACCAGCTTTCGCCAGCTGGGAAGATGTTGTCACCACCGAAAGGCTTGTCTGAAGCTGCGATTGCAGGCACCGCAGGAACAGCGGGTGTGTCACCGTCTGCAGGCACTTCAGCCACAAAGTCTTGTCCGTCCCACGACTCTGTGGTACGCATAACGTTGTTCAAAGCTGTTACAGATGCAGGAATAGTGAATTCTGCGTATGAACCGTAAGCATCATCGTGAGAGAAGTTAGGAGTTCTGTCGAAGGTAACTCCGCCAACGGTTGAAGGTCCGAAGGTGTTGTTTGCCTTGTCGCTGTTTAGATCAGCTGCTAGTCCCCAGAACCAAATGTTCCATTGGGCAGTCTCTGATGAAGGGACGTTTAGGTGGACCTTGAATGTGGTGCTTGCATCTGCTTGTGCAGGAGCTGCTGCTCCAACGAAGCCAGCAAATCCAAGGCTTAGTGCTGCTACGGTCCCTAGGGCCCGTTTGATTTGACGATTCATATTTGAATGCCTCCAGGTTGATGGTTAATTTCTTCGACATTTATGTAATCGAATTACTAAGAAAATAACACTCAAACGCAGGCTTAAGTTTGTTTAATGGTTGATTTCGGGTCGCAATATGATAACGATTACATACAGACCCTTTAGGGTTCCCTGGTGGGGCGTGCGGGACTTGAACCCGCGACCGACGGATTATGAGTCCGCTGCTCTAACCAGCTGAGCTAACGCCCCCAGCCTCTACTAGGTTACTCGTCCAATCTCTTCATGGCTTCCTTGGCTTTAGTAACAGTCTTCTTCACGCCTTTACGGACTTGCTTGTCAACCTTCTTAGCTTGACGCCTAACATCAGCTCTCAGCTCGTCTAAACCATCCTTGATCTCATCTCCCAAATCTGAAATCTTGCCAAGTGCTACCAGGGTCTGTCTGCGCATGCTCTGCTCTGCCCGCCTGACCGCCACGTTGAGCTTGCCGATTGGTTTCATGTATTCAGGTTGGTTGTCGTCAGTCTCTCGCTTAGAATCATCCTCTGCCCTGTATAGACCTTCGAAGATTGCTAAGGTGCGTTTTATGTCATGGGACTGGATAAGGTGCAGCGAGTTCTCTGAGAGACGATCTAATTCCTTCTGATTCGCAGTGGCGACTCTAAGCAAAGCTTTAGTGAAGTCATCCACATCATCGGGTTCAAATAGATAACCGTTATCTCCGTCGTGAACCAGGTGAGGCAGTGCCATGGCGTTAGCTGCTATAACAGGCCTGCCGGAGGCCATTGCTTCCATTGTTGCAATCGATTGCAATTCTGCGATTGAGGGCATGGCAAATACTGTTGCCTTCTCATATGCAAGTGGAAGTTCTGCCTCAGTAATGTGACCTGAGAAAGTTACCCGGCCAGCTATTTTGAGTTCCTGTGCCAACTCCCCTAAATATTTTCGCTGGTTGCCATCACCGGCAATCTCAACATGGAAATCAATCTCTGGGGGCAACTTTGCTACTGCTCGAAGCAGATTGTGGATGTGCTTCTCCCAATCAAGACGTCCTAGGAATAAAACTCTGAACGGTTTATTTGTAGTTGGAGTTGCGTTAGCAAACTTTGTCGCATCAATGCCGCAGGAGATTGCTAAGACATTTTTTATACCAGTGGCATCCTCAAGTAATTGGGCAGCTCTCCTGGTTGGAGTTGTGACCTGGTCGAATTGAGCGAAAACCTTACCGCTGTCTTTCCAAAGACTTCGGATAATTCTTTTCTCGAGGAACTTCGGCAGAGGAATGTAACGCAGCATGTTCTCTGGCATTAGGTGATTTGTAGCAATCAGATTGATATCTCGCTCGTGTCCACTTTTGGCTAGTGCTCGACCCATGACTACATGCGACTGGGAGTGGATAGCATCAGGTTCGAAGCTATCTAGGATCCTGTCCATCTTCTTCTTGATGGTAAAAGGCATTACGAATCTCAAAGTTTTATGAACAATAAGTTTGTGGGACTTGATCCGGTGGACAGTCATCTCCATGCCGTCGTGAGTCTCTAGAAAAGTTCCCCAGTTTTCATCTATGGCTGGCGCAACTACATGAACGTTGTTGCCGTTTCTAACCAATCCCCCAGCAAGGCGCTCGGTGAATCTGGCTGCGCCATTTATATCAGGTGGGAAAGTATCTGAGGCAATCAAAACCCTTAGGGGTTCACCTGGATGTCTAATCGATTCAGCCAACGCTAAAAAACCTGTCTAGTCTGTGACATAAGTTCTGGGGTATTGGTCAATCTGACCACCCTCCAAGTTTATCCGAACAGGGCTATCTTGCTTGTGATGTGGATACCTGGGGGTGAACCTTAGATAACAGGTAAACGCCCATTACTGACATTGCGCCAGATCCAAGGAACCCAAGCATGATCGGCATCGGGGCATTCATAGCTTCATTCAAGATAATCACACCGATGCTCACAGCAATCAACGGATCAATTACCGTAAGTCCGGCCACCACCAAATCTGGTGGTCCCGAAGCATAGGCATTCTGGACAAACCAACCACCGAGGAAAGCAGCTGCCAACATACTCAGAAGTGCGAACAATGTTAGTGAATCGGTTTCCCATTCGAAGGTTCCAGAGACTATGCGATTGAAGCCGTCCTGATTAAACAGTCGCTTGACGACTACCTTGGTCAGCGTCGCAACGAAACCGTAGAGCACTCCCGCACCAATAATAAAAGTGAGGGGTTTGAATCGGCTCGCACCGCTGAAAAAGATATAGCTAAAAATCGCAATTAGAAGAGTTGCCATAGCAAGAATTAGCATCAGATTGCCATCGTCAATTTCTGGTTCGACAGCGACCTGGTGAGCCATTAGTACGAATGTACCTAACCCTGCCGTACATAAAGCAATTGCCAAAACAGATGCTGAGTTCAGTTTTGTCTTACTGATTCGAGAGTTGAGGACTGAAGTTATTACCAAGGCAATAGCACCAATTGGTTGCACCAGAATCAGAGGCGCAAGCAGGAGCGCGGTGAATTGAAGAATAAGAGCAAATCCAGAGATAGTTAGCCCAGTTACCCATCTTGGATGCTTTAGGAGATCTAAAAGTTGTCTAAAGCTCACGTGTGACCTACCAGAGAGAGCAGCCTTTTTTTGAATACCAACGGCGTCATTTTGTAACTGGGCACCGATGGCTAACGCGACAGCCGAAATCAGCGCAAGTCCGATTGCAATGATCTTCAAGACTTCCCCAATTCTCCTAAAGGTTTATATAAGCCTAGTCAGAAGCCTTAGAAAAGCCCTTTAGGGTAAATTTGGAGAATGCCTATCAGACCAATCGTGATTACCGGAGACCCCGTCCTACACACGAAAGCCCTAGAAGTTACCGAATTCAACCAAGAACTCGGAGATCTGGTTCAAGACATGTTCGAGACCATGGACCAAGCCCCTGGCGTAGGCCTGGCGGCCCCTCAGATAGGGGTAGCCTTACGAATCTTTGTTTACGACTGGGATGCCGAGGATGGCACCGCTCAACGCGGTGTTGTTATCAACCCGAGCTTGGATCGAACAGACACCCCGGCTGGAGAAGCTGACTGGGAAAGCGAAAGCGAGGGGTGTTTGAGCGTGCCTGGCGAAAGATTCCCCCTCAAACGGGCTGAGAAAGCCACTGTTAGGGGATTCGACCTTTCCGGAGAGCCAATCGAGCTTGTCGCTGAAGGCTGGTTCGCTCGGATATTCCAGCATGAATTTGATCACTTAGACGGAATTCTCTATGTTGATCGACTTGCGGAACCATACAAGTCAGAGTGTCAGGAGATAATCGCTGAACGTGGCTGGGGCAAACCAAACTTGAGTTGGATGCCAGGTCAAGACAAACTAGAGGGCTAACGCTCCTATTTCAAACATCTTTAGCAGGAGCTGGGACCGAGTGTCTAGACTGAGCAGATTTTGCACCTTAGCTATCGTCTGTCGA
>Ga0114963_10002735_pt1 | contig 12030 bp, 6 predicted proteins | sample C_131016_EF_Meta_FD_87019 | JGI IMG/M metagenome (GOLD analysis project Ga0114963, IMG submission 87019) | Freshwater microbial communities from Lake Croche, Canada to study carbon cycling - C_131016_EF_MetaG | ecosystem: Environmental > Aquatic > Freshwater > Lake | place: Lake Croche, Canada...
AGCACCCATGAGCCCGGACGCCACTGGTCGATTTCAAGACGTGCGATGAGTCCACTGCTCGCGAGTCGATGAGTGAACGCGCCTGCCATGGGGTAATTCTCGCTCACTGGCACAGCCCGAACAATCGTTACCAATTCGGAACTTTACATTTCGCCGAAAGGGGTGTACCGTAGCAAGTTGCGCTTCATTCTGCTCGGGAATCATATTGCGGACTCCCGACTCACCCGTAAATAGTGGCGGGTTCATGACGCTTCCCAATGCTCACACACTGTATCAAGGGCCCCGCCCGTAAAGGAAATATCTGTGGCTGTTAAGAAGAAAATCCAGGGGACCGGACGCGACGCTAACCGAGTGTCGTTTGCCAAGGTGACCGATGCGCTCACCGTTCCGGACCTCCTCGCTCTTCAAACCGAAAGCTTTGCCTGGTTGATTGGGACCGATGGTTCGGACGCCAAGTCCGGACTCGAAGAAATCTTCGAAGAGATTTCTCCGATCGAGAACGACCGCATGCAGTTGTCGTTCACGAACCCGTATCTCGAGGAAAAGAAGCACGAGCTCGACGAGTGCAAGGAACGCGGCAAGACTTACGCTGCCCCGCTCTATGTCGAAGCCGAGTTCATGAACCACGACACGGGTGAAATCAAGACCCAGACCGTGTTCATGGGTGACTTCCCCCTGATGACGCCCAAGGGCACCTTCGTGATCAACGGAACCGAGCGCGTCGTCGTGTCGCAGCTTGTTCGTAGCCCCGGTGTGTATTTCGAGAAGGTCGACGACAAGACGACCGACAAAGACCTTTTCTCGTGCCGCGTGATTCCTAGCCGCGGTGCGTGGCTCGAATTCGAAATCGATAAGCGCGACCAGATCGGTGTTCGCATCGACCGCAAGCGTCGCCAGTCGGTGACCGTGTTCCTCAAGGCTCTCGGTATGACTCGCGAAGAAATCGAAAAGGAATTCGCCGGGTCGTACACGATGGACGAGACCCTCAGCCACGACAACATCCTGACCGCCGAAGACGCGCTCAAGGACATCTACAAGAAGCTTCGTCCGGGCGAGCAGGTTGCCCTCGAAGCCGCGCGTTCGCTTCTCGACAACTTCTACTTCAACTCGAAGCGATTCGACCTCGCCAAGGTCGGTCGGTACAAGCTCAACCGCAAGCTTGGTCTCGAACTTCCCATCACCGAGTCGGTGCTCACGCTGTCTGACATCAAGGCGACGATCAAGTACCTCATCGCTCTGCACGAAGGCAAAGCGACCATCGCCGGCAAGCGTGCGGGCAAGAACGTCGAAATCATGCTGGGCACGGACGACATCGACCACTTCGGCAACCGTCGCATTCGCGCCGTGGGCGAGCTCATCCAGAACCAGATTCGTTCGGGTCTTTCCCGCATGGAGCGCGTGGTTCGCGAACGTATGACCACGCAGGACGTCGAGGCCATCACGCCTCAGACCCTGATCAACATCCGACCCGTGACCGCCGCAATCAAGGAGTTCTTCGGAACCTCGCAGTTGTCGCAGTTCATGGACCAGAACAACCCACTCGCCGGTCTCACTCACAAGCGACGCCTGTCGGCGCTTGGACCCGGCGGACTCTCGCGTGAGCGTGCAGGTGTCGAGGTCCGAGACGTTCACCCGTCGCACTACGGTCGCATGTGCCCGATTGAAACCCCGGAAGGCCCGAACATCGGTCTGATTGGCTCGCTCGCGTCTTTTGCGCGTATCAACTCGTTCGGTTTCATCGAAACCCCCTACCGCCAGGTCGTCAACGGCAAGGTCACCAACAAGATTGACTACCTGACCGCCAGCGACGAGGACGAGCACATCGTTGCCCAGGCCGGTTCGCCGGTCAATGCCGATGGGACTTTGGCCGAAGAGCGTGTACTCGTTCGAATCAAGGGTGGAGAGGTCGACACCGTTCCCGCGAACCGTGTTGACTACATGGACGTTTCGCCGCGCCAGATGGTGTCGATCGCAACGTCACTGATTCCGTTCCTCGAGCACGACGATGCAAACCGCGCACTCATGGGTGCCAACATGCAGCGTCAGGCCGTGCCACTTCTTCGCTCAGAGGCTCCGATTGTTGGAACCGGCATGGAGTCGTACGCGGCTGTTGACGCGGGCGACGTTCTCATCGCTCAGTACTCCGGTGTTGTCACTGAGGTCTCGGGCGACAGCGTCACGATGCTCAATGACAAAGCGGGCGAGATCGACCCCGTCACGAACGCCAAAATTCCGCCGACCACGTCCTACGTGCTGCGCAAGTTCGAGCGCTCGAACCAAGGAACCAACTTCAACCACCGCCTGGTCGTCACCGAAGGCGACAAGGTCGCTAAGGGCGGCGTTCTCGCTGACGGCCCAGCCACGGAGAACGGCGAGCTCGCTCTCGGAAAGAACCTCCTCGTGGCATTCATGTCATGGGAAGGACACAACTTCGAAGACGCAATTATCCTCAGCCAGAACCTCGTCAAGGACGACACGCTCTCGTCGATTCACATCGAAGAGTACGACGTTGACGCCCGTGACACGAAGCTCGGACCTCAGGAAATCACGCGCGACATCCCCAACCAGTCGCAGGAGAGCCTCGCGCACCTCGACGAAGAAGGAATCGTCCGCATCGGTGCCGAGGTTCGCGCCGGAGACATTCTCGTCGGCCGCATCACGCCGAAGGGTGAAACCGAACTGACTGCTGAAGAGCGACTTCTTCGCGCGATTTTTGCCGAAAAGGGCAAGGAAGTTCGCGACTCGTCTCTCCGTGTTCCGCACGGCGAGCGTGGAACTGTCATCGACGTCAAGATCTTCGACTCCAACGACGAAGACGACGAGCTCGGTAACGGTGTCCTCAAAAAAGTCATCGTCTACATCGCCCAGAAGCGCAAGATCTCGGAGGGTGACAAGCTCGCTGGTCGCCACGGGAACAAGGGTGTCATCGCCAAGATTCTTCCGGTCGAAGACATGCCGTTCCTCGAAGACGGAACCCCGGTCGATGTTGTTCTCAACCCGCTCGGCGTTCCTGGACGAATGAACTTCGGTCAGGTCCTCGAACTTCACCTCGGTTGGGCAGCCAAGCAGGGGTGGAAGGTCAACGGAAACCCCGACTGGGCGAAGTTCCTCCCAGAGGAAGCACGCGAAATCGCTCCCGGTACGAACGTCGCAACCCCCGTCTTCGACGGTGCAAGCGAAGTGGAAATCGCCGGACTTCTCGACTCGACGCTTCCTCGTGCCAACGGCCAGCAGCTCATCGGTTCGTCCGGAAAGGCGCAGTTGTTCAACGGCCGCACGGGAGAACCATTCCCCGACCCCATCTCGGTCGGCTACATGTACATCCTCAAGTTGCACCACCTCGTCGACGACAAGATTCACGCGCGTTCGACGGGACCCTACTCGATGATCACGCAGCAACCGCTGGGTGGAAAAGCGCAGTTCGGTGGACAACGATTCGGCGAGATGGAGGTCTGGGCTCTCGAGGCCTATGGTGCCTCCTACGCTCTGCAAGAGCTCCTCACGATCAAGTCCGACGACATCGCCGGTCGCGTCAAGGTCTATGAAGCCATCGTCAAGGGCCTCAACATTCAGGAACCTGGTATCCCTGAATCGTTCAAGGTCCTCATGAAGGAAATGCAGTCCCTCGGACTCAACGTCGAGGTACTCGACGGGGCCGAGAACCCTGTCAACCTTCGTGACACGGCGGATGACGCCGACCGCGCAACCGCATCGCTGGGTGTCAACATCGCCCGTGAAGAGTCCGCTGCAGTGGACTTCGCCGAATAGGCACCCCAGAGAACTGACTATCGAGAAATACGGAAGAGAAAAAAGTGCTCGACGCAACTACCTTTGAACAGATTCGCATCAAGCTCGCGACGAACGAACAGATTCGTTCGTGGTCGAGCGGTGAGGTGAAGAAGCCTGAGACCATCAACTACCGCACGTTGAAGCCAGAGAAAGACGGCCTCTTCGGTGAGCAGATCTTTGGTCCGTCCAAGGACTGGGAGTGCGCCTGTGGCAAGTACAAGCGCGTCCGTTTCAAGGGCGTCACGTGTGAGCGATGCGGTGTCGAGGTTACTCGCCAGGCCGTTCGTCGCGAGCGCATGGGCCACATCGAGCTTGCCGCCCCGGTCACTCACATCTGGTACTTCAAGGGTGTTCCGAGCCGCCTCGGTTACCTCCTCGACATGGCGCCGAAAGACCTCGAAAAGGTCATCTACTTCGCCGCGTACATGGTGACCTATATCAACGAAGAGCGCATACACCAGGACATGCCGATCGTCGAGAAGATGGTCCAGACCGAAATTCGTGACTACGAAAAGGTCCGCGACGAGGAAATCACTGATCGTCAGAAAGAACTCGAAGACGAACTCGCCAAGCTCGAAGCCGAAGAGGCCAAGGCAGACGTCAAGCGCAAGGCAAAGGAAGCCGCCGAGCGCGAGATGGCGAACATTCGCAAGTCATTCGACGACGACATCGCTCGTTGGCAGCGTGCGTGGGACTCGTTCCGTTCGCTCAAGCAGGGTGGCCTGTGGGGTGACGACACGGAGTTCCGATTCCTCGTCGATCACTTCAAGGGAAACACCGACCCCGACAAGACGACTCTCGACGAGACCTACTTCACGGCTCTGATGGGTGCGGAGGCTATCGAGCACGTCCTCAAGGACCTCGGTAAGAACGACCGCGAAAAGCTCAAGGCCGAAGGCGAAGTTCTTCGCGACGAGATCAAGAACGGCAAGGGACAGCGCAAGGTTCGTGCGATCAAGCGCCTCCGCGTCGTCAACTCGTTCCTCGTCCCCGCCGGTCAGGACCCTCGCGACGTTCCTCTTCCCGAGGCGATGGTGTTGCGCGTGATCCCCGTGATTCCGCCCGACCTTCGTCCGATGGTTCAGCTCGATGGTGGTCGATTCGCCACCAGTGACCTCAACGACCTGTACCGCCGTGTCATCAACCGCAACAACCGTCTGAAGCGATTCGACGAGCAGATGACCCCGCAGATCATCAAGAACAACGAAAAGCGCATGCTGCAAGAAGCGGTCGACGCGTTGTTCGATAACGGTCGCCGTGGACGTCCTGTCACCGGAACGGGTAACCGTGCGCTCAAGTCGCTGTCCGACATGCTTAAGGGAAAGCAGGGACGTTTCCGTCAGAACCTCCTCGGAAAGCGCGTCGACTACTCGGGCCGTTCGGTCATCGTTGTCGGACCCCAGCTCAAGCTCCACCAGTGTGGTTTGCCCAAGCAGATGGCTCTCGAGTTGTTCAAGCCTTACGTCATCAAGCAACTTCAGGACAAGGGACTCGCCTCGAGCATCAAGAGCGCGAAGCGCGCCGTTGAGCGCGCCTACCCCGAGGTCTGGGGTGAACTCGAAGAAATCATTCGCGACCGCCCAGTTCTGCTGAACCGCGCACCAACGCTTCACCGCCTCGGAATTCAGGCGTTTGAACCGCAGCTCGTCGAAGGTAAAGCCATCCAGCTTCACCCGCTCGTCTGTGCCGCGTTCAACGCCGACTTCGACGGTGACCAGATGGCTGTTCACCTTCCGCTCTCGGTAGAGGCACAGGCCGAGGCCCGCGTTCTCATGCTCGCGTCGAACAACATCCTCAAGCCCTCGGACGGAAAGCCGGTCACGGTTCCGACCCAGGACATGATCATCGGTCTACACCACCTCACCTCAGAGCGCTCAGGCGTTGCGGGCGAGGGACGCGCGTTCGGAGGAATCTCTGAAGGCCTCATGGCCTACGACCTGGACAAGTTGCACGTCAACGCCGCCATCAAGATTCGCGTTCCCGGCGTCGTTTTTGCCGCGGGCACCGCTCCGGAGGGCTTCACAGAAGGTAAGGCATTCGAGACGACTCTCGGAAAGGCAATCTTCAACAGCCTCCTTCCGGCAGACTTCCCGTACGTGACGGATGTCGCGGACAAGGGCGTCATCACCGAAATCGTCGAAGTTCTCGCCGAGAAGTACCCGAAGGTCGTGGTTGCGGCAACGCTCGACGCCCTGAAGGACGCCGGATTCCACTGGGCCACTCGTTCGGGAGTTACGGTCGCACTCAGCGACGTCGTGACGCCGAAAGAGAAAAAGACAATCATCGAGAAGCACGAAAAGTTGGCCGCCAAGGTCGATGGGCAGTTCGAGAAGGGTCTCATCTCAGAGCTCGAGCGCCACAAGGAACTCATCAAGATCTGGACCGACGCCAACGTCGAAGTCTCGGTTGCACTCAAGGCCGAAATGTCCAAGGGTTACAACACCATCAACCGCATGGTCACATCGGGTGCACGTGGTAACTGGCTCCAAGTTGGAAACATCGCCGGTATGCGTGGACTCGTTGCGAACCCGAAGGGCGAGATCATCTCGACCCCGATCAAGAACTCGTACCGCGAGGGACTGTCAGTCGCCGAGTACTTCATCGCAACCCACGGTGCGCGGAAGGGACTCGCGGACACGGCTCTTCGTACCGCTGACTCGGGTTACTTGACTCGTCGTCTGGTGGATGTCTCGCAGGATGTCATCATTCGTGAAGCAGACTGCGGCACGACCAAGGGACTCCCGTTCACGATTGCGACCGACGGCATCGCCGCCGACAACGTCGAGAACCTCGTCTTCGCTCGGACCCTCGCCGCAGACGCGGTCGACGGTAAGGGCAAGGTTGTCGCCGAAGCCGGATCCGACATCGGCCGCCAAACAATCAAGGACTTCATCGCTGCTGGCGTAACGTCGCTCCTCGTTCGTTCGCCGCTGACGTGTGAATCAACTCAGGGTGTGTGTGGCTCGTGCTACGGCCGATCGATGGCAACGGGTAAGACCGTTGACCTCGGTGAAGCAGTCGGCATCATCGCCGCTCAGTCGATCGGTGAACCCGGAACCCAGCTCACGATGCGCACCTTCCACACGGGTGGTTCGGCGTCTGCAGCGGACATCACGCAGGGTCTGCCCCGCGTGGCCGAGCTGTTCGAAGCGCGTACCCCCAAGGGAGCGAGCCCCATCGCCGATGCGACCGGACGCGTTGCAATCGACGAATCTGGTGCCCAGCGCAAGCTCATCCTCACACCAGACAACGGTGACGACGCTTACTCGTACACGATTCTCAAGAACGCTGTTCTTCTGGTCGAAGACGGTTCGCACGTTGAGGTCGGAACCCAGTTGTTCGTCGGAACGCTCGACCCGAAGGACGTCCTTCGAGTTCGCGGTCTGCGCGAGGTTCAGACTCACCTCGTCGAAGGTGTTCAGGGTGTTTACCTGTCGCAGGGTGTTCCCATCCACGACAAGCACATCGAGGTCATCGTTCGCCAGATGCTTCGCATGGTCTCGATCGTCGACCAGGGTGACACCGAGCTCGTACCCGGTGAACTCATCGACAACATCCGTTTCCGTGCGATCAACCGCGACGCCGTTTCGCGTGGAGCCAAGCCCGCCACCGCGCGCGCCGAACTTCTCGGAATCACGAAGGCGTCGCTTGCAACCGAATCATGGCTGTCGGCCGCATCGTTCCAAGAGACCACTCGCGTGCTCACGCAAGCGGCACTTGAGCGCAAGTCCGATCCGCTCATCGGCTTGAAGGAAAACGTCATCATCGGAAAGCTCATCCCGGCTGGAACCGGTCTCGCGAAGTATCGCGCGGTCGACATCAAGGCCAATGTGGACGAAGCCGACCGCAAGTACCCGCAGCGTCACTTCACCGCGGGTGGCTTCTCGGAAGACGCGTTCACCTACGCCGACATCGAGTCGTTCAACTCGGCGTCCTACGACGCGTCGGGTTTCCAGACCGAGTACTAAACCTCTAGTCACGTTCGGGGTGGGCCTTCGGGTTCAGCCCGTTCGTCGTTTCCACCCCCATTCGTCGTTTCCACCCCCATCCCCCATTACCAGCGACCTCCGCACGTTTTTGGAAACCAAAATTGCATCTCGCGACGTTCTTGGAAACCAAACACAGGGTGCGCGTCGGTTCAGCTACGCCACTCCCGATTGGTTTCCACGAACGACTGATTCCGCGCGTTTAGTTTCCAAAAACGTAAATTCACCTCCGTGGGAGGATTGGGTTGAGCAGGTTGGGCAGGTTGGGCATGGCGGATTGGGCTGATCGGAAAATCTGGGGAGGACGCCGGCGGGAGAACCGCACAACGAATACGGTCGAGCGATGCTCGACTCGATATATCTGTGTGCCGTAATCACGTGGGCCGTCGCCCTCGCGCGGATCGACTTTCGCGAGCACCGGTTGCCCGACCGACTAACGTTGCCCGCGATTCCGATCGCGCTGGGATTCCTGGCCGTGAAACGCCCAGAGAATCTGGGGTTTGCTGTGACCGCCGCGGTGGTGGCGATGGTTGCCGGCCTCGTCGCCCACCGGATTGCCGACCTGGGACTGGGCGATGTGAAACTCGTCCCCTCGGTTGCGATTCTTGTCTCGAACGCACAAAATCCGGCTGAAAACCTTGCCGAATGGCTTGTTGGAATGGCGATTCTCGGGGGAATTCACGCGGCAATTCACATATCGATCACGCGCGACCGTCACTCGCACATTCCGTTCGGACCCGCAATCCTTGGGGGAATGCTGAGTGTCGCAATCGTGGGTTGACCAATCACCGAATTTGCGTGTAATCTTGAGATTTGTGTGCGTGTCATCGCGTGCGAGGAATCGTGCGGGTTAGCACCACACAAGGACCGTTATCCGAGTCGACTGCGTGACGCAGCCGAGCCGAGGTCCCCACGGCATATCGGCCGCCGGCCGATTGAGAACATCACTGTCACCGTGCAGAAATTACAAGGAGAAAAGTCGTGCCAACGATTCAGCAGTTGGTTCGTAAGGGACGCAGCCCCAAGGTCACAAAGACCAAGGCGCCAGCGCTCAAGTCGAACCCCCAACAGCGTGGAGTGTGTACTCGTGTGTACACCACCACCCCCAAGAAGCCGAACTCGGCTCTTCGTAAGGTCGCTCGTGTCAAGCTTTCGAACGGCGTCGAAGTAACCGCGTACATTCCTGGCGAAGGCCACAACCTCCAAGAGCACTCGATGGTGCTCGTTCGTGGCGGTCGTGTAAAGGACCTCCCCGGTGTTCGGTACAAGATTGTTCGTGGCGCGCTCGACACGCAGGCGGTCAAGAACCGCAAGCAGGCTCGCAGCCTCTACGGCGCGAAGGCGGACAAGAAGTAATGCCTCGTAAAGGACCCGCACCCAAGCGCCCCGTCGTCGCCGACCCGGTTTACGGATCGCCCGTCGTCTCACAACTTGTCAACAAGATCCTCCTCGATGGCAAGAAAGACCTTGCCCAGCGCATCGTTTACGGTGCACTCGAAGGTGTTGCCACCAAGTCGAGCCAGGACCCGGTTGTTCTTCTCAAGAAGGCACTCGACAACGTCCGTCCGACCCTCGAAGTGCGTTCGCGCCGCGTTGGTGGATCGACTTACCAGGTTCCGGTTGAAGTTAAGCCGCACCGTGCGAACACGCTCGCACTGCGTTGGCTGACATCGTATGCAAAGTCACGTCGTGAAAAGACGATGACCGAGCGCCTTCAGAACGAAATCCTCGATGCGTCCAACGGACTGGGAGCGGCCGTCAAGCGCCGTGAAGACACCCACAAGATGGCCGAGTCGAACAAGGCATTCGCGCACTACCGCTGGTAGTCGCTCGGGGCTGGTCCCACGACCAGCCCCTTACCCCGACCTCATTCATACAGAAACACACACGGAGAACATCACATGGCACAGGACGTGCTCACCGACCTCAACAAGGTCCGCAACATCGGCATCATGGCTCACATCGATGCCGGTAAAACGACGACGACCGAACGTATCCTCTACTACACCGGTATCACCCACAAGATTGGTGAAGTTCACGACGGAGCGGCCACCATGGACTGGATGGCCCAAGAGCAAGAGCGTGGAATCACCATCACGTCTGCTGCGACGACGTGTTTCTGGGACAAGAACCAGATCAACATTATTGACACCCCTGGGCACGTCGACTTCACGGTCGAGGTAGAGCGTTCGCTCCGTGTTCTTGACGGTGCCGTTGCCGTCTTTGACGGTAAAGAAGGTGTCGAGCCTCAGTCCGAGACCGTGTGGCGTCAGGCGGACAAGTACAACGTCCCCCGAATCTGCTTCGTCAACAAGATGGACAAGCTCGGCGCGGACTTCTATTTCACGGTGGACACCATCATCAAGCGCCTCGGCGCAAAGCCGCTTGTCATTCAGCTCCCAATCGGTTTCGAGTCAACCTTCGTCGGAGTTGTAGACCTCATCGAGATGCGTGCCCTCGTGTGGCAGGGTGACTCAAAGGGTGACGTTTCGCTCGGTGCGTCGTACGAGATCGAAGCTATCCCTGCGGACCTTCAGGCCAAGGCCGAGGAATACCGCGCGAACCTCATCGAAGCCGTGTCCGAATCCAGCGACGAACTCCTTGAAAAGTTCCTCGCCGGTGAAGAGCCTACGATTCCCGAAATCAAGGCCGCTATCCGCAAGATGACGATCGCGGGTGCCGCATACCCCGTCCTCTGTGGTTCGGCGTTCAAGAACCGTGGTGTGCAGCCCATGCTCGACGCGGTTATCGACTACCTCCCCTCGCCGCTCGATGTTCCCGATGTTGATGGAACCGATGTTCGCGACCCCGAGAAGCACCTCACGCGCAAGCCTGATTCGACCGAACCCTTCGCGGCGTTGGCGTTCAAGATTGCGGTTCACCCGTTCTTCGGGCGTCTGACTTATATTCGCGTGTATTCGGGCAAGTTGAACTCAGGCGAGCAGATCATCAACTCGACCAAGGACAAGAAAGAGCGCATCGGCAAGATCTTCCAGATGCACTCGAACAAGGAAAACCCCGTCGACTCGGTGACCGCCGGACACATCTATGCGGTCATCGGACTCAAGGACACCACCACCGGTGACACCCTCTGTGACCCGAGCCAAGCGATCGTCCTTGAGTCGATGACGTTCCCCGAGCCCGTGATCGAGGTCGCGATCGAGCCCAAGACCAAGGCCGACCAGGAAAAGCTTGGCCTTGCAATCCAGAAGCTCGCTGAAGAAGACCCGACCTTCCGCACCGAACTCAACCAAGAGACCGGTCAGACCGTCATCAAGGGAATGGGTGAACTTCACCTCGACATCCTCGTTGACCGTATGAAGCGAGAATTCGGTGTCGAAGCTAACGTTGGAAAGCCTCAGGTTGCCTACCGCGAGACTCTGCGTTCGTCGGTCGTCAAGTACGACTACACCCACAAGAAGCAGACGGGTGGATCTGGTCAGTTCGCGAAGGTCCAGATCACTCTCGAGCCGATGGAAGTGACCGTCGACTCGATCTACGAATTCGAAAACGCCGTGACCGGTGGTCGTGTTCCTCGTGAATACATCCCCGCCGTCGACGCCGGAATCCAGGACGCCATGCAGGTTGGTGTTCTCGCAGGATTCCCCACCGTCGGTGTCAAGGCAATCCTCGTTGATGGTCAGTATCACGACGTTGACTCGTCGGAAATGGCTTTCAAGATCGCCGGATCGATGGCCTACAAAGAGGCCGCTCGCAAGGCGAACCCCATTCTCCTCGAGCCGCTCATGGCGGTCGAGGTCCGCACGCCAGAAGAGTACATGGGAGACGTTATCGGCGACCTGAACTCTCGACGCGGGCAGATTCAAAGCATGGAAGATGCGACCGGTGTCAAAGTCGTTCGCGCTCTCGTGCCGCTGTCGGAAATGTTCGGATACGTTGGTGACTTGCGGTCGAAGACCTCGGGTCGCGCGGTGTATTCGATGACATTCGAGACATATGCTGAGGTCCCGAAGGCTGTCGCCGACGAGATCGTCCAGAAGAGCAAGGGCGACTGAGCTCCTCGCGTGACGACACCCGTCGAGACGCGATAAACTAAAAACTTCATAATCCTTATTAACAATCGTTTGCCCGGAAGTTCCGGGTAAATAACCGAAAGTCCTAGGAGGACACCGTGGCTAAGGCCAAGTTCGAGCGGAGCAAGCCGCACGTAAACATCGGAACGATTGGTCACGTCGACCACGGCAAGACCACTCTGACCGCCGCAATTTCGAAGGTTCTTGCAGATAAGTACCCT
>Ga0114963_10002737_pt1 | contig 12021 bp, 13 predicted proteins | sample C_131016_EF_Meta_FD_87019 | JGI IMG/M metagenome (GOLD analysis project Ga0114963, IMG submission 87019) | Freshwater microbial communities from Lake Croche, Canada to study carbon cycling - C_131016_EF_MetaG | ecosystem: Environmental > Aquatic > Freshwater > Lake | place: Lake Croche, Canada...
GTGTATGCCCTAAACTACAACGTGCTGCGCGTGATGAGCGGCATGGGTGGCCTGGCGTACTCCAACTAAGCGTTGCGTGGTAACAATAAACATAAAATCAAAAAACGGGAGAAATCCCAAAATTGAGCGTTGATATCAACATTCAATTTTGAAAAGTAAATGTATATGCCGTTTGTTTGGAGTTTAAAGAAAAAAACACGGTACATATTTGTCCTTCATACCGGAAACATCATATTCGTACGTAATGATTTATATGATAAAATAAATGTAAAATATACAGATCCACTTGAAAACTTTAGAACTATTTGGTTATAAAAGATATTATTGAACAATATAGCGATTTACGCAATATTAATATATATATGGGAAAGTCAGTTATCTGTATACACAAATAAATTAAATTCTATTGATACTCATTTATAATTCTAGTTTCATGTATAGTATCTAATATTTCAGATCTGTAATTTTTAATAACATAATCTATATTTTTATCCTGTTCATCCATCATATATTTAGAATGATGTGAATTCAATCTCGTTTTACCCCATTCCAATGGAGAATAATAATTTATCCAAAAAGAACCACATCTCCATAGTTTATTGTGTTTTCTGACTCTTAGACATAATTCAACGTCGTCAAAACCCTGTAAACCTGGCAATTCTTCACTGAAAAAATTCATGATCTTTAATTTCTCCATATCAAAAGCAACGGGGCCTCTATTAATAATACTTCTAATACGAAACTCATTTCTCGGAAAATTTTTTTCTAATTCTTCCTTTTTATACATATGTCCAATTGGTCCTTCTACAACATCGATGTATTCTTTATTGATAGTTAAATTCAACGCAGCACGCGACGTTACTGCCCAAACGTCATTGTATTTTATAATAGGAAATAATAAACGTTTATCCCAATTTTTTTCCATAATTAGCATATCGTCTTGAACGATAATTGCGTATTTTGTTTTTACGCTACGAAGACCACAATTATTTGCCTTTGTTTCAAAAACATTATCTGTTATAATGATACTATAGGAAACTCTGCATAAATTTTTAATTTTACTAAGCAATATTTCCTTGCTTGTATCTGTGCAACCGTCTAGAACAAAAATATATTCTTTAACATCTTCAGATGAATACGTGAATATATTGTTTAATATTATACCAATAATTTTTTCTTGGTTATGTATACTCATAACAATCGTTGTCATTTTCTTAAATTTAAGAATGATAATTTATATTGTCTAATTGCCGCGGGTGGCATTCTAGGCATTTCTTTTTGTACTTCATTCAGAGGGGTTGTATTTGGTATTATTTCTTCTTTATCTTTATCGACATCGTTATGGATAGAATACCCCAAAAAATATTTCCAATGTTCATTGTCGAATGATTTAAAATTATATAATTCTTTATATTTATAGTATAAAATAGTTAAGACAGCTTGGTCTTGTCTGTGATTTTGACGACTAGACCCATCTGGTGCTATACATTCTTTTATTAATGCCAAATTTTTCCATTCTTTAACAAATTCTTTAACCCAATCGTGTCTATAGTTCACCGCAACACATGCTCCATTTCTATTTTGATAGTTTAAAAATTTTGGATTACACTTCATATACTCCAGTGTTTTTATATGAGTCCATTTAAGAATATCACCAGATGTTAATCCTGTATGGATATAATCTACGTATAATGCATCCAGCAACTTTTTAATACTGTCTTCGATTAGATTTCCAGAATCCATCCATATTACAATATTTCCATATTTTTCACATGTATCGTAAAAAATAATTGGTTTCCATGCATATTCGCCAGCATTTACATTGATATTAAAATAATCAGGATATAATGAATAATCAAAAATTTCATAGAAAATATTTTGATTATTGTTAAACAGTAATTGTAATTTATTCCACTTATCATAATTGATTCCTAGGTTATAGACTATTAGTTTGCAATCAAACCCATTACAATGCAACGTAAATGATTTTATCATTTCTATTAATGTGTTGTAATGATTCTGACTTGCACCTGTTACCACCGTGAACATAATTATATTTAGTGTTTATAAAAAATCCACAAAAAGTTATCGGGAGGTGTACCTATAGAATTATTATTTAAAAACACAGTTTTACCGGGTATAGATGGTTGAAACTTTTGAAAAATAGATATTTCGTGCAAATCCTCGATTATATAAATCCCTCCAGATTTTAATCTGGTTATCAATTCTCTAAACGTGTACATATTTACATCATCTCTATGTAATCCATCATCAATGATGATATCAAATTCTGGTAAATTAATAAATGTTGTATCTGTTATATTCGTTTGATCCATATAAAATGTTTTTATCCTAGGTTCCTCAAATAAAATTTCTTTATCTATATCACATCCATATATATTTGAATTATAAAAATAGTCTCTCCATGCGCGTAGACTGTTTCCAGGGGTATACTTATTATTCACATCATTATTCCAGTTTTTCATAGAAGAAAATGTTGATGTTAGAGACCCTATACCTATTTCTAATATATTTAACGAATTATGGCGAATATCTTTAAATATATTTTCATATGTTAATGTATAATCGTGATATAGTACTTTATCTGAAAAATATTTTTGCATTATATTCGAAAGTTTATTATTATCTTTATCAATAACCATATTTATATTTAATTGTGGATTTACTACTGTAATTTCTTGAGGAGAAAGACTCAAAGATTTTTTCTTCTCTAGATTACTCCAATAAAATTTGCCTTTCATTTAATATAAATATATATTATTTATATGGAGTTCGAGCGCGTCGAATGAATAGAATATCTTTATTCTCGGATGATTGCTAGTTTCAATGAGAGTATGTTGGGTGTCTACAATAAATATATTTATATTTGATTTGAATTTTTTATCTAATGTCGATAGTAAGTTCAAGAATTCAGATGTAGTTTCGGGTATATTATTTATTTTATCAAATTCGCTGGGTAAAATCATACGAACTAATACTATTTCATCAGCAGTATTTAATGTATTATACATTCTTATTAGCCGCCTTTTATACTTTTCATTAATATATGGTACCTTTTCTATGTATTCAGTTTCTGTAAGATAATCTGCATCGTGTAAACTAATTGCTGAATTATCGTGATTTTTGATATATGTATGTAAGAAAGGAGTTAAGCGATGCACTGTCAAATTTTGAATATCTGTAAATGAATGAAAATCATCACGAAATGTGCTTTTTATAAATTCAATATTAGACCATATCCAATCAAATGGATATGTTAAATCAATAAACTTTTTTCTCTTCAGAAATCCAGCAACGTCACAATTACAACCAATACTTATAAATTTGACTACATTTTTTCGGGGTGTTTTACCGAGGGTATTTACCTCCCGAGGCTCATCGTTCCCTATCATGGCGGATATCTTAGAGTCTTTGAATTTATTAGAACGCAACCATATTAGATTGCTCTTATTACTTAAATACATTTAATAATATTAAATATTATTTAAATCAGGTATAAATAAATCTTTTGGAAACTCTTTATTTCTTAAATGAGAATGGCATGTTAAATACGTATATTCACTTACTTCTGGAATAATACTAGATACATCCCACCGTATATTTTTGTCTATTCGAATATAATTATAGTAGTAATTTATTATAAAGTTAAAATAAATTTCATACTCGCTATATTGGTACAATTTCCCAAAATAAGCAACAATTCCCCAAAATGGCAATCTAACCCCATGTTTTAATAGAAATTCTTCTTCAACTTTATCAAATAATAGATTTAATATGTGTGTTTGAAATAACATTTGGTGACATATACCAGATATATTATGATATTTAAATTTAATATCTGGAAGTAATAGAGAGATATGATTTCTGTACTCATTGTCAATTTCACTTGAAGCTGTATAATTTACTATACTATCTTTAAACGGTATATAATCATTATAGAAGATTGTTTCGGAATCGACGATAAGATGATTGTTTGATATACCGTTGATAACTCGATGAGCGTATAATTTTAATAACTGCTGATAATGCCAGCCAACTCCTCTGTCCCAACGATGACCGGTAAAATTTCTGTCTCCAAATACATATTCTCCGATGTCTTGCTTTGTGAATGGAAATAGCTGTTCATCTATGAATATTCCATCTTGAATCTTATCTTTTGCTTCTTTATCACATACAATATATATGTTTCCTAAAGGAATAATATGATTTTTTATTCCAGTTATGCATCTATTTAAAGTTGATATATCTTTAATATGAAGTGGTATAACAACATCAATTAGAGAATTTGAAGTATATTTATCTAAAAATTGAAACCATTTATTATTAATCCGGATTGTAAAGTTATCTGGAAACTTTTTATATAACTGTAAAACGATTGCTTGGTCATCATCTACTATATTTAAAGAATGATAATAGATCAGCATATTAGTATATTCTTGAAGGTACCATTCAACAAGTCGTGAAGGTAATATAAATAATCCGCCGCTAATTGAATTTTTAGATGGGTCCACACATATATTCGTTGGGATATCGATATTTGATATATTTATGTCACTTAACGATACGAATTCAACAGTGTCTAATAACTCTGTAAATGTTAGAAAGCGAGGAATGGTTTCTCTGTTTCTAAAATATCCAAAATCTACCCAAGCATAGTGGGAATAATTGGGGTATAATTTTTTAGTACGTTCTACAAATATTATTTTATTGTGGTTAACAATATTATATTCGGCATAATGACATTCGGGGTCATTTCTTGTGTAGATTAGTTTTTTAAAATGATTCGAATTTATGATATCTGTTTCTATACTCAAGTATTTATAGAACGTATTATTTTCATCATAATCGCGAAACTCAATGTGTTTATTATTTATTTTAAATCTATCTGATATATCTTTACTACAATAACATACAATTCGTATGTGCATATTAAATAAATTTGATGCATATTCAATATACGTATTAACATCTCTTTTAAACTCATCAGACCAAGAATCTCTATTAATATCTTTAAATGCAGTAACAAATATTATAGAGTTGTTTGAAAATCTACTAATAATATCATTTTTAATAATAGGAATATGAAGATTACTGATATGTTGAATAGACTCACCTGTAACATTTTTTGTAATTTTCGACTTGTTACTATACATATTCAATATTGTAGAAACCTTCTGTGAAAATATTGTCTTAACCATTTATATATTAGAATATTTTAAAAATTTTAGTTTACATTTGATATTATTAATTTGTGAAATGGGACTTTCAATACTTTTAGTCCTCAACAAAGAAGAAACAGTTTTATTAGAATTCTCTTGAACCGTATCTATTTTTAGCATGCAAAATTCATAGTTTGTATCTTTGTTTTGTAAATCGCTGTAACAAGACATTTGATACATTATTGGTGGATTTATTATGTACCAATTATCTTCTTTTTGTAGTTTTTTCCAATATATATCTAATGCATAACAATCATTCTTATGTAAGTAATACAATTTAGAAGATTCTTCGAAGTTTCTACGTAATCTACTTATGTAGGCTTTATTTACTATATATGAACTTGTTGTCTGTGCGTGATGCAATTTGTATGTTTCCTCGTCACACAACGCAAATGATCCACCTAACATAATCACATCGTAAGGATTCTTTATTAACGAAGATATCAAATAGTATCCGGTTGCAGAATCGTTCCATGTAGTGTCATCTTCCAGTACTAATACATTATTCCAAGAATTTTTCTCTGCTAATTTTAATACTTCTATGTGACTTAGTACACAACCTAGCATTCCATTGCCCTCTATCGCAATAGCATTAAAACGAATAATTTTATCTTTTTCAAATATGCTAAGAGCACGTTCTATATGTTGTTTACGATCTAGTCTTTTCTCTAAATTTATATAAATAACTTTATCTACACAATTGGAGACTAAGGTTTTATATATGTCATTTGATTTTTGAAAATAATATCCTTCGGTGTAATAACTGTTATCATTGTACCACTTTAAGGGTAAACACAATACACGATATTTATTTAAAAATGCTCCCCACCAAGAAAAACTAGAATTTGCACAAATTCCAGCTTTACATTTTGACATCAAATATAAAGAATCAATTTCATTCTCATCTATAAACGAATAATTAATATTCTTTAAAAACTGTTTAGATTCCGCATATTTTCTATCATTTGTAAATACTACAAATTGCGTTTCTTTATCGAATGCATTGATTGATATATTATAGTAACTATCTAAATTAACATTATGTAGATAAGTATTGTTGTCTGATAAATAATCTCCACCTCGGATATGAATAAAAACACAATTTTCAATATTTAAGTAATTTGTTAAAATTTTATCTGAAAAAACTAGCTTATTTAATAACTTTTCAGTTATATATTTATAATCCTGAAAATACCCAATAAACTTTGTATTTTTGTTTGGTATTAAAATCCAATCGGTGTGTAGACTATTTTTTTGTTCACATATTGTATTGTCGATTTTAATATCTCTATTTATTAAATGTTTCCAATTTATAAATATATTATCAAAATAATTAACACCTGAATGTATATTTAGATAATCAGAATCGTCAATAAACGCTTCAAATTTATATTTATCAGAAATATAATCGAGAAAAGCTAATTGAAAGATTTGATTGCCTAATCCTCCTTGTATTTTAACTGTTATCATTTATTGTTAGTAAATAATAAAATTAAGTATTTGACTGTATAGTGAATAATACAAAGTGATACTTATTGGAATAAAATAAGCAAAGACTTCTAATGAACCTCTGTAGTAAATATTACAAGACTGCAAAATATTTGGTTTAACTTTTAATAGATAATCCGCATAAATATACCACTTGAGATGATATTTTTATTCTAACCATAGCACCTCTCAACCTTTCCAATACTCCCCAGTCTTCGCATACTCCAGGAACTAGTCCTTCTACGTTATCAAATAGGAGTTTTTTGTTTATCGCAATAGTTCTCTTGTAGCAAAACGATATTCCTACTTCACCCAGTTTAAACTGTGTATCTCCTGGCACAGGAAGAATTTTTCCATCCGGAGTTTTCATTCGGAAAAGTATAGCATCAGCATTCTGTTTCTCTCGATTGAAACACTCAACATAGTTTGGAGTCAACGTGTCGTCATCATCCACGAACCCAATCCATTCTGTATTTGCCACTTTAATTCCTTCATTCCTTACGAAACCGGCATTTCCCTTTTTTGGAATCTTCATAAGTTGAATACGCGGATCTGGCGACTCGATAGTTGGTTCGATGCCATCAAATACAACAATCGCATTCCAGTTAAGAATCGTTTGTGCTAGTAAAGAATCCAGCGTCCTACGTAATGTATCTCTTCCGATAGATGGTATTATAAATGTAATACGTCCATCTTTCGGGACATTTTTCGTGAAACGACTATACATTTAATACTCCTGAACAAGTTAATAGATGTCTGTGGACGTGCAATATTACCTAATTCACGGAATCGATTCTTCTAGAAAACCATTTATGGAAAATCAGTTCAAACGATATGGAATTCCCTCTGAAAAGGTGAAGTGGATACACTGGCCAAACAAGAATGACGAACTACCGGAAGGGATATGTCCAAACCCCCAGATGCCCAAAGGAGCAGTTGCGTGCACATACAAGCACTACTTAATTCTCAAAGACATATGTGAGAACAACCATCCTCTCGGAGTAATCATGGAAGATAATATTGAATTCCGAGGTAACGTTCCTCACGCGATTCAACGGTATTTGCAAGATTTACCACCCGATTGGGATTTGGTCTTTGACAGTGATTTTTACAATTTAAGGTCGAACCATACGATTCTTCCTGAAAAGTCCGTGTATTTACAGAATTTTGATAGAACTACAAACGTAAAATACAGTGGTCCAGGTATTGAATTTGTTCGTAGAGAGACCCTTGGTGTTACGAAAGGCGCACACTTCATTTTAATAAATCTGAATGCCGCAAGACGACTCTACGAAAGATTTTTGCCGTTTTACAAAAATTCGGACCATCATTACAATCATTTGCTGCATGATATGAATATGAAAGTGTATTGGGCAGAACCTCCAAACGTTCACAAAATTCAGAGAGAATCGACATGGTTGGATTCGCCAATACAAAGACAATTAAACTCCATAAGTTGGTTAAAGAAGAGGTAATGGACCCGTCTACATGTTATCTCGTGAGTCCCTTTGCATTGATATCTACTGCTACGCATAAATCTCCTCAACCTATTCCAGATTATGGCGGGTTCGATCCATCTTGGTATTCGAACTTATTCCCTGGATGTATTCTACATGTATGTCCGCAAGCACTTCCGAACTTTGTCAATACGGTATTGCCAAACATAGAGGTTCCATTCAAACTTTTGACGAACAATTCAGATCGTACATTGCCGAAAGACTTTCCACACGAATCGGAAATGATATTACAACATCCACGTCTGATTCATTGGTTTGCTCAGAATTGTATTTTCGACCATCCGAAATTAACACGAGTTCCAATTGGTCTTGATTATCATTCCCTTCATATTCCACCACCAAAACTCAAGTTTGGAGTTCAAATACAGCAAATGCATCCGTTCGGGTGGGGTCCGCGTAAACCTGCTCTCAAACAAGAACAAGAACTCTTGAGTATTCGGAATAGTTCTCCTCCATTCCAGAATCGTCCACTGAAATGCTATGCGAACTTTCATTTTGCTATGACGATGGGGTATGCTAAAACAGACCGACCCGATGCTCTGAATAGTGTTCCGAAAGAGTTAGTGTTTTACGAACCGACGAAAGTAACGCGTGACATTTGCTGGAAGAATATGGTCCGGTGCGCCTTTGTTCTATCTCCACACGGAAACGGTCTCGATTGTCATCGCACATGGGAAGCACTGTCTTTAGGATGTATTCCTATCGTAAAAACATCAGGACTTGACCCATTATTCGAAGGTCTTCCTGTATGGATTGTTTCTTCTTGGTCCGATGTCACAGAATCGAATATGCGTTTGAAACTGGAAGAGTTCAGTAACAAGTCGTTTGAATATGAGAAACTTACCCTCAAATACTGGCAGTCAAAAATAATTGAGGCATAGAGTATAAAATGCCTCATACGACTCGCAAGGTTGGATCGCGCGCACAGGTTATGCATGGAACTGCCGAGAAGACGAAGGGTGGATTGACGAAGAAGAACCTTAAGTATAACAAGTACGGCCGCATCGTTTCTTCGAAGAAGAGCGCACGGGGACACAAACTTAAGTAGATGCGCGTTTCTCAAGTGCCTTACGCACGGCACTCCGAATGTGTGGGACATTAGGATACCAAGATAAGAGTTTGGAAGTGTCCAGTTCGTTATTGGATCTCTTCGATTTGAGAAGGGCAGATTGTTCTTCGTAACTCATCAAAATCCATGTCTTTGAAGGATCCACGATTTCTTTATACATCTCCAAAATCTCGGCATGGGATACCGTTCCTGGATTCGTCAAATTAATGGTTCCAGTGCGCTTATTCAACGCCATATCCACCATCAGAGGCAAAAGGTCGTCCAATACACTCATGGAGTTGTAAATGCTACATATCTTCTCATACTTCACGATTTTTGTTATGAAATCGCGAGGATTTGACTCGGCAGTGATTGGCATCCGAATACGAACATTCAGAACGTTGTCGGAATACAAAGACATAAGTTGGTCGGTAAATCCCTTCACTATGGAATACCCTGACCCAAAGAAATTAGGTTTCGCACCCTCATCAAATTGTTTGGCATCCTCGGTGTATTCAAAAATACATCCGGTTCCAAGGTACGTGAAATGAATATTGCGGTCCGAACATAGTTTGGCAATTACAACCGGAGAAAACAGGTTATCACGGACATTCTCTACCAATTTACCAGGATACTCGAGGTAATCGATTGTCGGAATCACTTCGTCTCCAATAACTCCGTGCGTTCTTCCAATCGCAGAAATCACATGTGTAGGTTTCAAAGTATCGAGTTCAGATTTCAGAGAATCTATATCGTCTGCACGAACGCCAGATTCTGCGAGCGTTGATACTCCAGACACACTCTGAAGGATGGAAAGCAATTTACTTCCTATCCATCCTTTGGATCCTATCAATAGAACTCTTGCCATTGATATGTATGCGAGATTGCGTTGTAAATTACTGTATATAATTACAATGAAGGTGCGTTATTCTGCACACGTTGACTCAGACGTTAAATACCCCAACCAAACATTCCTGGACATGCTTCAAATTTACCTTGCTGACCCAGATGGGTGGTCGGGGAAAGGGTATCAGTTTGAATACGATCAGAAAGCATCCCTTGTGATTCGTCTGTCATCTCCTCGAACAATACAGAAAGAGTGCGGACTTCCTGGGAATCTGTCGTGTGCTGTTTTGGGAGGTAAGAAGATGTGGTTGAATTCCGACCGGTGGTTGAAAGGGGCACCTGCAAGTCAACTACCTTTGGAGTCGTATCGCCAGTATATGGTATCGCACGAGATGGGACATATTCTGGGGCACGAACATGAAAAGTGTCCTGGAAAAGGTATGGTTGCACCCATCATGCTTCAACAAACACTGGGATTGAATGGATGTCGCCCGAACACAAAGGTGTTTTAACGAACGAACCTTAACACAGAAAATGCCGGACTATCTTGTGGAGGCAAAGACGGTCCAGACTGGCGCAATACGCACTCTGAAGGAAGCTTTGAAGTGTATTCTCGTTGAGATGAGTCTGATTTTTGATAAGGATGGCATTCGGATGGTCGCAATGGACAATACTCGCACTGTTCTCGTCCATCTTCGCTTGTATGCCGACAAGTTCGAAAAGTTTGCCTATTCCCATTCTTCCCCCAAACTCGTGATTGGCGTCAACACAGACCATCTGTATCGCATCATCAAGACGGCAACCAACGATGATACAATCACCTTTTATATCGAGAAGGATGATCCGAATACGCTCGGTATTCTTCTAGAGGATGGTGAGAAGAAGCAGGTGACACGATATAAGTTGAATTTGCTTGACCGCGACGAACCCGACATTCAGTTGCCGGAAACAGAGTTCGCGACGCACATCACGATGCCTTCCCTCGATTTCCAAAAGATTTGTCGTGATATGACTCTCCTTGGCGCAAAGACAGTAGAGATTAAGAATGTGGGTCCTTCCCTGACTTTCTCCTGTAAGGGACATTTCGCCTCACGGACCACCATTATGGGCGATTCGGAGAACGAGTTCAGTATTCAGAAGAAAGAGACTGGTGAGATTGTGACTGGAAACTTTTCGCTGCCTCATTTGGTTCTGTTCACCAAGTGCACGAATCTGTGCAATAACCTGGAGATCCACATGAAGAATGATTGGTTCCTTATGATTCGGTATGTCGTCGCAAATTTGGGCGACGTGAAGTTGTGCTTAATGCCTTGCTCCGTCTAACGACCAATTTGCTTCGTATCGTAAATGAACGAGTTAAATTTGCCCATACCAGTTACATCCACACTGTCCTTGTTTCCGCCCAACATCTCGGTGCATCCCTTGTCGGAGTTACATGTGCGCCCATCGTATTTCACGGGGAGTTTCATGTTTCCGTTCATGGTATAGTATTCCCATAAACTCGAAGATTTCGGAGAAGGACGTCCGAACAACGGCAACATACTGTTTCCGTCGTTTAAGACGCCGACTTGCTGGTAACTGTAATCACGTCCGAACAAATAAGGATTCTCGCGCTCTGGAGGTTTGTAAGGGTCACTATACACATCAAACGGGTGCTTGCGGACAGAATCAAACGTAACACCGCCTCCGCCCATAATAACAGTAGGACCGTGGGACATCACGAGAACTACGAGAATTGCGAGAACGCCTATAAGAAGGATGTCAGTGCTCTTGCGTGCCATTACTACTTCATCTGTTAAAAAACGCAGTCCAAGGAGGTGTGTCCTTCAAAGTTGGGGACTCCACCCGTGCATATACACAGATACCCGCGAAATAAGACTTA
>Ga0114963_10002738_pt1 | contig 12020 bp, 2 predicted proteins | sample C_131016_EF_Meta_FD_87019 | JGI IMG/M metagenome (GOLD analysis project Ga0114963, IMG submission 87019) | Freshwater microbial communities from Lake Croche, Canada to study carbon cycling - C_131016_EF_MetaG | ecosystem: Environmental > Aquatic > Freshwater > Lake | place: Lake Croche, Canada...
ACAACTAAAGGCTGGTTTTTTTCTTTTTGCCGGATTTTTTTGAGGATTTCTTGGAGGCGCCAGATTTTTTTGGCGGAATTTTGTCGCTCGGAGAAGCCGCTGGCTGAGTAGCTCGCGAGGGCTGTTGCACAGCAGTGGGCGCTGTGGTGAGTGGTGCTTGGCGCGAGGTCGACTGTCGCTGGGCCGGTAAACCAGGGCCAGGTTGCCATCTGTCATCAATGTTGTCACCGTCGGTATCGCATAAATCCGTGGTGACTACTGAACCCTCGGGCAGGTTCATCCAGATTCCATATCTGTCGTGGGGAGGTTGGGAAGTTGCTTGCGGGAGCGCTTTTCCTTTGAGAAGAATCTGCGAATCGCTCTGAACTTGACGCAAGAGGCTGTAGGTGGCTTGGGGCTTCAGTTCAAAGCCGGGAGGATTCCATTTTCCTTGAATGACAATTGCCTCGGACGTAGGGCCAACAAGGCGATCGCCCTCGCTTGCACTGTAATCGACAAGCGCGCCTTCGAGGGTGGCGGGGTCTGGATCCACTGCGGTAATGAAGGTGTTCCAGCCAGGAGAGACGTTCACCACTTGCTCGACTTCTTGGTAGGCGACTTGGTAGCGTTTCGGGGTAGCGGGCAGGCCGATCGTAGAGTCTGGAACGAAGGGCACTTTTTCTTCGAGAACCAAGACGCCTTTGCTTTCAGAATCGTAGATTTTCAGTCGTAGAAGGGCGGGGGCAGGCTCGGAGGAAAAGACTATCAGTTCATAGCGCGTGGTCTGCGGGATCGGCTCGGCCAATCCAAACACTTTGCCATCTTTCGTGGCGGAGAGAAGGCTACCAGCGGCATTCACAAAGCGGGCACCATCCACCACCTCGGCGTGCACGAGCATTTGATAAGGGGTCATTTGCAAAGGAGTCGGAGTCGTCCAATCCAAGAGATCCGAAGGGGTGCAGGATAGCGTTTGAGCATCTTGTCCGCCAGAAGGGAGAGAAGCGGATTGGCTGGATGTTGGCACTACTGTGGAGCCAGGATAAGAGGATGACGGCGCAGAGAGAGCCTCCGTTTTGACGTTTGCTGGGACACCGCCGCCCCCCCCTCCGCCACCGGCGCCGACAACCGGCGTGGCTGAGAGGATGATATTATCGATGAGGTTCTGCCCGCTTGCTGCTCCACTTCCGCTGACCCGCAGGCGGAGGTAGGCTGTAGTGGAATTGTTCAAAACAGTCGTCTGATTCAATGTAAATGTGGAGAATCCAGCTCCCGGCGTAATGGTTTGCAAATCCGTCCACACAGTTCCATTTGAGCTGTAGGACCAATCGTGGGTTGTGAAGCCATCGGTTAAAGCATCCGCCGCATAACTCACGTTCAGATTTTCCTGCCCTGCCATGCTGAATTCGAAAACGAGGAATTTGTCTTCGGCACTGCGGTTCTTACCGCCGCGCAGGAGGAGCGCTGTGTTGACGAGTGGGTTCGCCAGCATATCCCCTGCAGAATTGATGCTGGTGCCCTCGCCGGAGTAAATCTCGCCTTGTTGAAAATCCCATCGATTCTCGTTGGAGGCACTTTCGCTGCTGAATGATCCGTCGAAAGTGAGGCTGCCACTGCCGAAGTTGGCCGCATATTTGCGAATGCTCGAAACGGCTGTGGCCAGTGGGATAGTGCCAGTATCAAAGTCCCATGCGGCAATAGGTGCGGGATCGACTTGTATGGCGATCGGTGCCGTGACAACGCTGGCACCACTGCCAGAGGTGGCGTTCGCAGTGACGAGGTAATTTCCCGTGAAGTTAGCTGTGCTCCATGTGTATTGGTAGACTGGTATCGTTGAATTGGAGGATAATGTTCCATTGCCGAGCAGCGTGGCGTTGCCATTGAGACTGGCAAAAAATGTCAGGCTTCCATCCGTGCCGTTGGCAGTGAGGTTGGATGTGGTTGCGCTCAGAGTGATATTCGCTCCTGCAAAGACCTTGGTCACCGATCCGGTGGCCATTGCCGTTGGCGAGTCGGTTCCATTCCGGTCGGTTCCATAAACCACCAACTCGGCATCGGTGAGATTGCCTGTGGTGGTGCCGTTGTTGGTGATCGTAAGCGTCCAAGTGCCATTCGAGCTTTCGGCCCAATTTCGAACGGTCATGAACTTCCAGTTGGTGAATCTGTTGGTGGTATCGCTGTGCGGTTCGCAGAAGGTGCTGGTGGTGGTATTGCCGGGAGAGGTGAGCGTAATGGTCAGATCGCCCTTAGGGATATCAGTGACCGTGAGAGCGAGAGTGGCGTGCTCAGCGCGGAGATTCGTTCCGCTGAAAGTGAAATTGCGTGTGATTGTGCTAGTAGGAAACCCAGCAACATCAATTGGTGTGGTGGCATTGGTCGTGACGGTTTGAGACTTTTGCTGGCTGAGGTTGGTCCAGTTACCCGAGAGTGCGACTGCTGCGGCCGCATCGACAAGACCTGCGCCGTATTTGTGGTTGAAATGGAAGGGCACGGTGGCGTTGCCAGTGATATGGTCGGTGCGGTTGGCAGTGATCCAATCGGGATCTGCGGCATCCACTTGGGCCGCCGTGCGCATGAGGATTTCCTGCACATCGCGCCATCCGAGATTTGGGTTGCGCTGAAGCATGAGGGCGATGACGCCTGAGACAGCAGGTGTGGCCGAGGAGGTTCCACCGAAGGTTTCGGTGTTGTTGGGATGTCCCAGAAGATCACCAGGCGTGAAGCCAGGGTTGTATCCGAAGGCCCCTTTGTTATCGGTCGTCAGAATGCCAAGGGTGTTGTTGCCGCTTGAAGGAGCCGTGATGACGATATTGGCACCGGGCTCGCTGTAATAAGCTTGCACGCCTTGGCTATCCATGGCCGCAACGGCGATGCTGTAGATGGAGTTGGCGTAGCCGTCGTAATTGGAGTTATCGGCGGCACCCAGTCCATTGCCTCCCGCCCAAGTCATGACCGTTCCCAGCCCGCCACGACCAAATTCCGCTGCATACTTGAGGGCATCCTGCGCCAGCAGACCGGGGCTTCCCAGCGTCTGGCCATCGTCTACGGGGCCCCAGCTATTGCTTTTTATATGAATGACATCTGCATGCCAAGTGATAGCCTCGGCTTCATCGAGGTCGGTATTGGCCCCAGCGATAAGGCGCATTCCCACCAGATTGGCCTCGGGAGCAACGCCGGAGACGCCGATTTTATTGTTTCCTCGCGCGGCAGCCACGCCAGCGCAGGCCGTGCCGTGGTCTTCTCCGCTGAGCAAATTGGGCTTGGGATCATTGTCCTTTCCATTCCAGTCATATTGGAGGGCTTTGATCACATTGGGCAATAAATCCGGATGGCTCCACTCCATGCCGTCGTCCACGATGCCGATGGTGACGTTTTTTCCTCGAATGTAATCGGTGGTAGCGTTGCCAGATCCATAGACGAACGCTTTGGTCTTGGGATATTTCCAAACGGATTCGACATTCATATCCGTGCCAGCGAGTGAGCCTGGCTGGCCTTGGTATTTCAAATGCCACTGCTTTTGAATGAGTTGATCATTCGGCATGACACGTTTCGAAGACAAGGAAGCCAGGAGTGGCGTGGCAGGAGTCGCACTGGCGTTTGCTGTTTTGAGAGAAAAAGCCAATGCTTCGGGGGAGGAAGGAGCTTCGTAAATGTATTTGCCTTTGGCAAAGACGGGAGCGGATTTGAAGGAAAGGCCTGAGGCAGAGGCCAAGGAATCGGCAGCGGAGCGTGAATCAGCTTCGATGAGGATGTCGCGGGTCACGATGCGGCGGGTCGAGTCGTTTCGCACGGCACCTGTTGGATAGAGGATGAGTTCCGGGGCAGAGCCCGTTTCTTTTTGGAGCTTTTCGATCTGACAGAGCAGGTCGCTCGCGCTGGTGGCGGAAGGGATCGATACGACACGCCCTTTGCCGTCCGCATTACGGACATAGAGTTCATCCTTGGCAAGAGCGAGTTCACGCATGGCACCACCATGCTCGATCGAGACGGGTTGGTCCAGAACGGCCTCGAGAAGGAGTCGTGTTTCACGAGAGACGGGTTGACCTGCAGGGGTGGGAATGGAATGGGAGGCTGTAGGCTGTGAGAGTTGGGAGTCTGAATCCGCAAAGTTACTCGCGTTATGAATAGAAGCTGGAGTTAAAAACTCTTTGGAGGCCTTTAGTCTGGATAGATCAAAATTTCGATATGAAATACCTATCCCTATGATAAACAGGGGTAAAAAAATTAAGCTATATTTTTTCATTAAATTTTATCTAGCGTCATATCAAAATGAACCAGAGGATTTATCCGTCCGGCATAGTGACTTCGATGATGCTGCATAAACCTTTTGTGGATTGATCTGAAATAACCAGCCGATCAGAGAATTGCTTTAAACAATCTTGGCCATCAAATCTGATAGCGATGCCGTTGACGGTGTTTGAATTGTATTTACAAAATTCGCCTGTGTCTCAAGCTGATCGTTGAAATTTGAGCCGTTGCTGAAGAGTGCTCCGTCCATTTTCCAGAAACTGCCCCAACCAAGCAGGACGTCCGACTTGGTGCCTGTGGGAACAAGGGTGCCGGGTTGAGCTGGGGTGTTTGGAGGTGTGGTAACTAAAACGAGTGAAGCGGTGTCCAATGTAATGCCGCCTGCTAATTGGATTTGAGCTATGAGATCGGGAGCGCCCGTTTTTGATCCGTAAGTGCCCGCTTTGTAGATGCCGAAATTTGTGGCGTTTGCGTCTGGAAGCAATGCTCCTGTCGACGGACGCACATTATCTACTTTGTAACCAGTCGGCGCAACGCCAATCCAATAATCTGCGGCTTTCGTGAGAGATAAAAAGTCTTGGTCTGGAGTGAAATCCGTGATCACAACGAAGTCTGCATCGGTGTATTCGGATTTGGTGATGTCCCATTCGGAGTTCCCGGCAAGAGACCCGTCTTTATAATCCGTGATAGAAGGTTCCCATTTGTTATTGGAGGCCCCGGTATAGCCTGAGATAGCAAAGTAATCGCTACCCGCGCCACCGGTGAGGGTATCAAATCCTCCAACTTTTCCTACTCCACCGCCATCAAGAATATTATCGAATTCATTGCCAATGATACGGTTTGATCCAATTTCAGCAAACCAATCTTTGTGGTCGTTTGCAGTGGATTTACTATTTCCCGTCGCATTGCGTGCGGTCGGTGCACCAGTCTGGAGGACCAGATTAGAAATATCTGCGGCAATAGTGTAGTCGTGCATTTCCAAAACGGCATTCTCTTGGTGGCCACCCCACCAGAGGTAATCCGAGTCAGTGAAAGTGACGGTGTCGTTGCCACCATTGCCAATGACCGCATCTCCAAAAAGAATGTTTTTAGAGAATTCTCCGCCAGATCCTTGGCTGACTATGAACATATCACCGGAAGCACTTGCAACGTCGTCATCATCCCCAGATCCAGAACCCACAAGAGAATCGGCTCCTGCTCCGCCGTCCAGGGTTGTCTTTACAGCACCGGCTATCAAAGTATCCCTATTACGAGCTGGGTCGTAAGCTTCTCCATAATAGCCGGGAACAAACCAAAACTGACTGGGATCTGCAGCCCCAGGGCCATTCAGACCGACCGGTATGGGATCTGTATCCCGGAAAATGCTATTTTTAAGCCCATTGCCACCATCCGCGACGGAGGCAAAATCCCGAATCGCCAACCCGACTTGATCCAACCCATAGGCAGTTCCTCCGATGAGGACATCCCCTTTGGAGGCACTCACTATGCTATCGCGACCTGCGTTTCCGACCAAAGTGTTAAGGTTTGATCCTGCGGGCGGTTTGGCATCGTAGATATAGTTGTCCAGCCTGTTGCCCATTCCGAATTGCTGAGCACCGGCGAGGCCGAGTTGATCTATAAATTTGCCTTGGTTGACGAGTTCGTCACTGAGTGTGAGGTAACTTACGGCAGATACGACGAGGTTGTGTTGGCCTCCGTTGAGAGAGGATCCGACATCGCCAGATAGAGTAACTACTGGCGTCTCGTTGCCGTATTTGACGACCCAGTCGAACTCGTCGCCGATCGCATTACCTCCATTCGTCACGACAAAGGTATCGCTGCCTTGACCGCCGACAAGGGTATTGAGACCCTTGAATGTCACGCCTTGGAAGACATAGTCATCTCCGCTGAGGTCATTGACGGACTCACCCATGAGCAAGTCGTTTCCAAAGCCACCGTCAAGGTAGGAGGCGAAGCTACTCGGTATGCCGACTTGGCGATCGTAAGGCGCGGGGTTAAAGATAAAGCCTACTGGCGTTTGGAAATTTTGGAGAAGAGGATCGGTTAAAGCATCTCCCAATTCCTTCACAACATTGAACCCTTGGGCGCCAGATAACCCGCGAGTGAGCCGTGTTCCGAACACAGCATCGTTCCCGGCTCCGCCTTGGAGCGTGACATGCTGGGCAGCGGAGCGGTCTTGGAGGGCAGGGATCGTGCGCTCGATCGCGGTGACTTGGAAGTCGTAAGTGCCATCATCCAGGTTGGTGACCGTGAGAGTCGGGTTGGTCCGCGAGCCTTGGAAATCTTGGGATTTTCCTTTGACATAGGTATGCCAGATGTCGCCGGTGATATCTGTGCGCTTGTATTTCACGACATAGCCGACCACATCGGTGCCTGCATTGACACCGGCCGTCCAAGACAAGTCGTATTGGAATTTGCCTGGGTTGGCGAGATCTGCTTCTTGCGGGCCTTTGATCAAATCTCCATCGATGAACACCTCGCCCTCGCGCGGAGCATACATGAGCTCGAGGTCGTTGGCATTTTTGACGGAGAGCGAAAGATAGCCTGCTTTGAGGCCTATGGAAAGATTGTTGCCGTCTTTCGCGCCTTGGAACGAGGCGAAACTGGCGACCTCACTTTGACCCGAATCGGCGGCTTGCTTCGCCACGACGAGCATGAGCTTGCTGATGCCATCGGGCGCTTGGGCGATGTTGACGGAACTGATGAGTTCGTTCGCGCCGCCGCCAGCGACGATGTAGTCGTCCACATTGTCCTGAACAAAAGTGTCGTTGCCGGCGCCGCCAATCATCGTATCGAAGCCGCGACCGCCGTCGAGGTAGTCATCGCCTGCTCCGCCGTCGAGGTAGTCACTAGCGGCTTGTCCGATCACACCATTGAGGAAGGCTTGTGTTTGAGTGTCTTTAGGAGCCGACGCGTAGAGGTCGGGCAAGGCGTAGAAATCGGGCGTGTCGCCGTAGAGTGTGTCGTCACCTGCGCCGCCGAGGACCGTGTCCTCGCCGCCCATGCCGTATAGGACTGTAGATGTCGGGCCAGCGGTAATCGAGTTTGCGAGGGCATTGCCCACGCCGTAAACCGCGCCGCCCAAAAGCTCGAAATTCTCAAGGTTGTAGAAGGATTCCAGATCCTGCGAGGCGAATGATTGGGATTTCGTGACCGATGGAGAATTGTCGGCAACACCAGGGTCGAATTGAACCACACCATCGCCTTGGATCGGGTCGAAGTTGAAGTAAGTGCGGACGTAGTCTTTACCACCATCCAATCCGGCGATTTCGTTGATGATACGATCATTGCGGTCATTGACGATGTAGGTATCGGAGCCGAGGCCGCCATCCAGGGTGCTAACACCGCTGCCGCCGTCGAGGGAATCTGCTCCCTCGCCACCAATGAGCGAGTCGTTGCCGCCCATGCCGAGGAGGGTGTCATCGCCCGCTCCACCGGCGAAGGTGTTGTTGCCGAAGTTGCCGACGATCTTATCAGAGTTGGAAGAACCCAGCACAGAGGTGTGCACGGAGCCAGTGAGCGTGACATTTTCGATGTTGGCGAATTGGAAGACCGGCTTCGCATTCGGTTCCACATAATCGGGATCGAGAACGATATCCCACTCGCCTGCAAGTTTTGCCGCGAAGTTGATGATCATGGCGTCACCAGTTCCACCATCAGTTTGCTCAACGACGATATCAGATTGGCTACGAATGTAGTAGTAATCATCGCCTTTGCCGCCGACAAGGCTGTTTGCCCCATTGCCGCCATCCAGCGAGTCGTTGCCATCGCCACCGATCAGGGTGTCGCCGGATAAATCGATATCTACTTGGCCGAGAAGCCCGTTTGTGCCACCGAGAAGAATATCGCCAATGGACTTGCCTTGGGCATCACGCCCGTTGCCGGACACCAAGGTATCGGCGCCCACGCCGCCGAGTAGGGTGTTGGAGGCGTTATCGGCGAGGGCCGGTGCGCCGGTAGCAGGACTCTCCGGATCGGTGAGTGTCAAACGATAACTGCCAAGAGCTGGGCCTGCGCCAGAGACAGGAACATAGAATGTTCCAGATTCAAAGGGGGTGAATTGGAAGCCTACGAGGTTCGAGTATTTATCGCTTCTAACGATAGATTTAGGATCTAAATAGCCGTAGGCGGGTGTTCCATCGGAGTTTAAAACAACTCTTGAATTGAACCATACATCTCCAATCGCTGGATAACCCAAGACATCAGACCCCTCAAGCCCAAAAGCCACATCCGACCGATCTTTCAAAACCTGTGCACCGACCAACTGGCTATCGATCGCAAAAGTGTAAGTCACGCCCACTTTCAGATCCACACGAATCCAATCCGTCTCATTTTTTGAATTAATCTGCCCGGTGTAAGTCTGCCCTGGAGCCAGAAGAATCGGTGTGGAGGCATCGGCTGGGACATCACCTTGGATATCGCCGCCGCCGACGATCGAGTCATTACCCTCGTCGCCCTTGATGTAGTCTGCACCGAGCCCACCGAGGATGGTGTCATTTCCGAGCTTGCCGGAGAGGGTGTTATTGCCGTCAGTTCCGGTGAGGGTATTGTCGAGGGAATTGCCTGTGCCGATGAGGTTTGCCGCTCCCGCGAGGTAGAGCCCCTCGACATTGGCAAGTCTCCCCGAGTATTCGAGCGAGAAATTGACTGTGGAGCGAACGGTGTCCATGCCTTCGTTAAGGTTTTCGACAAGATTCACCGACTGGCTGTCGGTGATGTAGTAATCATCGCCCGCTCCGCCGACGAGTGAGTTCAGGCCTGCTTTTCCGTCCAGAGTGTCGTTGCCCTCGCCACCGACAAGTGTGTCGCCTAAAACGCCGCCGAGGAGGTAATCATTGCCGCCGAGTCCAGAAAGCGAGTTGCCGAAATTACCACCAGTGACGGTGTTGTCGGAGTTGCTACCCGTTAGGTTCGTCTTGGAAGTTCCAAGCGGGTTGTAGGTGAGGATTTCAACATTGGAGCCGGCTCCAAGGGCAAAAGTGGCGGCCTTTGTGAGAACGGTATCGAGACCACTGCCAGTCTCCGTGCCTTCGACAATCGTCTCGGCGGCGGAGTTGACGATGTAGTAGTCGTCGCCCGTGCCTCCGATGAGGATATTGGCCCCAGTGCCGCCGTCGAGGGTGTCATCTCCAGCGCCGCCTTCTAAGCGATCTGCTCCGGTTCCTTTGGAAGTGAGGCTATTGTCGGCATTACTACCTTTGAGGGTGGCAGCTGCGTTGTTGTCTTTGTAGAGCAGATGCTCGATACCCTCGATGCTCGATGTGTCGCCAATATTAAAGGAAACGGTAGTTTCGACAGTATCTGTGCCGCCGGAGTCGCGGATCACATCGAGAGTGGAATCGACAATGTAGCGGTCGTTGCCCTCGCCACCTTGCAACAAATCGCCCACGCCGTCGGCTGTGCCGCCATTGAGGATGTCATTTCCCGCGCCAGCGGTGAGCGTGTCCGAACCGCCGCCGCCGTCGAGTTGGTTGTTACCTTTGTTGCCAGTGATCAGATTTGCAGTGGCGTTTCCCGTGCCATTGATGTTGGCATCGGCCACAGCCAGCGAAGCATTGAGCGTGAGATTTTCAACATTCGCCCCCAAAGTCAAGGAAACGGAGGAGATGACGAGATCGATGCCCTCGTTGCTGTTTTCCTGAATGATATCCGTTGCGGTATCGACGACATAGGTATCGTTGCCTATCCCACCAGACATGATGTCTGAACCCGCGCCACCATCGAGCGAGTCATTGCCGACCTTGCCTTCAAGGGTGTCATTGCCGGCCTTGCCAATAATCGTATCGTTTCCGGAACCTCCAAAGAGATAGTCATCGTTGTCGGTGCCGAGCGTGCTGACCGACTCGCTTCCACCTCCGCTTCCGCCAGGTGCGCCGGTATAAATAATATTTTCTATGTTGGCGTAGGTGAGAAGAGTGATCGAACGATCAGAAGTGATGATCGTGTCCGTGCCGCCTCCTACGGCTTCGATGACCAATTCGGAAGCGCTCCCCACGTAGTAGGTGTCGTTTCCCGCGCCGCCGCTCATGCTGTCGATACCAAGACCGCCATCAAGCAGGTCTTCGCCATCTCCACCGTCGAGCAAATCCGAACCCTCTCCACCAAAGAGAGTGTCATTTCCCGCTCCGCCTTGCAGGGTATCTGCACCGCCGCCGCCATCGAGGACATTATTCCCAGAGTTTCCGGTGATGACATTGGCTCGGGCGTTTCCCGTGCCATTGATATTGGAGGCACCTGAGAGGAGGAGATTTTCGATCGGGGAAAGATTCTCAAGTGAAAAAGTGACCGAGGACTCAACTAAATCCGTGCCACCGTAAGAGTCATTGATCGTAACATTTTGATCAAAAATAACAAATGTATCATTACCTGGAGAACCCACGAGCGTATCTCCAGCAAGCTTTTGCTCGATGCGGAGATTCCCCGACTGGCTCGGTGGCAGAATGACAGAGCCGCCACTCACTAAGGGGCTTGATGAGGTGAGAGGCACATTACTGGGCGAGGGCTGTGGTGTTCCGCCACCTCCACCGCCACCACTGGTTCCCTCACCCGCGCCATAGGTGAACTGGGATTTTTTCTTACCTCGACCACTCCGACCACCCGATTTATTAGATTTACGGGCGGCCTCGACGAGGATTTCGCGGCCTTCGAGGACAACGGGAGCGAGCGAGTCGTCTTCGGAAGCGGCTTCCAGCGGGAGTCCAAGGACGAGAGCGGCGAAGCAGGAGCCTTCTTCGCCGGGTGTTTCTTCGGAGCAAAGTTCTTGATCAAGGAAGTGGCCGATCTCTTCGATGAGCACAGCGGAAAGATTTTCACGAGGGCAGTCTGCTGAAAGATAAATCTCGCGGGTGTCCCGGCTGTAACCGCCCCAGAGGCCGGGCATGTCGGCGGCGGGAAGTGTGTGGATGGCAGGAAGGAAGGAAAAGTCGGCCCGACGGAAGGTGGCGAGATGTTTGAATGCGGTTGCCCAATCTAAGCGAGGGCCAAAGATACTCTCCAGATCGGCTTCTGCAGAGGGTTTGGCGGCCCAGAGGGAGAGAGGTTGCAGAATATTTTTTAGCTCAGCAAGGAGCATGGCCTCGGGGAAGTTGGGGACAGACATGGTTCGTTAGATTGTTGTATCGGAAAAATGTTCAAAAAGGAAAGGAAGAAATGGGATTTTTTGGCAAAATGAGGAGCAGCAAAATTATTAAAACAGGTCAATAAGAGCATCCTTCGTGCCAAGCGCAGTGACTCCTGTAGCGGCGTCTCTATGAGCGCCGGGGAGAGGGGGCTGCAAAATCATGGACAGCAAAATCATTTTTTGGAGGAAAGCTGGTGGTTTGGGAATTTTCCAAATTCTGTAAATTCTGTCCAAGAACATCACGCGTTTGGGCGCGGAGGGGGAGGCTCACGCGGAGTCGCGGAGACACGGAGGGGCTATATAAACCACGAATTTTTCGAATCAACACGAATAATATCGGCAATGAAATCCTCCGGCGAAGCCGCACACAATTTGTGCAAAGTATTTTCCAAGAGCAATATTATGGATTCACGAGCTCCTCCGCCGAGAGGCTCCAATCCTTGGAGATGTGGAATTTTACTTTGCGGGCAAGCGTGCCGAGTTTCCGCTTCCCTGCTGGACGCGGAGGAGGAGAAAACAAAGCAACCGGCTTTCTGCTTCGCCCATAGGTGATGCAAACAGATCCTCGACGGGAGACGAGCTTCCAGGCTTCCGAAAACCGTGATTTAAATTCCCATACAGGAAGTTGAAGAGTTTTCATATTCGGAACCAAAGCCCCTGCCGAGAAACTTATCAA
>Ga0114963_10002739_pt1 | contig 12014 bp, 15 predicted proteins | sample C_131016_EF_Meta_FD_87019 | JGI IMG/M metagenome (GOLD analysis project Ga0114963, IMG submission 87019) | Freshwater microbial communities from Lake Croche, Canada to study carbon cycling - C_131016_EF_MetaG | ecosystem: Environmental > Aquatic > Freshwater > Lake | place: Lake Croche, Canada...
ACATATAATTATAATTCAAAAAAATGTATATGGAAAAACATTAGAGAAAAAAAAGATAATAAAAAGAAACCTACTAAAAAGATGATTAAAAAAAAAAAAAAAATTAACTCTAAAAAGAAATAAAATGAAAAAGAAAACAGGAATGGCAGCATATGAAAAATCTTCTTATGATAAGAAGATGGATGCTAAAGGAATACATGGTAAAGAAGATTCTAAAAAAGATATGGCTGCTGATAAAAAAGCTGCTAGTAGCATGGGTTATATGAAAAAAGGCGGAATGGTAAAATCTAAAAAATAAATAACAATGGCAAAAGGTAAAACACCTATGACTCCAGCTGAAAAGAAATTTGCAGCTCTTGCTCCTCCTAAAGATAAAATTACTTTTTCTGATAAAATAGCAGGTGCAAAAAAATCATCATCTAAAAAGAAATAGTTATGGCAAAAACTCCAGCTTGGCAAAGAGCAGAAGGTAAATCACCTAGTGGTGGTTTAAATCAAAAAGGTAGAGATTCTTATAACAAAGAAACAGGAGGACATTTAAAAGCTCCTCAACCAGAAGGTGGACCAAGAAAAAAGTCTTTTTGTGCTAGAATGTCTGGTGTAGAAGGACCAATGAAAAAACCTAATGGTGAACCTACAAGAAAAGCATTAGCTTTAAAAAAATGGAAATGTTAATATGAAAAACACTCTTTTAAGAATAAAATTTCAGCAAAGACTTAATAAACTTGCATCATTTGATTATGATAATATAGAATGTTGGCAGATTGCTGAAGCATATAATAAAGCTCAAAGAGAGTGGTTTAGAAGACAAGTGCATGGTTTAAATTCAAGAAAAGAAGCTTCAGAACAATCATTAGGATTAATAGATGATTTGCAAAAATTTGTTGCATCTTCAGAACTAAAAGGAGAAAATAAACCATTATATTGTGAAAGTAAAAACATTCCGAATGATTATGCTTATTTTATTAAAATAGGTATCACTGGAAAAAAAGATGAATGTAAGGGTAGACATTTTAAAATATACTTAGCTGAAGAAGCAAACGCAGATATTCTTTTAACAGACCCTTTTAAAGGACCTAGTTTTGAATGGGGAGAAACATTTGCTACACTAAGTAATAATAAATTTAAAATATATACTAATGATGATTTTCAAGTAGAAGATATATTTCTTTCTTATTACAGAAAACCACTTGATGTAACATTTGATGGTTGTATTAATCCTGCTACAGGGTTGATTAACACAGATCAAATTAGTGAATTTAAAGATGATATTGTAGAATTAATTATTGATGAAGCTGTTTCTATAATAGCTGGGGATATAGAATCAATCACTCAATATCAAAGATCACAAGCAAACGCACAAAAATCTACTTAGTATGGAAAATAATATCTTAAAAAGATCTTTAAAAACACAACAAACTACAGCTCCTATGAAAGACAATAGTCTTTCTGCAAAAACAGCAGCTTGTGTTTCAGAAATGATGAATGCTGGAACAAGTTTACATAAACTGCATTTAAAAGTAACTGGTTTAGCATCTTATGCTGCACATAAAGCACTAAATAAGATATATGATGCTTTTCCAGAACATGCTGATGATTTAGCTGAAGAATATCAAGGTGCTGCTGAAGAACTTTTAGTTTATCAAGATGTACCTCCTAAATCATTACAAACTGTTGAAGAAGGTTTACAATATTTAAGAGATATGAAAGATATGGTGACAAATTTACAATCAATAATGCCTTATAGTGAAATTGTAAATTCACTTGATACTGCTAAATCAAGCATAAACTCTGCAAAATATAAATTACTATTTCTAAAATAATTTTTTTTTAATTTAAATTTGACAATTATGTATTTTAATCACGCCTTTAAGAAATCCTTTTTATTAGGACCTAATGGAATCACTAGTAGTGCATTAGCATTAATTACTGCTAATAATCCTACAAGTGCTTTAACAGCTGGTCAACTTGGTCTTTTCAATGCAAAAACTTTTTTAAGTTTTACAAGTGCTCCCACTCCTAACACTCCGTTTATTTTAGCTCAAGGATCTTATTTTACAAATGATAAAATCGGACCTTACCATGGTGGTTATCAAGAGTCAATCAAGTCTAAAGTAATCAATCCAAAGTACATTAGTAGAGTGTTTACTACTACTTCTAATGTTCCACAACAACACATTAAAGACATTAGTGTTTGTAGCATGGAGTGTGGAATGAATTACAATTTACGTATTGATTTGAAAGGTAGTCCAGCATTACGTTTTTTATCACACAACATTTACAAAACAGTTTCTGCATACACTGGTTGTTGCACTGAGGATTGTTCTGCAACTTGTACTGGTGCTATTGTAGACCCTACAATTGTAACAATCAATTGGGCTAAGTCAATTGCACAAGATCCAATTTTGAAGAATTTTGTACAATTAAGAGTGTATGATTGGAATGGTGTATCTGTAGCTAATCAAGCTGACTATTCTACTGTAGAAGCATTTGTTGCTGCACTAGATGCATATAATTCAACAACTTCAGGTTGGGTGGCTGCATACACTGCTAATCCTGCTACTGCTGCTCTTTCTCAGTCAAAATTACGTTTTACTGGTGCATACGAAGACACTAAATTTGGAAACTGTACATTCCGTATCACTGATCATTATGAGTTGCAACCAATTAATATCTTGTTGTCATTAACTGATACAAGTGGTGATCCTTGTAATGTACAATGTGTAACAATTACAGGACAATATAATTTTTCAGCTGCTAATCCTGCTGGAACTTATGTTGCTGAAGTACAAGTTCCAAGACAAGCACAAGGTGTAGGTAATACAGTGATTAGGGATATGATTTTATCTAATCGTTATCGTCAAGAAGCATTTCCTGATGGAAACTTCACTGATAGTTTAAGGATGCGTCAGATTGAAGTGCCATCTGCATTACGTGATTTTAACACTGATGATTTGTATAACTCTGTTAACATTTTACATAGTGTTCCACGTTTTAACAATCCTACAGGTACATTTGATAATGATCAATATTTGTTAACAATTTGGATAAAAGCTGGTATTTCTTATACTACTTTTACAACATTGTTACAAACAATCTTAACAAATGCTGGTAATGGTGTTGTTATAGAAACAACTGCTGCTCCAATCACTACCACTACCACTACTGTGGCTCCATAAACATTAAATTAACATTTTAAATAAAGGGTAGGATAATTTCCTACCCTTTTTTATTTGGAAAAATGCGTAAAATTTAGTATATTAATATTGACAAGTTATACGTTACTTTTATAAATTTGCAATATTATGTCAGGATATGCACATCAATTATTTTTAGATATACCTACAGTGAGTAATTCTGAAATTTTAAGAATTACAGATGCTTCTATATACACTAACAAATTACCTATAAATTGTGCCACTTTACAAATCACTTGTCCAGGTTTTAATACACCTGTCACTATAAATGTAATGAGAGATTTTAATACAGCATTTAATGCATGTGCTTTAGGTTTACAAACAACAGATTGCGGAAACACATCTAATGTACTTCCAGACGGTATATATATTATTAGATATTCAGTTTCTCCTAATGATCAAGTGTATGTAGAATATAATCATTTAAGAATAACACAATTTTTAAATAGTTATTATGAAAAGATGTCTGATTTAGAAATTTCTGCATGTGAACCTACAGCAGATGTTAAAAATCAACTTGCTGAATTAAGACTAATAAAAAGTTTTATTGATGCAGCTAAAGCTAAAGTGGAGTATAGTCATGAAAATAAAGAGGCTATGGATATTCTACAGTATGCTCAAAAACGTTTACTAAAATTAGATTGTAAACAGTGTAATTATTAAAAACCAAACATATGAATTGTCCTAATTGTAATGCAAAAATTACTTGTGGATGTCAAAAAAGAGTGGCATCAGATTCAAAAGAAGTGTGCTCATCTTGTATAGACACTTATGAAAAAGAACTTTTAAAAATTGAAAAAGAAAAAAGTTAATTAATGAAAGATTTTTATAGTAAAAGAGAAAAATATTTTTGCAACTATGCAGACACTATATCAGGAGTATTTAGAAAAATACGATATGGGGTTTCTGAATGTTGTCCTAAAAAAGATTTAGACCTCATTACTATGAGATATGAACTTGCTAAATGGCAATCTAACTTAGATTATTCATTATCTATGTTGATAAGACTAGATACAAAATGGGAAGCTTTTATGATTAATGGTACTCCACTTACATGTTTAAATGTCAATATTACTAACAATTCTGCTGAATCATATAAATTTGATTCAGCTGTATCTACTTGGGTGATTAATTATAATTTACCTTTTACTCCTAATGTTACCACCACTGATTTATCAGGACAAGAAATACAAGGTACTGTTCAATATATCACTCCATCTATAATTCATATTATATTTAGTTCTCCTGTTTCAGGTTGGGCTTATTTATCATAACAATAACATTATGACTAAAATAGTTAAACAATATTACCATGATATTAGTATAAATAAAAATCAACTATTAAATAGTAGATTACATAATTTATCAACATCACAAAGAATAATTCTAGGAACTACTTTAACTATTAATGATAAAGGATTTCAAGTGTATGATACTAATTATCTAGCACCATATTGGTGGGATGGTCACGTTTGGTTAACTTCAGGCGGTATAGTGGAATGGGGATCAATATCAGGTAATCTTTTTGCTCAAGATGATTTAATAATTTATTTACAAGATAACTATTATTCTGCATCAAATCCAAATAAGTATATTTCAGGTTTAAGCACAACAACAAATAAGATTACAAAATGGGGTTATGCTGATACTTTAATTACAGATTCTATTATAACAGATAATGGAACCTCTATAACAATTGCAGGTAATTCTACAATTAATGGCATCTCCACACTAAATGGTATTGCCACTATTAATAAAATATTACCAAGTGGTTCTACAATATTTAAAATAAACAGTGGAGCATCTTATTTAGGAAGTCAGTTTGAATTTCAAAACTATTTAGATGCAGGCTTATTAAAAATAGGATATTTTGGTAATACAGGTAATAGAATAGAAATAGATGGAGGATCAAATAATATTGCTCCTAGAATCAGCTATTATGAAAAAATTGGTTCTTCTTCTCCTACATTAAATATTAAGATTGATGCTAGTACAATTGGTGGATTTACATATTTTAATGCAGGAAATTTTCTGATTGGTAAAACCACAAATTCTACATTCAAACTAGATGTTGTTGGAAACACAAGAGTGGTAGGATATATTCAAACAGATACATTATACACTGCTAGAACAGTGACAGATAATATTCAATTAAACACTGCTGACAATTTAATTTTTTACAATAAAACAGGAACCACTCAACTAATGAAGTTGAGTAATTTGGGTGTTTTTTCACTAGGACTAGATGCAAGTAGATTAGAAATAAAACTTGACACTTATTGGAAAATTCAAACATACAATGCTCAACCACTACTACTTAATCAAATACCCAATGGTGTAGTTATAGGAGGCAGCACATTAATTGCAGGTACCATTCTCACTGTTTATGGCAGCATTGCCACTGACTCCAATCTAGTTGGAAATCAAGCAATAATAAATACAAATTTAATTTTAAGTTTTGATACAGATGGTGCAAAAATCCAATCATATGCCACAAAACCATTAATATTAAATTCAATAGGAAACAATGTAGTAGTTGGTGGAACATCAAGTGATTCTTCTGCGTTGTTGCAACTAACATCCACGTCAAAAGGGTTTTTAAAACCTAAAATGACCAACACACAAATGTTAGCAATATCTTCTCCTTCTACAGGACTAGAAGTTTTTAACACAACAACCAACCAGTCTTATTTCTATAATGGAACAAGTTGGTTACCTTCAGGAACAATTCAATTTGCAACAACAACAACATATTCTGCAATGGTGGCATTGGGTACTCCCAGTACGCCTACATTAATCAAAGTGGCAAATGATGAAAACAAATCAGCTACAAGAACAATGTATGTATGGTTTCCTGATGGCAATCGTCAATATTTACTACAAATCAATGATAACTAATGACTATAAATGATATACTAAATCAGTTAAATGTTGCAACAAATGCAAGCTTCATGGGTCTTGCCTATCCTTCTACAGTGCCTCCAACTCCTGGAAGCGGTGTAAAGGTGTTTTATATTGCAGCACAGAGTGGAACATATACAAGTTTTAACAACATCACAGTGGCATCAAATGATGGTCTTGTGTTATTAGTATATAATGCTGGATGGATAAAGAGTAATGCTCAAATTGATCAGTCTTTTTATTCTGCGTTAAATACATACATTACAGAAACAAATGGTGCTGATTTCAGTGTTGCAGGATTTATTACTACTAATGGTGCACTTGTTACAGGAGTCCCAGCAGTAGGTAGAAATTGCACAGATTTTATAAGAATATCATTAACTAAAAACATCACTTTTTTAGGAGAAAGTGATAATCAATACGTAAATGCTCTTTCATTTTACGATGGTAATAAAGTTTATATAAGCGGTATTTCAAATGTCAACACATATGGTAGCCCAACTCCTCAAACAGTGTTAGCAGCAAACATTCCTACAAATACTGTTTACATAAGAGTAAGTACAAGAGATGGTATTGTTTCACCATATGTTAAATATGGAGGAATACAATCTCCTTTACAGGCTATTGAAGCATTGATGCTTTCTAAAACAAGCCAGAGCTCTATAGAAACAAAGTATGGTAAAGTGCCTAAGAGAATAGGTAAAAACTTATTTGATTATACAACAATAACACCAAATAAATATTTAGATTTAGGAGGTACTTTATATACATATAATGGATATTTTGTTTCTGATTTTATTCCTGTTCTTCCTAGTACAAGCTATGCTGTTACAAACATTGGAAACAATGGTGGGGGAGCAAGTAATGTATTTTATACAAATCAACAAATTGTTATTTCTGGTATAGGAGCAAATTCATTTACATATTTCACCACCCCAGCAAATTGTTATTTTGTAAGATTGACAGGTGGAGATTTATCAACTGTTCAAAATTGTCAAGTTGAACAAGGTACAACAGCAACAAATTTTGAGCCATATACAGAATACAAACCTCTTAATGATAACATTAATGCAACAAAAAGTTTAGTTGGACTAAAACTAGATAAAATATTTGGAAAAAATCTTTTAAATCCAAACGATTCTGATGTATTAGTTGGTAAGTATTTATATGATGGTGGACTTATATACGCAAATTCAAGTTATAATGTTAGTGGTTATATTCCTATAGCTGCTGGACAAACTCTTGTTACAAATTATAATATGAATAATACATTTGGAGCACTGTATGATGTTAACAAAACATATATACAAGGTTCTTCATTTGGTAATACATTTTCTTCATACACTAATGTAACAAATAATGTAAATGCATCTTATGCAAGATTTACTTATTCTGTTCCTTTTAATAGTTTTCAAATAGAAATAGGGAGCACTCCTACATATTATGAACCATTTACAGATTATGCTCCTGTTGGGCAATTGCAAGCACAGCTTCCTGATAGACCAACAGTGACAATACTTCCTTCTGTAATGTATTTTGTTAAAAACAAACAGCTTTCAGTTTATTATGAAAATGTATTGTTTAAAAACTTAAACGATGCATCAACATTATATTGTGACAAGGGTATTAATTATAACAGACAAGTGACATTTAATTTCACTGCTGCTACCACTAATCAAACAATGACTTATCAAGTGGTGAAAAGTTTTAAAAAAGGACAACTAAAAACTATCACTTACAATGTTGTAGACGGAACCACTAACAATGGAAAAACTAAAAACATATTATGTATTGGTGATAGTTTCACTGACATAGGAGTTTATGTTAAAGAATTAAAAACTCTTCTTACAGCTGATGGTGTTACAGTGAATCAAATTGGTACAAACGGAACCACTGTAGGCCCTGTACAATATAAAGCAGAAGGACTTAGTGGTGGTAGATTAACCAATACATTCTTAGATGCAACAGCAGGTGTTGCAAGAATTGTAGCAGTGACAGGCATGACAACAATCCCTCCTTCAGGATATCCTGGTGCAATATACAAAGACACTAACAACACTCAATGGACAATTAGAGGTGGAAAGATTGATGGAAGTGGTAATGGATATATTAGAGTGACAAAATATGGAGCTGTTAATTCAGATTTCAATGGATTTCCTAATTCAGGAACATTGACATATGTAAGCGGAACAACAGGTGGAGACACTGTTATCAATTACACAAATGGTAACACAATTCCTGCATATTTTAATCCATTCATCAACCATTCTACAGGTGTACTAGATATAACAAACTACATCACATTTTGGGGATTTAATGCTCCAGATGTTGTAGTGTTTCAGTTTACGTGGAATGATACAGGATTGTGGAGCACTGACAGTTCACTAAATGATCTTGTTGCTAATTTCAAACTAGCCGCTGACCATGTACATTTGAAATATCCAAGTGCAAAAGTGATTTTTTCTATAGAACCATATGGAAGTATAAATGGTAATTATGAATGGAATGGAAAGAAATACACTGTACTAAGACTTACAGAACTTCTCCTAGTACAATTTGAAGCAAATAGTTCATACAACACATGGGTAAAAGTAGCTCCTTCGTATGCATGTGTAGATTTAATATATGGATATGGAGCTAATGGAGAACTTCCATTAAATGTACCAAACAGTAGATATCCAAATGTTACTGAACCTTCTGGGGGCGATGGTGTACATCCCTATACAGGAATGTTACAAATAGCAGATTGTCTATATTCAATTGCTTCTCATTTGATATAAACTAATGAAAGTTATATTTATAATTTTGATAATGTCTTAAATTTTACGTATATTATATTGTAATCAGATATTTTTTGTATTAAAGAAAAACGTTTTAAATAATGATTCCTACAAAATCAAATATAAATAAAGAAAGTTGTTCTCCTGTATCATCTAATTGTGTGATATGGCAAGGACCTGACTTGTTGTGTATTAATTTATGCACTGGTGATTCTGTATCAGAAGTGATATATAAACTTGCAACAGAAATATGTGATTTAAAAGATCAACTAAATCTTACTGATTTAGATTTAAAATGTTTAGTGGACAATTGTATAACATGCCCTGATCCTGAAAAAATATTAGGTGTTGTTTTACAACTATTGATAAATAAAGTATGTGATTTACAAGAAATAATTGACTCATTAACAATTGGTAGTACATCTGATGTAGAAGTGAGATTAGCAAGTTGTTTTATTTCTGATTTTACAGATTCTAATGGAGATATTACAAATCCAGTTCCTATATCAATTTATGTACAAAAAATTGCACAAAAAATATGCACTATATTAAGTAGATTAAATGATATTGATGCTACATTAAATGGTATTGATAGTGCAATTACAAATATAGATATACGTTTAGATGCATTAGAAGCAGCAGGTGTTATTAAAGTGACTCCTATTTGTTCTAGTTCACCAGTACCTAAAGATATAGATGATGCATTAATGGGACTAGAATCTTCTTTTTGTCAATTAAGACAAGCAACAGGTTTACCCACTGAAATTTTATCTTCTATCACTAATAATGAATGTACACCAGTCGCTCCTGCAACAGTGATTCAATCATTAGCTGACCCAGCTGTAATTCTTTGGACAGGATCATCAAATTCATTAGCTCAAACTTTAGAAAAAATTTGGTTATCTATATGTGATTTAAGATCTGCTGTTAGTATAATTCAAGATACTTGTTGTTCTGTTAACTGTGATGATCTTATAGTGGACTTTGATGTGGTGTTGGATTATAATACAGAAGCTGATGAATTTAGTTTAGTATTTTATTTTGGTGAAAAAACAAATATTCCAGTAACATTTCATGATTGTAATACAACTTTAGGAACTAAATTTACAATTACAGATAATTTAGGGCACAGCTCTACAATTTATATTAAAATTAGAGAAGATATTTTAAATGACCCCACTGCATTAACAGATGGGTATTCTGTTTTACTACCAGGAAATATAAGCACAGATGGAACAATTAATATTGATTCAAATACATGTATTACAAATGGTACACTAAATTGTGTAAAATGTATACATAAAGAAATAATTTATAATTCTGCTTGTAATTTCTGTCAATTGTGTGTTACTGGTACAACAGGTACAGTGGTTGTAGTTTATGATGATAATGGTGGTGCACAAGGATTTACATCAACAAATACAACAACAATTAATCCTTAAAATTATTAAAATGGCTATAAAATCAATTGTATTAAACATAGGTGAATGTCTCACTTTACCAGATACATCTAGTGTGGTATCAGTTACAGTGGATGGTGATGGTCAGATAACATCTGATTGTAAAAACCTACCTAACATATCAAGTTATGTTTGTTATAAATTTACATGGGAAAGAGATACTAGAGGTTCATTTAATGATGCAATGTTTGTTAATTTGACTATTGGCGATACTGTATTTCCTGTACCTAGTAATTACAATGGTTATAATAGTATATTGTTAGGTGTTTGGATTTTTGAACAACCTCAAACATTTCAAGGATTAGTAAAAGTGGCATGCCATAACCTTTGTGATGGGGCTTATATTCTTAAAATAAAAATACCATCAGGTTTACCAGCTCCTCAACTTAAAGTAAGTAATGGAGGTGGGAATATTATAAACTATTCGTATTTAATAGGTGTACTTGATTCTGATTGTAATAGCGATAACTGTTGCCCATAATATTATGAATAATTGTAACTGTATACATACTTGTAATTTTAAAATAGACTACTGTAATTATCCAATTCTTTGTGATGATTATGATTGTGCTAATCCAGAAACATGTGTTCAAAAGATTCCTTCAGATTGTGTTACATACGAGGGTACATTATTTGAACAATATGGATTAGAATCTGGTGTTACAGTCACTGAAATTATTCAAAAATTGGTTGATTTAATATATCCTGATTGTAATACTATTACAACAACAACAACAGTGTTGCCACAATGTAAAGCATATACAGTTACCAATTTTTCTAGTGAAACACTTGTAGAATATACATATGTAAACTGTTCTGTACAAGAAGTGAATCCTCCTCCTTTAAATCAAGGTGATAGTGTTGACTTTTGTGCTCTTGAAGGAAGTGTATTTTCTATTAATGGAAATATAATTGATAATGGAATTTGTGATTAAAAATTAAAATATTTTTTAAATGTCATCATGTTATTGTCAATATGAATGTTCTTGTCAAAGTGTTCCTATTACAACAACTACAACTACTACAACAATTTGTCCAGATGCAATATTTTGTGATGAAGTGTATGATTTAAATTGTGTTGTTTATAGTGGATGTGCAGACACATGCCCACAAATCAACACTGGTGATTCTTTAATTCAAGTATTTTTAAATATGTTTAGAATGATAAACGAATGTTAATTAAATAATTGATAAATGAGTTGTTATAATTGCGGTAAAATTCACATAGAAGAAAGATGTCCTCAAGGATATACATCTACTACTACAACTGAGGATCCATCTTTGTGTCCTCCAGTTCCTGTTTGTGAAGATTTATATACATCTCATTGTATTTATTATTCTGGTCCTAATTTAGAATGTGCGAATGTATTTAAAGGAGACACTGTAAATACAATTATTAGTAGATTGTTGGTTCAACTTGAAAATTGTTGTTTACCAACCACCACTACATCTACCACTACTTCTACTACTACGACATCTACCACTACAACATCTACCACTTCTACTACTACAACTTGTCCAATACATTATCTTATATGTTGCTCATCTTATAATTCAGAAGAATTACAAATAATAGAAGCACCATGTAATATTCCACAACTTATATTTACTCCTTGGGAAATATACACAGACATTACAAACGGAAGTCTTCAAAATTCAATAACATGGGTGGTCGC
>Ga0114963_10002740_pt1 | contig 12002 bp, 13 predicted proteins | sample C_131016_EF_Meta_FD_87019 | JGI IMG/M metagenome (GOLD analysis project Ga0114963, IMG submission 87019) | Freshwater microbial communities from Lake Croche, Canada to study carbon cycling - C_131016_EF_MetaG | ecosystem: Environmental > Aquatic > Freshwater > Lake | place: Lake Croche, Canada...
CACCATTACGGGTGTGGCGATAGATGGCAACTTGTATTTGGCCAAAGCTTGCTTAGATACCAACGTTAACGGTACATGCGATGCGGGTGAGCCTTCTGCTACAACCGATTTAAATGGGATCTTCACCATCAAATCTAATCTGGTTCAGAATACGGTAAATCAGTACCCCGTTGTGGTAATGGCTATTGCTAGTACAACGATAGACCAAGACGATCCAGGTCTACCCATCGCCACGGCCATCACCATGACTGCTCCTCCTGGATATCCATCTGTTGTGTCACCCTTGACAACACTTCTCAGTGCCAAGATGGCTGGCGGTATGACATACAACGATGCCAAAATGTCAGTTCAAAATGACTTGGGGCTCGTGAGTGCAGACGATGTCAACAAGAATTACGTTACCGGACCAGGCGATGTTCTGACACACTACATGGCGGTGGCCGTAGCAGAAGTTTTAAAGGCGGTTGATTCAACAAATAGTTTAAGTGCGCAACAACTTTTCATCAGAAATACTGTTACCAACTCCATCGCTCCCATATCCGTCGCTATCCAACAAACTGCCGTTAATTTGAGTGACGCTAAAAACCAAGCAGCTTTGGCCCTTGCGCCTTGATCATTTGAACCTTCCCACAATAGGCTTCATACTTCACGAAAAAAAGGAATCTCCATGCATAAATCACTCTCAACTGTAGCCGCCCTTGCAGCGCTCCTCAGCACAAACGCAATGGCACAGAACGCACTACCTACTTATGGTGAAATCGCGACTGCCAATATTACGTTGAAGGATTTGTCTAGTAACAATCTAGGCACCTTTAAACCACGGGCAACACGTATCACCTTAGGCCAAGTAGTGAGTCCCAGCGTTGCGGTAGAAGAATTTGCTTATGTAGGCTCATCTACTCCGTCTTTAGATGCAACCCTTAATGGCGTGTCAACCAACGTTAGTAAAAAGCAAAACAACTTGTATGGCGTTGCCTTGCGTCCGTTCGTTAACGTAACGGAGAGCTTAGAACTATTTGCAAGACTAGGCATCGCACGTGAAGAGATAACCACTACCAAGCTAAGCCTTGGTCAATCTCAAGCGACCACCAATACCGCGACCAATCAGTTTTACAGTGCGGGTGCGTCTTACAGTTTTAACCGCACAGTCAAAGCTACGGTGGACTACTCTAGATTTGGAAATAAGGTTGACACGCAGTTGTCAAACCTTTCATTGGGATTGCGATTCAATTTCTGAAAAATATTTAAGGAACATCACTGTAGGTTCCGTTGGTAGCAGCGCCACCTGACACTATTTTCATAATAATATTTACGCTCCCATCTGGAAAGTTGTAAGTAGTTACGGTGGTAGCAGAGGTAGGTGTGTAGGTGGTATCAATTTTTGCGGTACCTACATAAGTAACCGTGTTGGTGGTTGCATCGGGAAACGTGTAGGTAACTGTTTTAGTTCCACCATCGTTAGAAAAACTTGTTTTGGGTTTGCCTTGATATGTAACAACGCCATCTGTAGAGCCGTCAAAAAAGTGCATGGTGACCGTCTCAGTTCCACCGTTATAGCTGGGTGCAGACAGTGGTTGACCTGGATATTTAATAGATACAACGTTTGTTCCACCGTTTGGAAAGGAATAAGTTGTGGTTTGGGTCTCGTGATCGCTTCCCCAAGACACAACACTGCCGGACGCGTTGTAAAGCTGCGTCGTTGAATAACCATCGCCAAAGTAAGACTGAATAGTTTGCTTGTCGTTTACATAGGAAGTCACTACCTTAGGCGGCACTGTAGAAATGACACTATTCGACGTTTTATCAGCATACGTGTAGGTTATCGTCTTAGTGACGTGGTCATTAGCCCACGTCACCACAGGTTTCCCAACGGGTGACTTGATGGTCTGATAAGAATTTCCATTGAGGTATTGGGTAGTCACAACTTCTGAAGCGCCAACGTATGAGATGTTGTTTCTCGATTGGTAAGGTTGGGATTTGGTTGCCGTTATCAAAGGGGCGCAGTTGTTCGGAAGGGCCCGAGTTAGAGAAGATTGTTTATCCATTAAGTCCGTGTTAGAGCCGTCTAAATAAGCAACCCCTGGTAAGTCGGTGTTAGAGATATTTTGGAGAGCACTGACCAACGCTGATGCTAAAGATTTAACTAACGCGTTTTCTTTTAATGGAGAAATGGCAAATGATGTAGTGATAAATCCATAGTTACCAGACGTCATTCCAACTCGGTTTGTCGGATCTTTGTCGCCCGTTGGTGAAAAATTAGGGCTTTGGTTATCAACACGAATGAAATTCCAGTTGTCCTCTGCGGTTGGAACTATAGAAAGCGGTAGAACACCAATGGCGTAACCAGTCTGCGCACGCTTCAAACCATCGGCAGCGCTCATTTCTGAGTCCTGTAGGTGGGTGAAGAAAGTGAGCGAATTGTCAGCGGAGGAGACGAAATCCAAGTTGCTCGGACTCTTTATTGTTAGCTTGGTGAAGTTTCCACACGGCGTATTTAAAAAATTGATTCCAGTGGCAGCCTGCGTAGAGGAAGCGGGGTTGTAAATGTTGACATGCAATGGCGTGTTGTCACCTTGAATTAAACCATTTGCAGACCTTAAACTACCTTGCGTTGACAATAGACTTGCAATGGATGCAGAAGTCAGGGATGGCTGGCAGGAAGCATTTGCCATATCCCCTATTGAACAGAAGGAGGGAATCAAACCTTGCGATTGATTTGACCTTTGCAGGGCTTGGTACAGGTTTTTGTTCACTGCAACCCCAAAACCTGTCATGAATAAAGGTGTGGGCGTGTTAAGCAACTTTTCAATTTTGCCTAGCGCGCCTATCTTCGGTGAAGGAATACCCAAAAACTCAGTAGGTGCAACCGCTGAAATCACCAAGTTAGGATTAGTTGATGTACTAACAACAGGACACCTCAGAACAGGAAAATGAAGCGTGCTAGACGCATCGGAAGTGCAGGAGTTGGCTACGTTGTTTTCTGGTGAAAAGTTAAAAAAAACATTGCCTTCAAACCCGTTTATAACTTTACCGTTAGATAACATCTGAGAAATTCCGACTGCAGAGGAATTAGGCCAACTGGAAAATTCAACCATTAATTTCTTAGCTGGAAGTCCGATAAACGATTTAGCAAAACCAAAGTAAGCAACACTGGTTGAAGCAGGTACAGACGGATGGATTATTTTGACAAATTTACCTGCTCCGTTCTCAAAAAGCGAGAGAGGCAAAAAATTGTTCAGGTTGAGACTGTCTAAGTTGGTTGCGTCCTGCATTGACACCCTAAGAACAACATCAGGGGAACATGTGTTGACAAAGCTAACGGGGGTGTCTGTGATGCAAGTTAACTTGGGAGAGATGAAATTTGATGCAAAACCGGATAAGCTCATCAAGGTTATGTAGAACGCAACAGTGGACTTTATTAGCTTTGCCATTAATCTATTGGATAGCTAAATTATGAATTTTTTATGAAAAAATTCTCTCTGCTGATAGCCATTTATGCATTCAGAAGATATTTCATAAATTTAAAATTACGCATCTCAATAGAGTAAAAAGTTAGTTTGAAATAAATTAAATAAATTGTTAATTCACCATGTCAACAAAAAATTTAGAAAGAAAAATTCCACAAAAGCTATTATTGGCTTTTGAACTGCAAAGGGAAGGAGATATAGAAAAAGCTAAAGTGATCTATGAAGAAATATTAGTCCTCGAACCAAATAACCATAATGCATTGCAGTTGCTGGGTGTTATTGAAATTGGAAATAAACAATACACAAAAGCTCTTGATTTATTTATAAAATCATTAGAGATTAACCCGCTAAATCACGTTGTTTATTTAAACAAAGGCAATGCATTAAATGAACTTAAGAGATTTGATGAGGCATTAGATAGTTACGACAAAGCAATTGAGATAAAGCCTGACTATTCACGGGCTTTCTACAACAGGGGGATCACACTAGCGAAACTTCATCTGCACTTTGATGCACTTGTAAGTTTTGACAACGCTATTAACCTAAAGTTAAACAACGCTGATGTTTATTTAAATAGAGGCATCGCACTCAAAGATCTACATCGTTTAGTTGAAGCGCTTGAGAGTTTCGATAAAGCAATTGAGTTGAAGCAAGACAATTGCGAAGCGTATTGTCATCGCGGCAATGTTCTAAAAACACTTGGTCGTTTGGATGAGTCACATGAAAGTTATAACAAGGCAATTGAATTCAATCATGATTATGCTGATGCTTACTGTAATCGGGGTACCTTGCTGCAAGAATTAAACCGTTTTGAGGAAGCACTTTCAAACCTTAACAAGGCCATTGAATTAAAACCTGATTTCTCCCAAGCATATTATAATCGTGCCAATGTTTTTAGAGAACTGATGCGATTTAATGAGGCTCTAGAAAATTATGACATGGCTATTCAATTTGAACCTGACCATTCACTTTCTCATTTTAATAAATCGCTAGCATTACTTTTAAATGGGAACTTTGAAAAAGGCTTTATCGAGTACGAGTGGCGATGGGGTCATGATGCATTTAAGGAATTAGCGGTTAAAAGAAGTTTTATTCAACCACTATGGAATGGTTCTCAGTCCTTACTCAACAAAAAAATTCTGCTATTTGCAGAACAAGGACTAGGAGATAGCATACAGTTTTGTCGATATGCCAAGTTGGTATCAGATCTCGGTGCAAACGTAATACTAGAGGTCCAAAAACCTTTGACTTCCTTAATCAATGGGTTAGAAGGTGTTGATTTGTTAATCGAAAGAGGCCAGATGTTGCCGGACTTTGATTTCCAATGCCCTCTTATGAGTCTGCCTAAAGTTTTTAGAACTACTTTGCACTCTATTCCAAGTTCCACACCCTATTTAAAATACGATAAACAAATTCTAGAAAACTGGAAAAAGCGACTTGGTAGCAAATCAAATCCACGTATTGGCCTTGTTTGGAGCGGGAATCAAGAGCATGATAATGACCGTGCACGCAGTATAAGTTTGAAAGAATTACTACAACACCTTCCAATTAGCTATGAATACGTTTGCTTACAGAAAGAGGTTCGTCAAACGGATAAAGAAGCTCTCTCAAATAGCAAAATCAAACATTATGAAGAATTGCTTACTGACTTTTCTGACACAGCGGCGCTTTGCGAACTTATGGATATCGTGATTACTGTGGACACTAGCGTCGCACATCTAGCGGGCGCCTTAGGTAAAACCACATGGCTTTTGCTTCCCTACATCCCTGACTGGCGATGGTTACTTGAAAGAAATGATAGCCCATGGTACGACACATTACGACTTTATAGGCAAGGTGAAGATAGGCAGTATGCGCCAGTGCTGAGCAAACTAGCAAAAGATTTAGTTGCCTTACTTAATAATAGAGATGAAAAAACTGCTCGTTAAATAATCAAAGGAATAAATTAGAGTCATATGTTCTAGCACAAACCCGCTAACTTAAAAGAACCGCACATATCTTATTACCGATTTAGAGAACCTACGTTAGATTAATTTTATTTTTTACCAAATATTCAGGCAAATTAATATCATTAAAAAACACATTTTTTTCAATATATAGACGCCCATAATTATTTGTACCCAGAATACCCAGATACTCTAAATCACCACCTTTATTTCCGTCTTTGTGTAAGGCCAGTAACGTTCCATCATTGAAAACAAATCCGCGGTTCTTATTTAGAAAACCAGGCGTAAGATCCATGAAAGTACCTGAAACAATATTCAAATCCTTTTCAAATTTAGCCACTGAATTACCAAACAGCACTGGCCCAGTAATACTTAAGGGTGATTTTCCATAGAACGAATCTTTGATATTTGAGTAAGTAGCGTTTATAGCATCTTCTAGAATTGGGGAATACTTCTTTGAAAAAATAATTCCATTGTTACAAGCATATGTAACATTGGTATATTGTGGCAAATCCAAAAAGGTTATGAAATCGATATCTTCTCCAACAGTAATACTATTAACCACTCTTATTGTTATATCAAAATACCATCCCCCTATTAAATACAGTAATAAATATCTAGCTAGGTCGGCTTTGTATGCATAAGGTACCAATTTATCGTATGCCCCAACCATTTCTTCGCCGTAATTAGAAAATATCCACTCTCTTAATTCGTCATTGCTCCAAATCTTATGCTCAGAATGAGGAACGCATGCTTTTACGGTGGCAGTTGCATGTCGTATGTAAGGCGGTAATTCGTTGTTAGGTTGGTCAGAAATGAAAATTTGATTAATTTGCATTTTGATTTAACTTTCTAAATATATTTAAAACTGCTCAGTTCCTCTTGCAAAGTGAAGCTCTTGTTTTTTTAATGATGAAATTTATATATTGCTTTCAACTATGCATTTGCGTTCGGTAGTATTGAATGAGTTCTTCACAATGCTCTACAAATGAAATTGTAAAGTCGTTATTATTAGTGTACTTCAACATATATTCAATTACTTGCTCTTTATTCCTGCTTTCTTTAATTCGAATATACATTTCTTCTAGAACATTAAATTTTTTTAATTGGAAAAAAGTAATAATTAATTCAAAATACTCTATTGAATTAACTGTATGAGATTTTAATTTTTTAACGATGTCAATGATTTCTTCATCACTACAATGACGCCACATATTAAAAAAACCGTGAAAACCAAAAGTTGGTAAATTTGGAATGCTACGCTCGTAAGAGAAATAATCCGCATTTTTTTCATCTGCAAAATTGATGCCATATTTAGAAGCAAGCATCTGCCTGTTGGTTCTACAAATTTGAAGATCCTCGGGTTCATTTTCAAAATATACAAATTCATTTGAACTTGTTATTTCAAGCAATTTTTTCGTGCGGAATGAAAACCCTCCATTTCCGATATTATGGCCATCGTTAAACCAACTCCATTTTGCACCAATATAATCGAATTTTCTAAAATCATTTTTCCATGCTTTAGCATTTAATATATAACCATCCCATTGAATGATTAATAGGAATTTAGTTTCAATGTATTTATTGAGGTTTTTTAGTATGAATTTTGAATACTCATTGGTTGATTTAATTTTTTCAATCAAAATCGTTTCAAAACTGTCATTTGCTAAATTTATATCGGTAAAAAATAATGTCCTATTAAAATCGCAAAAACTCTGACTACGTAATATTGCTTTTACTGACAACTCTGGATTCAGGCAATCTACCGCCACCAAAGTTACATCATCTAGATTAATTTTCATATTATTTACAACCGTTTTTAGTCAATTTTTTTTGACCGACTGCTGTTTTTTTATAATTAAATTTATCATTGATTCCTCTAGCGCTAATGCGGCTTAGGGAATGAAAACAGAGAATTCTGGACGAGGTAGTATCTGTGCACTCGTCAGACTTTCTATAGCAGCATCTACAGCCTTTGACCAATTAAATTGAGTTCTAATAATGTCGCTAGCCTTAAGAGCGTACTCGCTCCATTCCGCTTGGGTTTGGTACATTGTTAACATTTGTTGAGCCAAATCGTCGACGTCTGCTTCGGCCCAGTTACCATAATCACCACTTTCAGAAGGCCAGTAACTGTGGAAAATTGGATCTTCTATAGGAACAATATTATGTCTAATTGGTAAATAAAGATTAGTTATTTTAGATAAATATTCAGTTTGTCCGGAGTAATTAACAGTTGCAGTGGGTAGTCCGCAAGATATCGCTTCTATTAAAGTCAATCCCCACCCTTCTGCGCGAGAAGGAAGAACGAATCCATCAGCAAAACTATACAGCACTGATAAATCTTTGGTATTCCAAGCGCCGCTAATAACTTTAATATTATTAAGGCCCGTTTTAGCGATTTGTTCTTTGAGTTGATTGCTTGCCCTTTGGTCATCAATGAAAAAATCAGCTTTAATCAATAATTGGACGTCTGTAGTTTTACTAAACACTTTTTTAAATGCTTGGAATAACTGGTCATATCCTTTTCTTTGCTCGTACTTGCCAACTGTAAGAAAAGAATAGCAACCGCTTTTGTTAATACTACGCGCAAAAGGATGAAAGATATTTTGATCAACACCTTCTGGCACTACATTAATTTTTTCCGGCGGCACACCATTCGCTACCAACACGCCCTTAGCCCAATTGCTTGGAGTCCAAATGAGGTCTGCTTCCAAAAGCCCTTTAATATAATAACTAGGCAGCAAATCAGACTCAAATATTGCCCAAATTATATTTTTTCCCTTAAAAAAAGACAGGACCGTATTAGGGCCAAAAAACCAGATGTTGATATCATCTTGACTGGACTGAGAAGCAGCTTTTGTTAGGCTTGCTTGATTTGTAACGTCCCATTCTTCAATTGTTTCATTGAAGACTGTATACCGCCTAAATGCATCAGCAAAAAATGAGAAATGGACGCCCCCACCTAAAATACTTCGCTGCCCAAATAGATTAATTTTCATTTCAAAGACTCACGATAGTTCAAGTGCAATATTTTTTAATACAACAGACCATTGCCTAAGTTTATCTTGTCTAAATAATCTAACGGATGGATACCATGGACTATTACTCCTACCTAGCATCCAGCGCCAATCAGGCGCATAAGGTAATAAAACCCAAGTAACCTTTCCCATTGCCCCCGCCAGGTGGGCAATGCTGGTATCTACAGTGATCACTAAATCCATATTCTCACAAAGCGCAGCAGTCTCAGTAAAGTCATGAAGCATGGCGCCGTAATGTTGCACTTGGTAGTTTTCAAGAATCGGCTTGTCCTTTTCTAGCACCTCTTTATGAAGACTTACATATTCGAAGCCAGTAGGCAAGCTATTGAGAAGTTCCTCCAACGCTAAGCTTCGGTTATGGTCGTTGGCGTGATCTGGATTACCACTCCATGCAAGGCCTACCCTAGTTTTTGTTTTGGGGCCTAGGCGTGATGCCCATTCTGCGACTTTTCCAGCGTTTGCAAACAGATAAGCTTTGGGACTTGGAATATTGTCGAGCTGGGTATTGAAAGCAAGTGGAAGGGACATAAAAGGGCAGTGGAAGTCAAAATGCGGCATTGGCTTATCTTTTTCCACTAACGCATCCACCCAGCCAGTCTCTCTGAATAATTCCAACAAAGGCTGTTGAACCCCCAAAAGCACCCGAGCTCCGCGAGCTTGGATGCATTGGGCGAAGCGAAAGAACTGAATTGAATCCCCAAGCCCTTGCTCGGAATGCAACAGGACCGTTTTACCAGCGATGTCCTCCTTACCCAGCCAAAGGGGTTGACTGATGTCACGCTTGAATTTTCCTAACTCTTTGGTCTGCCATCGCCATTCGAACAGGGGCCAACCTTGTTCAAAGTTTCCACCCAACAAAAGTGCTAATGATTTATTCCAGTGGGCCTCTGCATAGTTGGGTTGAATGGCAATAGCGCGATCAAAACTCATCACAGCCTCATCTAGCCTTTGCAATTCTTGTAACGCTATTCCGCGATTGGTATGGGCTTCGAAAAAATCAAATCGCAGTGCAATGGCTCGGTCTTGCCAGGTAATGGCTTCTTCGTAACGCCGCAGGGCATACAAAGAAAGCCCCGTGTTGGTATAGGCCTCCAAATATTTTGGATCTAACTTCAGGGCAAGTGCGTAACTGCCAATTGCTTCATCGTGTTTTTTAAGTTCTTGTAGCGAAACACCACGATTAAAGTATGCCTCGGTAAACAAGGGGTCTAAAGAGATTGCGCGATCGTAACTAGCAACAGACGCATCAAGACGTTTGAGTTCACGCAAAGTAATGCCAAGGTTAGAGTGCGCTTTTGCAGAGTCTGGTTGGACTTCAATCGCACGTTCAAAACTGTTTAAAGCTTCCTCAAAAAATTGCATCTTTTGAAACGAGATACCGCGGTTGAAGTAAACATCAGGAAAGTCAGGTCGTATTTCAATGGCCCGGTTGAAGCTTGCAATGGAGTCCTCAAACTGTTCCAGCTCTTGTTGGGCGATGCCTAAGTTGTTGTGGGCTACTGCGTTTCGCGCATTGAGTTGCAGCGATTTAGAAATAAGATCCACCGCCAGTGCGGGATTGCCAAGTTGACCTGCTATCACGCCTAACAAATGAAATGCGTCAACATGGCTGGGGTTTTTCAGTAAAACTTTTTCGCACGTGTCTTGGGCGAGGCCAAGTTGACCTTGTTCGTGAAGGGTAAGCGCCTGTTGGAACAAGGCTTCAATGTCTTGCTCAATTTCCTTGCGCGTCTTGATTTTGTAAGGTTGTGCGGCGAATTTTTTTAAGGGTGGCCATTGCATACTGGGGTTTAACTTTCAAATAAAACAGTATTTACCATCTAAAACCCGTAATATATTAACGCGTTGATGTTTCAAAATTACTTGTACAGTGAAACACCCCACATCAAAGGAAACACCCCATGCAAATCGATATGTACACAAAAACTGTTTTGACGGTCATTGCAATAGCCTTATCTACGATTGCAGTTGAAAATGTACTCACCCCAGCGTATGCCCAGGGGTCTATTCAAAAAGTTATGATTTGCGATGCCAGAGCCACCAGCGATTGCGCAGACGTTTCTGGCGGAGGTGCCCTCAAGGTGCAGGTTAGGTGAGCAAGTCCATATCGCGTGAGAGTTGCGACATGCCTTTAGCGCGTGCAATCGTGCCGAGCGCTTTGGCTTTGTCTCCTCCCGCCAAGAGAATGACAATTTCTAATCCTTGTCGTGTGAAATACATACGAGAAACAGGGCCATGGCCGATTTGTTTGACGCGGGACTTTGTGCGCCTATGAATTCGTTGACGAAATAGATCATTTCATGAAGCTCTTTTTCATCTGCATTAACGCAAGTTAAGGTTGCTGTTTCCGAATCGTCCTCTCGCATAAAAACAGCGGCCTTTTGATCTTTTTCTACATAGCAACGAATTAGACGATTTACTAAAAACGAAAAATGATCTCTCTCACCTTCACTCATTACATGCATTGCTTTGCTGATATCACCTAGTAGAGAGTTGTTTTTCATATCATTCCTTATTGCTGAGTGATGACTGTAAAAACGGTCAAGCTCATGCTTTGAGCTTTGGGTGATGGATTCTTATATGCCCCATCCCAAACACCTCTTCTATGCGAACTTACCCAACTCGTGAAGCCTGGCTATTAGCTGCTATTGATTTACTGCGCCCTCTTTTTGCACAAAAGAATTTTGTAGTTCCACCTTGTCAGGTGTCTTGCGGCTTCACCAGCACAGGTGTTCGCAGTGGGCACATTGGACAGTGCTGGTCTACCAAGAGTTCGGCTCATGGAATCAACCAGATTTTTATCTCCCCAACGCTGGGTGATGCCTACGACGTCATAGACACGCTAGTGCACGAACTAGTCCACGCTGTCGATGATTTCCTATTCACCAAGTTCAGTCTCCAAGGACTTCTACTTCTAAAGCCTTTTTGAAGATGCTAAACAACTTGTCAGGTCGTTCAGTTTCAATATAAGTTATCTAGCTGTCATATGAAAAAAGCCACTGACCGAAATCAGTGGCTTTTCCATTTTGGTGGGCCCACCTGGACTCGAACCAGGGACCAAAGGATTCCGGTTTGTGTAGCTTTCACTACTCCCTGGACTTTGCCTTCATCATATCGATTGCTCGACTTAGATGGGTGCCGTCAAGTCTCTACACCTTCAAGGAGATTTCTCACCAAGCTTGGCTCGGCGTTGGCATATGCATTGCTGCACTTAGCTTTCTCCGACTTTGACACCATCCCTTACACAGTTTCCACGCGTAAGGCACATTTGAAAAATATGAGTCCTCTGCTCTAACCAACTGAGCTATAGGCCCGAAAAAACTGATTGTACTTTGCCCCTTTTTGGCCCCAAAAACGCTGCTTAATTTTTCAGCAAAGTGTGGAAGCGGTGTGGAAGCAAATTTTGACATCCGAGGCGCTGTAACCTGTTGATTTCGTTGAAGAATTTTCATAAACAACAGTATTAAAATCGTTTATGAGTCCTCTGCTCTAACCAACTGAGCTATAGGCCCTATTTGCTAATTCTACTTCGTTGATCAGCGCCTTCA
>Ga0114963_10002741_pt1 | contig 12002 bp, 8 predicted proteins | sample C_131016_EF_Meta_FD_87019 | JGI IMG/M metagenome (GOLD analysis project Ga0114963, IMG submission 87019) | Freshwater microbial communities from Lake Croche, Canada to study carbon cycling - C_131016_EF_MetaG | ecosystem: Environmental > Aquatic > Freshwater > Lake | place: Lake Croche, Canada...
CGCCAGCCACGCCGACGAAAAAGCCGAACCGGGCATCCATGTGCTGCACCCTTGGCCCGGCGCGCAGCCCGGCATGCGGATTCATTAAGCCATGGCGAGCCACACCCCTGCGCCGTCGTTGGACTTTGATGTACTGATCGTCGGCAGCGGCCTGGCCGGGCTCAGTTCGGCCTTGCTGCTGTCGGAGCGTTACCGGGTGGCCATCATCACCAAACGTGCGGTGCGCGAAGGCTCCAGCGGCTGGGCCCAGGGTGGCATCGCGGCGGTCTGGGACAAAAAAGACAGTTTCGCCGCCCATGTGGATGACACTTTGGTGGCTGGCGCGGGCCTGTGTGATTTGGCGGCCACACAGTTTGTAGTGGAGCAAGCGCCCCATGCCATCGCCTGGCTGCAGGCCATGGGCGTGCCCTTTAGCACCGAGGACAGCGGCGAGTTGCACCTCACCCGCGAAGGCGGGCACAGCGCCCGGCGCATCGTGCATGTGACCGATGCCACCGGCGCGGCAGTGCAGCGCACCTTGATCGAGCGGGTGCAGCAATCGTCCAACATCACTTTGTTTGAGAACCACACCCTGGTGGATCTGATCACCAGCGACAAACTACCGGGCACCCACGGTGTTAAAGACACCGGGCCGCGCTGCCTGGGCCTGTACGCGCTGGACCAGGACAGCGACCAGGTGCTGACCTTTCGCGCCCCGCACACCTTGCTGGCCACCGGCGGCGCGGGCAAGGTCTACCTCTACACCACCAACCCGGACACGGCCACCGGCGACGGCATCGCGGCGGCCTGGCGTGCGGGCTGCCGGGTGCAGAACATGGAGTTCATCCAGTTCCACCCCACCTGCTTGTACCACCCGCACGCCAAGTCGTTTTTGATCAGCGAGGCGGTGCGTGGCGAAGGCGGACGCCTGCTGCTGCCCGACGGAACCCGCTTTATGCCCGCGCATGACGCGCGCGCCGAACTGGCCCCCCGCGACGTGGTGGCCCGCGCTATCGACTTTGAGATGAAAAAAGGCGGCTTCGATTGCGTGTACCTGGACATTTCGCACCAGCCGCTGGCTTTTATCCAAGAGCACTTCCCCAATATTTATGCGCGCTGCCTGGAGCTGGGCATAGACATCAGCCGCGCCCCGATTCCGGTGGTGCCGGCGGCGCACTACACCTGCGGCGGCGTGTTGGCTGATTTGCAAGGCCGCACCGATTTGGCGGGCCTGTATGCCATTGGCGAGGCCGCTTGCAGCGGCCTGCACGGCGCCAACCGCCTGGCTAGTAATTCACTGGTCGAGTGCATGGTGTTTGCGCGTGCCGCCAGCCATGCCATCGAGAACACCACGGCCGAGCCGCTCCCGCCCCTGCCCGGCTGGGACGACAGCCGCGTGACCGATGCCGACGAGTCGGTGGTCATCTCGCACAACTGGGACGAGCTGCGCCGCTTTATGTGGGATTACGTAGGCATCGTGCGCACGAACAAGCGCCTGGAGCGCGCCGCCCACCGCATCGCCTTGCTGCAGGATGAAATTAATGAGTTTTACGCCAACTTTCATGTCAGCCGCGACCTGCTGGAGCTGCGCAATCTGGTGCAGGTAGCCGACCTGATTGTGCAAAGCGCCCGCGCCCGCCACGAAAGCCGGGGTCTGCACTTTAGCCGCGACTACCCGGGTTTGCTGCCGCAGGCCTTGCCTACGACCTTGGTCCCGGGCAAGGCACTCCAGTCCGCCAAGCGCTAATTGGCGCTGGCCTTACCAAAGCTTCTGCAGCGCACCCGCCTGCAAGCGTAGACCACGCGCGCCCACGCTGCGGGCCTCGGTTTCATCATGCGTCACCCATATCACCGCCATCGGCGTTTGCGCAAGATGCTGGGCAAATTCGGCCCGCAAGGTGGCCCGCAATTCAAAATCCAAGGCCGAAAAGGGTTCGTCTAGCAAGAGCACGCGCGGCTTGCTGATCAGCGCGCGGGCTAAAGCCACACGCTGCTGCTCGCCACCCGAGAGTTGCCACACCCGCCCCTGGGCATGGGCCTGCATGCCAAAACGCGCAAGCATGGCCTGTGCCTGGATACGGGCCGCATTGCGCGCCACACCCTGCTCGACCAAAGAGAAAGCAACGTTGTCTTGCACATTGAGATGGGGGAATAGCGCAAAATCTTGGAACATCAGCGCAAACCGGCGCAGGTGCGTGGGCACGGCGCTGACATCTTGGCCCTGGCACCACACCTGGCCTGCGTCGGGCACCTGCAAGCCGGCAATGATTTTGAGCAAAGTGCTTTTCCCGCTGCCCGAGGGGCCCAAAATGGCCACGGTCTCGCCCGCCTGCACCTGCAAATCCAAGTGATTGAGCAGCACGCGCGGCGCTGCGCCAGGCGATTGCCACGCGTGGGAAATAGAGCGCAATTCAAGCATGACGCGATTGTGCGTGGTAGTCCTCGCCACCCGACCACTCCAGCAGCATAAATATGGCAATGGCCAAGCCCATCAACGCACATGAAAGTACCAAGGCGCTGGTGTAATGCGTCTGCCCGGCGCGCCCCAGATGCTCGTATATCAGCGTGGTCAGCGTGGCCCACTCGGGGCGGCTCAAAAACAAAGTCACGGCAAACTCGCCCACGGCACTGGCCGCTGCGAACGCCATGCCCCGGCGCAGCGCCGGCTGCAGCAAAGGCCAGCGCACCCGCCAAAACACCCGCCAAGGCGAGGCACCCAGCGTTGCCGCCACCAGCGCGTAATGGGCCGGCATGCCATCAAGCGCCGAGGCGATCGACTTAGCAATCAAGGGATAGGCCAGCAAAGCATAGGCCGCCACCAGCAAGGGCGCACTGGCCGCCCAGTCGGGATACAACAACAAAAGCCCCAATGCCACCAGCACCGGCGAGACCATAAAAGGCAAAAACACCAAGGCACGCAGCACCACCCAGCGCTGGGCCGCCAGCGCGTGGCACACCCCCAGCAGCGTGGCCAGCGCCAGCGCGCAAGCAGAAAAGCGCACGGTGTTCCACACCGCTTGCAATGTGTCCGCCTCGGCCAGCACGCTCCACGCAGCTGGTCCAGCCCAGACAGCACGCAGAACGATGGCCAGCATAGGTGCGCCGCACAGCGCCGCGAGCGCTGCCCAGCAAGCGAGCACCGCCAGCTTTTCACCCAGCCCTTGCGGGCGGCTGCGGGCAACGCGGTCTGCACGCACCGGCGTGGCAAGGCGACGCTCCAGCACCGAATACGCCAGGGCGACAGGGGCCGTCAAGAGAAGCATCCATACCGCCAGCACACCGGCCTGCCCGATTTGCAACTCGTGTGCCACTAGGGTGTACATCTCCACCTCCACCGTGGCATAGCGCGGCCCGCCCAGCAGCAAGGCCAGCCCAAAGCCAGCAAAACAATAGAGATAGACCAGGCACAGCGCCGACATCAGCCAAGGCGCTATCGCCGGCCATTCGATGCGCCAAAACGCCCGCCACGGGCTGGCACCTAAGGTGCGTGCAGCGGCCAGGCGCGCGTCGCTGACCTGCTCCAGTGCGTCGGTGGCAGCACGCACCAACACGCACAGGTTAAAAAATACATTGCCGTACAACAGCAACACCGGTGTGCCTTGCCAGGAAGCACCCGCCCCACCCGGCCACAGCCCGTGCGGGCCGGCCAGCGCCAGCACGCCCATAGCGGCCACCAAGGTCGGTACGACAAAGGGCAGCATCAATGCGCGCAGCAAGTAGCGCCGACCAGCAAACTCCCAGCGCGCCAGCACCCAGGCCAGCGGCACGCCGATGGCTAAGACCAGACCACAGGTCAGCAGCGCCTGAAAAACCGACCAAAGCAAGCGCCAGCGCAGGTAGGGATCTAACACCGGCGCCAGCCAGGCGGCGCGGTCAAAACCACCGACGCCCGCATGGCCCGCCTCGGCCAGCAAACGCAGCGTTGGTGCCAAAAGCATCAGCAATAAAAAGCCCAGCGGTACCAGTGCCAAGGCGGCCACTGGCAGCCGGGCGCGCAGGCCAGGCGGCCTCAGATCAGACATATCAAGCCACTGATCGGGGGCATGGGCTTACGCGCACAAACGGATTACAACGGATTACTTCAGAACCACCTTGGTCCAGCGCGCAACCCAGGCGGCGCCTTTGTCAGCCAGGTCTTTGTCCGAAGGGCTATCGGCATGGCTGGGCTCGGGGGCGAACTTCATCACGTCCGCGCGGGCTACGCCGGCCTCAACGGGGAACATCCACATCTCGGTTTGCATTTGTTTTTGCACCTCGGGCGAGCGCAAGAATTCGATGAACTTCTCAGCGGCAGGGCGCGCTTGGCCCCCTTTAACCAAAGCCACGCCTTCGACTTGTTTGAACACCGCGCCCGAGAGCGCCAGGCTGGCCGTTGGTGGCTCGGCGATTTTGTCTTTGCTATAAAACAGTTCGGCCGCCGGGCTGGTGGCGTAGCTCACCACCATGGGGTAGGAGCCGCCTTCTGCGCGGCTGAAGTCGGTGTAGTAGGCCTCGCTCCAGCCTTTGGCGACTTTGACGCCACCTTCACGCATGCGGGCCCACCAGTCAAAAGCTTTTTCCTCGCCCAAGGCGCCGATAGTGGCCAGCAAAAATGCATAGCCTGTGCTCGATGTAGCCGGGTTTTGCACCACCAAGAGTTTGGCCATTTTGGGCTGCGCCAGTTCATCCAGGCTGGCTGGCAAAGCCACTTTGCGCTTGGCGAACCAGGCCTTGTCGTAGTTGAGGGTCACATAGCCATAGTCCACTGCCACCAGGGGCGCGGGCAAGTTTTGCGCACCGGTGCGTTGGCTGGCAGCGCCGCTGTAGGAATCGAGCACATCGGCTGCAATCGCTTTGGCCGCCAGGCTGTTGTCGATGCCAAAGACCACATCGGCAATCGGCGCTTTGCGGGTGAGTATGAGTTTGTTCAGCATTTCACCGGCGTCGCCGGCTTTGCTGATGCGTAGCTTGACGCCCGCCTCTTTTTCGAACTGCGCCAACAAGGGCTTGGGAAGCGCGAACGCGCCGTGCGTGAGTAGACGCAATTCGGTGGGTGCACTTTGCGCACCGGCCGCTAGGGCCAAACTGCCGAGCAATGCGCCGCAAAGTGCCTGGCGCCGCGTGAATGAAAAAATGCCGTGTTGCATGGAACTGTCCTTCTAAGCGTTTCAAAAAAATCCAGTGCGGATGCATGAAACGAAAAAAGCGGCTCCAAGAACACGGCATTTTCCCCATCACACTTCCTACGCTGGCATGATCCAGATCAGGTTCATGGGGTATTTCTCAGCCTGGCTTACGCCAGACACCCCCGGTGAAGCGTCCATCATACCCCCGGACGCACACCGGATGGCGCAGACCCCGACAATGGCGCCCATGCACAACGCGGTTTGGCCTTTATTTACCAGCTTTTCCTGGCAGGAATTGCGCCACCACCCCTGGCGCAATGCGGCCGCCGTCGTGGCTGTCATGCTGGGCGTGGCGCTGGCCTTTGCGGTGCATGTGATCAACGCCTCGGCGCTGGGCGAATTTACGCGCGGCGTGCGCAGCGTGGCCGGTCAGGCTGACCTGCAGGTCAGTGGTCCCGGCCCCGCAGCGCTGGAGGAGGCGCTCTATGGCCGCCTGATCCGTCACCCCGATGTGCAATGGGCCTCGCCCGTGCTGGAGCTGAGCACCTCGGCGCGCCTACCTGCCGGCACCGCGCAAGCCGAGGGCAAATTAGCCGTGCGCGTGCTCGGTATGGATGCACTGCAAGCGGCTGCCCTCACGCCTGATGTGCTGGCCTTGCCGGCCCAGGCCAGCGGCCGGTTGGAGGTGTTTGCACCCGATGCGGTTTTTCTCAATGCATCGGCGCGGGCCGCTTTGCTTGGGCCGGGCGCAGGCGATAAGGCAAGCGTGCAGTTGCAACAAGGCATGCAATGGAAAGCGCTGCGCGTTGCCGGCAGCGTGGCCGCCGCCGGCGGGCCGCTGGTGGTGATGGACGTGGCAGCGGCCCAAAATGTGTTTGGTCTGGCGGGCCAGCTCAGCCGTATTGACCTGCGCCTAGCGCCGGGCGTGGACCGGAGCCGATTTATGGCCCAACTGCAAAGCGCCAAAGACTGGCCCGCCGGCGCCACGCTGGCCGAGCCGGGGCAAAGCATGGAGCGCATCGACAACTTGTCACGCGCCTACCGCGTCAACCTGACGGTACTGGCGCTGGTGGCTTTGTTTACCGGGGGATTTTTGGTCTATTCGGTGCTGGCCCTGAGCGTGACGCGGCGGGCCCAGCCCTTGGCCTTGCTCGGCGTGTTGGGTCTGGATCCGCGACAGCGCTGGGCTTTGATTTTGTTGGAGGCGGCCAGCTTGGGCCTTCTGGGCAGTGTGTTGGGCATCGCCTTAGGCAGCGCACTGGCATGGCTGGCGCTGCAGCTTTTGGGCGGTGATTTAGGTGGCGGTTATTTTTCGGGCAGCACCCCGCAGCTGCAATGGAGTAGCGCCCACGCCCTGTTGTTTGGCGCTTTGGGCGTTCTGGCCGCTTTGGTCGGCGCGTGGTGGCCCGCACGCATGGCTGCGCAGATGGCGCCTGCGCAAACACTCAAGGGCCTGGGCCTGGCCGACCACAGCGCCAACCACGCGGGCGCCGGCGTCGCGCTCTTGCTGCTTGGTGGCGCATTGGCCTTGCTGCCACCCGTGGGCGGCGTGCCCTTGGCTGCCTACTTGAGCGTGGCGCTGGTTTTGCTCGGTGGCATTGCCGCACTGCCGTGGATGGTGGGTGTTTTGTTGAATACCGTCGCCCCCTGGGTGGCGCGGCGGCCCCTGGCTTTGCTGGCGGTGGAGCGGGCGCGGCGTATGCGCGCGGGCGCGGCCATTGCGGTCAGTGGCGTGGTCGCCTCCCTGAGTTTGGCGGTGGCGCTGACGGTGATGGTCGGCAGCTTTCGCGGCTCGGTAACGCAGTGGCTGGACACGGTGTTGCCTGCGGCCCTCTACGTGCGCAGCGCCGGCAGCACCAGCAGCAGTGCCCATGGTTTTTTTGATCCCGCTTTGGTGCAAGAGATCGCCCATCTGCCCGGCGTACAGCGGGTCAGTGCCCAGCGCAGCATCGCCCTCACGCTGGACCCGGGGCGGCCCGCAGTCACTTTGCTGGTCCGGCCCCTTCCTGGGGCTGCCGAGATGACCAGTACGCGCACCTTGGCAGGCCTGCCGCTGGTGGATGCGGCCAGGCAGGCGCCGCCAGGGCAAATCGCCATTTATGTCAGCGAGGCCATGGTCGACTTGTACGGTGCGCGCGCGGGCCAAGAATTTACGCCTCTGGCCACGGCCTTACACAGCGCTGTGCCGCCGGGCACGGCAGCTACGCCGCAGTTTTATGTGGCCGGCATATGGCGCGACTACGCGCGCCAGTTTGGCACCATCGCCATGGATGCCTCCGACTTCGCGCAGCTGAGCAGCGATGCGCGCATCAACGATCTGGCGCTCTGGCTGGACAGCGGTGTCACAGCGCAGGAAACCGAAGGCCGCATACGCGCCTTGGCAGCGCAACAAGGGGCCGCCAACATGCTGGAATTTGGCTCGGCCCAAGACATTCGCAGCCGCACGCTCACCATCTTTGACCGCAGTTTCGCGGTGACGTACTGGCTACAGGCAGTGGCCATTGGCATCGGTCTCTTTGGCGTGGCCGCCAGTTTCAGCGCCCAGGTGCTGGCCCGACGCAAAGAGCTAGGCCTGCTGCTGCACCTGGGCCTGACACGCCGCCAGGTTCTGCAGGTGCTGGCACTAGAGGGCGCGGCCTGGACCACGTTGGGCGCCATTGCCGGCACCGTGCTGGGCCTGGCGGTAGCGGCGATTTTGGTGTTTGTGGTGAACCCCCAAAGCTTTCACTGGACCATGGATTTAGCCGTTCCCGCAGGGCGTCTGCTGGCCTTGGCCGGTGCGGTGGTGGCCGCCGGGACGCTCACCGCTTGGCTGAGCGGACGCGCCGCGGTCGGGCAGGATGCGGTGATGGCCGTCAAGGAGGATTGGTGACTATGCGCCCTCCCCCACCTCTGTCACGCCGGCGCGCCTTGCAGGCGGCCGCCGGGCTGGGTGTCGGCCTGAAGGCGGGCGGCGCAGCGGCCACGCAGCCGCAGCGCCTGCAGTTTCCGCGCGACTTTGGCGTGCACACCGATTTTCAAACTGAGTGGTGGTATCTCACCGGCTTTGCTGATGTGGGGACGCAAACGGCAGCTTTGGGCTTTCAGATCACGTTTTTTCGCAGCAAAGTGGCCTCCACCCAAAACCTGGATGCAGGCTTGGCCGCCAAGCATCTGCTTTTCGCGCATGCTGCGCTCAGTGATGTCAAAACGCAAAGCCACCTGAGCGATCAGCGCATTGCCCGTTGGTCGGGCCGCGCACCGGGCAGCAACAGCGCCGATCTGGCCTGGGCGCGCCAGGACGATACCGGCGTGCTGCTGCGCGATTGGTCTTTGCAGCGCCAGCCCGACGGGCGCTTGCGGGCGCGGGTGCAATCTGAGGCTTTTGCGCTGGACTTGGTCTTTGAGGCGACCCAGCCCGTGCTGCTGCAAGGCCGGGGCGGCCTCTCGGCCAAGGGCCCGTCTGCGGCGCAGTTCAGTTATTACTACAGCCTGCCCCAATTAAAGGTGCAAGGCAGCGTGCGCCTGCGCGGCCAGCCTCTGGCGCTGGCGCAGGGCAGTCGCGCCTGGCTGGACCACGAGTGGAGCGATGCGCTTTTGGCGCCCGGCGCGGTGGGCTGGGACTGGATAGGCATCAATATGGTGGACGGCAGCGCGCTGACGGCTTTTCAGGTACGCGACGCGCAAGGGCGCGCTGTGTGGGATGGCGGCTCCTACCGCGCTGGCAGCACGCTTTACCCCTTTGCGCGGGGCGAGGCGGCGTTTGAGCCGCAGCAGTTTTGGCGCAGTCCGCGCAGCCAGGCGCGCTATCCCGTGCAGTGGCTGGTGCGCACCCCGGCGGACTTTTACACTGTGAAAGCCGTTTTCTCCGCCCAGGAGCTCGACAGCCGGGCCTCTACCGGCGCGCTGTACTGGGAGGGTTTGTGCGAGGTCTTTGACAGCCAAGGCCGCCTGGCCGGGCGCGGCTACCTGGAGATGACTGGCTACGCCGCTCCGCTGCAGCTTTGAGGGCCCTGCGGCAATTGCCGCGACAATAGCGCTTTAGGCCGCCGCTTGCAGGGCGGCCGTTCATCCTCACCTTGTATTGCATGACCTCCGAACGAATCGCCGCTGCACGCCCCCAGTCTCTGACTGGACTCATCCCATTTTTGCTGCCCTACCGCGGGCGCATCGCACTGGCCTTGTTTTTTCTGGTGCTGGCCGCCTCGGCCACGCTGGCCTTCCCCGTGACGCTACGCATGTTGATTGACGGCGGCTTGGTCCGCGCCGACAAGGGCGAGCAGGTGGTGGCCATGCGCCAGCACTTTATTTTGCTGTTCGCGGTCGCTGGTGCCTTGGGCGTGTTTTCAGCGCTGCGCTTTTACACCGTGACCTGGCTCGGCGAGCGCGTCACCGCCGATATCCGCAATGCCGTTTATCACCATGTGCTGCAGCAAAGCCCCGAGTTTTTCGAGACCACACAAACCGGCGAGGTGCTCTCACGCCTATCGGCTGACACCACGCTGGTGCAAACCGTGGTCGGCTCCTCGCTGAGCATGGGTTTACGCAATATGGTGCTTGGCCTGGGTGCGCTGGGCGTGCTGATCTGGACCAACCCGGTGGTGATGCTGCAGGTTTTGCTGGTGCTGGTGCTCATTGTGATGCCCAGCGTGTGGTTTGGGCGTCGGGTGCGCAAGCTCTCGCGGGCCAGCCAGGACCGGATTGCCGACTCCAGCGCCATCGCTGCCGAGGTGCTCAACGCCATCCCTGTGGTGCAAAGCTACACCGCCGAGGGGCGCGAGTCCGACCGTTTTAGCCTCTCGACCCGCCACGCCTTTGATACGGCCATCCGCCGTGCGGGCGCGCGTTCGGTGTTGGTGGGCTTCATCATTATTGCCACCTCGGCCGCGCTGCTGTGGGGCCTGTACCAAGGCACACAAGCGGTGATGGAGGGGCGCATTACGGCGGGTGACCTGGGCCAAACCGTGGTCTACGTGATTTTGCTGGCCAGCGCCTTTGCTGTGCTGGGCGAGGTCTACGGTGATTTACTGCGCGCCGCCGGCGCCACCGAGCGCCTGATGGAGTTGCTGCACGGGCGCTCGCCCATTGCTTCGCCTGCACATCCCGTCGTGGCGCCTATGCCCACGGCGGGCAGCGCAATTGGCTTTTCGAACTTGCATTTTCATTATCCGTCGCGCCCCCTGACCGAAGCGTTGTCGGATTTTTCGCTCGACATTGCGGCCGGGCAAACGGTGGCCATCGTCGGACCCAGTGGCGCAGGCAAAAGCACGGTGTTTCAGCTGCTGCTGCGTTTTTACGACCCGCAGTCGGGCCAAATAGTGCTCGATGGGGTCCCCACGCAACAAATGTCCTTGCAGGACTTGCGCGCACGCATCGGCATCGTTCCCCAGGACGCGGTTATTTTTTCTAGCAGCGCGCTAGAGAACATCCGCTACGGCAACCCCCAAGCCACCGACGCGCAGGTGCACGAAGCGGCGCATGCCGCTTTTGCCCACGAATTCATCAGCACCCTGCCCCAGGGCTACGACACCTTTTTGGGCGAACGCGGCGTGCGCCTGTCAGGCGGACAGCGCCAGCGCATTGCCATTGCCCGGGCGATGCTCAAGAACCCACCGCTCTTGCTACTTGATGAGGCCACCAGCGCGCTGGACGCCGAAAGCGAGCGCATGGTGCAGGCGGCGCTGGAGTCGGCCATGCGCGGGCGCACCACGTTGGTGGTGGCCCACCGCTTGGCTACCGTCCAAAAAGCCGATCGCATCGTGGTGCTGGACCAGGGTCGTTTGGTGGAACAAGGAACACATGCCGAATTGGTGGCACGCGGTGGCGTTTACGCCGGCTTGGCGGCGCTGCAATTTAACGCTTAAAGCGGGCTAGTTAGGCTTTTACTGCAAAGGCTTTTTCAGCGCCTCGGGCACCATGAGAGGCAGCACACTGATGCCCTCGTCCAGCAGTTCTCGGGCTTCACGGACGCTGGTTTGGCCTCGGATGCTGCGCTCGGGCGCCTCGCCGTAGTGGATCTTGCGGGCTTCTTCAGCAAACTGGCTTCCTACATCGGTGGTTTCTGCCAGCAAGCGGCGACCCATTTCCAGCCAAGCTTGGGCCATTTGCGCCTGTTCGGGGTCATGCAGTGCGAGCGCCTGCTGCGTCGCCCCCCCATCGGAGCCGGCGCCCGAAAGGTTCAGCCGAGGGGCACTTAACTTCTTGCTGATGCTGGCATCGCCACAGAGCGGGCATTGCACCAAGCCGCGGGCCTGCTGGTCCTGAAAATCGTCTTCCGAGGCAAACCAGCCTTCAAAAACGTGGCTGTGTGCGCATTGCAAGTCCAAAACTTTCATATGCGGATTGGGCTGGCTTGAATAAGAAGGGGCATCGGGCCGCTACCCGCTGTGGCTGGTCGGGGCTCAGGTGCCCAGCATTTGCAAAATCGACTGGGCCGAAATCGCCATCAATCCTGCAGGAAACACGCCCAACAGCAGCACGAGGGCGCCATTGAGGGCGAGCACGATGCGCACGTCTGATCCGGCAACCACATGGCTGGCGGTAATGGGTTCGTCAAAGTACATCACCTTGACCACGCGCAGGTAGTAGAAGGCGCCGACCAAAGACATCAGCACAGCAAACACCGCCAAGCCGATATGCATGGCCTGGCCGGAGGCGATCAGGGCCTGCAAAACGGAGAGCTTGGCGTAAAAACCCACCAGCGGCGGAATACCCGCCATCGAGAACATGCAGGCGGCCATGACGCCGGCGTACAGTGGGCTGTGCTGGTTGAGGCCAGCGAAATCAGAGATTTCTTCGCTCTCAAAGCCCTCGCGGGCCAGCAGCATGATGACGCCAAAGGCGGCCAAGGTGGTCAGCACATAGCTCACCACATAAAACATGGCTGAGCTGTAGGCATTGGCGGTAGAAATGGTGTTGCCATTGATCACGCCCGAAAAG
>Ga0114963_10002744_pt1 | contig 11986 bp, 13 predicted proteins | sample C_131016_EF_Meta_FD_87019 | JGI IMG/M metagenome (GOLD analysis project Ga0114963, IMG submission 87019) | Freshwater microbial communities from Lake Croche, Canada to study carbon cycling - C_131016_EF_MetaG | ecosystem: Environmental > Aquatic > Freshwater > Lake | place: Lake Croche, Canada...
GGCACGTTCGGCATAGTGGCGCGCTAGATAGCGCCAACCGAAGCCCACCGCCGCCTTACAAGCCCCAGTCGTAAGCGATGCTGATTGGCGCATGGTCTGAAAAGCGCGTGTCTTTGTAGATGGCGTGCGTGCGTGCACCTGCTGCCAGCGTAGGAGTGGCAAGGTGGTAGTCCAAACGCCAGCCCACGTTTTTGGCATAGGCCTGGCCCCGGTTGCTCCACCAGGTGTAGGCCGCGTCGGTGGCGGTGGGTTCTAGCTGGCGGTAGACATCGACGAGGCCGCCTTCGCTGAGCAAACGCGTCATCCAGGCACGCTCTTCAGGAAGAAAGCCGGAGTTCTTGCGGTTGCCTTTGTAGTTTTTCAAATCAATTTCTTGGTGCGCAATATTGATGTCGCCACACAGCACAAATTCGCGTGTGCGTTTGAGTTTTTGCAGGTGCGGGTACATGCCCTCCAGAAAGCGGTATTTGGCGTCCTGCCGCTCTTCGCCCGAGGAGCCGCTGGGGAAGTAGCAGCTGATGATGGACAGCTTGCGCTTGGGGGTATCAAAGCGCAGTTCTACGTAGCGGCCCTCGGCGTCAAATTCTTCCGAGCCGTAGCCCACGCGCACATCGCTGGGCGCATGGCGGGTGTATACGCCTACGCCGGAATAACCTTTTTTCTCGGCAAAGTGAAAGTGCCCTGCCATGCCAGCCAGAGTTTCAAATTGGCCTGCGACATCGGCGGCCTGCGCCTTGATCTCCTGCACACACAAGCAGTCTGCTTGCAAGCTATGAAGCCAATCTTGTAGCCCTTTGCTGCTGGCTGAGCGTATGCCGTTAAGGTTCAGGCTGGTGAGTGTGAACACATATTTCTCCGGTGGGCTAAATGAAAGCATGGAAGATAACCTATGGCCGCTTCTTTGCTTGCGCCCGATTGGTTGGTCACCAGCTTTCGCACCGACGTGGCTTGGGTTTCCTCAGCCCCGCGTCGTTTGCAACATGCCCCGGTATATTTCCTCATCTCCTACCACGCCGACAAAGCGGCCCGCTTCGCAGAGCAACACCGGTCTGCCGGTGGCGTGGCGGATATGGATGATGGTTTCAAGCAGCATGTCGGGGCGGGCGATGGCGATGCTGCGCCCGTCCAGTCCTGCTTGCACGATGTCCATCTGCGGCTCGTAAGTCAGCAAATTGCCGGGCTGGCCTTCGATGTCGGCGCGCTCGGGCTGGCCCGCGGCATGCAGTTGCAGCCAGTGGTGGCCGGTCCAGTCTAGTTGTACGCGCAGGCCTTCGTGTTTGAGTTTTTCTGCGGGCGTCATCAACGATCGGCCGCGCAGCACTTTGATGGGGTTCATATGGGCCACAAAATCGCGCACATAGGCGTTGGCCGGGTGGAGCACCACTTGCTCAGGCTCGCCGGACTGCACAATGCGCCCGCCTTCCATGATGGTGATGTGGTTGCCCAGCTTGATCGCTTCGTCCAGGTCGTGGCTGACGAAGACGATGGTTTTTTTCAGTTGTTTTTGCAGTTGCAACAGCTCCTGCTGCAAGTGCTCGCGGATCAAGGGGTCCAGCGCGGAAAACGGCTCGTCCATCAGCAAAATATCTGCGTCCGTGGCAAAGGCACGGGCCAGGCCAACGCGTTGCTGCATGCCGCCCGATAGTTGGTGCGCATATTTTTTGCCCCATTGCTGCAGGCCCACTAGCTCGAGCTTTTCAGCGACGATTTTTTCGCGTTGCGCTTTGGGCATGCCGCTCAGCTCCAAGCCTAGGCCTACGTTTTCGGCCACAGTGCGCCAGGGCAGCAACGCGAACTGTTGAAAGACCATGGCTACCCGCGTGGTGCGCAGGCGTCGCAAGGTGTTGGCGTCGCAATGCGTCAGGTCTATATAACCGCTGTCGCCAGCATGCGTATCGCGTATCAGCACGGCGCCGCGGTTGGCTTGGTTCAGGCCGTTGAGGCAACGCAGCAACGTGGATTTGCCAGAGCCGGACAAGCCCATGAGCACCGAGATTTCGCCCTCGGCGATTTGCAAATTGCAGTCAGCTGCCCCGAGTACCGCGCCGGTGGCGTCCAGAATCTCTTGCCGGGTTTTTCCAGCGTCTAGCAGCGCCAGGGCTTGCGCGCTGTGTTTACCAAAGACCACGTCTACATGGCGAAATTCGGCCATCGGGCGCGCACTGCTTTGCGGGCTTGAGCCTTCACTCATGGCTGCGGGTTTTGCACAGACGGTCGAGGACGATGGCCACGATCACAATGGCCAGCCCGGCCTCAAAGCCGTCGGCAATGTTGACCGAGTTCAGCGCGCGCACCACCGGCTTTCCCAGTCCGTCAGCGCCTACCAGCGCGGCGATCACCACCATAGATAGGCTGAGCATGATGCACTGCGTAATCCCGGCCATGATGTTGGGCAGGGCCGAGGGAATTTCTACCTTGAGCAGCAACTGCCAGCGCGTGGCACCAAAGGCTTGACCCGCTTCAATCAGCGGGCGCGGCACCGAGGCAATGCCTAGTGTCGTCAGGCGGATAGGCGCCGGCAGGGCGAAGATGACGGTGGAAATCAGCCCCGGCACCACACCCAAGCCAAACAGGATGAGCGTGGGGATCAAGTACACAAAGGTAGGGATGGTCTGCATCAAGTCCAGCAGGGGGCGCAAGGCTGCTTCCAGCCATGGCCGGTGTGCCGCTGCGATGCCGATGGGCACGCCAATCAATACACAAGACAGCGTTGCAAACAAGACCAGAGAGAGTGTCTCCATGGTCTCGGTCCAGTAGCCCATATTGATGATCAGGAGCAGCGCTGCACCGACAAACACCGCGAGCCTGACCGAGCGTTGCAAGGCCCAGGCCAAGGCAGTTAGCAGCGCCACCATGCACAGTGGCTGCACCCACAACAGCGCCCCGGTAAAGCCCAGCACCAACGCGCTGAGGTTGTCGGATACCGCGTCAAACAACCAGGGCGCGCTTTGGGTAATGCGCTCAACTCCTGCTGAGATTCCCTCTCCCAGCGGGAGCTTGTTGTCGGTGAGCCACGCAAGCGCGGCTTCCAGACCTGCCGCCATGAACTTACTTGCTGATCATTGCGGGGGTCACGTCCTTGCCGTCAAAGGTTTTAACGCCAGCGAGCCAGTTGCCCCAGGTGGAGGCGTTGCCTTTGAGCCAAGCCTGGGCGGCGGCTTCGGGCTTCATTTTCTTGTCCAGGATGGAGGACATGATTTCGTTTTCCGCTTCTAGGCTGAACTTGGTATTTTTCAGCAACTTGCCCACATTGGCGCATTCGGTGGAATAGCCTTTGCGCGTGTTGGTGTAAACCGTGGCGCCACCAAAGTTGGGGCCGAAGAAGTCGTCACCACCCGCCAAATAGGTCATTTTGATTTTGCTATTCATGGGGTGGGGAGCCCAGCCCAAAAATACAATCCATTCTTTCTTGGGCACGGCGCGTACTACTTGCGAGACCATGCCCGCTTCGCTGGACTCGACGATCTTGAAGCCACCCAGGCCGAAGGCGTTTTTCTTAATCATGTCCAAAATTAGGCGGTTGCCGTCATTGCCCGGCTCGATACCGTAAATCTTTTTGCTGAACTTGTCGGCGTTCTTGGCCAGATCGGCAAAGGTTTTGACACCGGCTTCGGCCACATAGTCAGGCACTGCCAAGGTGTACTTCGCGCCTTCCAGGTTCGCGCCAATGGTTTCTACCGAGCCATCTGCCGTATAGGGCTTGATGTCAGCCTCCATAGACGGCATCCAGTTGCCCAAAAACACGTCAATCTTTTTCGACTTCAGGCTGCTGTAGGTCACCGGCACCGAGAGCACTTGCGCCGAGGGCTTGTAGCCAATGCCCTTGAGGATTTCGGACATCACGGCCGTAGTGGCGGTGATGTCGGTCCAGCCCACGTCGGCAAAGCGCACTGCCTGGCAGGAAGCGGGCTCGGCCGCTTGGGCTTGGCCCAGTAAAGACAAAGATGTGGCCAGTGCAGCGGTGACCAGCGCCAAGGGTCGGGTAAATGGGGAACGGTTTGACATGCAAGTCTCCTGATAATTATTTGCCAACTTAAGAGTTCCTGCGCGCGCACCCGTGAATTAGATGGCAAAGGCGCAGGACTTTTCATAGTACACCGACTGCGCACCAAAAGTCCATCAGTACGCATATTTGACGCGGCAGTGCAATTTCGTGCCGCTCAATACAATGCGCTGGCACCCATCTGGATACCGCATGACTACCCCAAGCAATAGCGCCAAAGCCCATCAGCCCCACCAAAACAGCGCATTAGCGCAGGATTTTGTGGAATTTGCCATCGCCTCGGGCGTGTTGCGCTTTGGTGAGTTCAAAACCAAGGCCGGGCGCCTGAGCCCCTATTTTTTTAATGCCGGCTTGTTTGATGACGGCGCCAAGCTCGGTCGGCTGGCGCAGTTTTACGCACGGGCCTTGTTGGCCAGCGAAGTGCAGTTCGACATGTTGTTCGGCCCGGCCTATAAAGGCATTCCTCTGGGTGCAGCGGTGGCAGTGGAGCTGGCGCGCTTGGGCCACAACCTACCTTTTGCGTACAACCGCAAAGAAGCTAAAGACCATGGCGAGGGCGGCACCCTAGTGGGCGCGCCACTTCAAGGCCGGGTTCTGATCGTGGATGATGTGATGAGTGCAGGCACCGCAGCACGTGAGTCGATTGCCCTGATCCAAGCCGCGGGGGCCACACCCCATGCCGTAGCGATTGCCTTGGACCGCCAGGAAATGGCCACCGAAAAACAGGCCGACGGCAGCACCCATGATGTTCCCTACAGCGCGGTGCAATACGTACGCCAAAACCTGGGCCTACAAGTGTGCGCGATTGCCAATTTGGATGATTTGCTGGCCTACCTGCAAACCCAAAGCGGCAACGCGATGGGCGAACATCGGGCGCGCGTGCAAGCCTACCGGGCCCGCTACGGCGTATCCTGAAGACTGGTTTTCGCCAATCCCGTAAGCAGCGTTCGCCATGGCTAGCGACTTTGGCTATATCGAATACCTGTGCGATCAGCTGCAGGACGCAGGCACCATCACTTACCGCAAAATGTTTGGCGAATACGCCTTGTATTGCGAAGGCAAAGTGGTCGGATTGGTGGTGGACAACAGCTTGTTTGTCAAAGCTACCGAAGCCACCGAGGCACTCTATGGCGAGGGCCCACGCGGCGCTCCGTTTCCGGGCGCCAAAGACTGGTACGCTGTGCAAGAGCGGGTGGACGACCACCATTGGCTGTGCGCATTGGTGCGCGCCACCGAAGCAGCCCTGCCCATGCCTCGGCTCAAAAGAGCGCGTAAGTCTGCAACTTCCAAACTAAAGTCTTAAACCATGCAACAGCGTTCACTGGGTTCATTCACTGTCAGCGCCATCGGCCTGGGCTGCATGAATTTTTGCCATGCCTATGGCGCGCCCGTTTCCGAGGCGCAGGCGCAGCGCGCGTTGCTGGCTTCGTTCAATGCCGGCGTCACGCATTTTGATACCACTACCTTGTATGGCTTCGGCCAGTCTGAGCTGTTGCTGGTGCGTCCAAGCGGCGGGCGGGTGTTTTTAGATTGAGGTGGCTATGTGCGTCAGCCCAGCTTCTTTAGCAACAAAGCATTGACCTGCGCCGGATTGGCCTTGCCTTTGCTGGCTTTCATGATGGGGCCGACCAAACCGTTCAAGGCTTTGGCGTTACCGGCTTTGAACTCTTCGACGTTTTTCGGGTTGGCGGCCAGCACCTCATCGATGATGGCTTCTAAGGCGCCGGTGTCGTTCATTTGCTTGAGGCCTTTGGCTTCAATGATGGCGTCTACCTCTCCGTTGTCATTCCATAAAGCATCAAACACCTGCTTGGCCGCGTTGTTACTGATGGTGTCGTCGGCGATACGCTGAATCAATGCGCCGAGCTGTGCCGCCTTCACGGGCAAATGTTCGATGCCCAGGCCATCGGCATTCATGCGCCGCGACAACTCGCCCATGATCCAGTTACTCGCTAACTTCGCTTGCCTGCAAGCCTTGACCGTCTCTTCAAAATAAGCCGCCATCGCCTTGCTTTGCGTGAGCGTGCTAGCGTCGTATTCGGGTAATCCGTATTGCGTCACAAAGCGCTCAGCCATCACCCGCGGCAACTCAGCCATCTCACTGCGCACGCGTTCCACCCATTCGCGCGAAATCACCAACGGTGGCAAATCCGGGTCGGGGAAGTAGCGGTAATCGGCAGCGTCTTCTTTGGTGCGCATGGCCCGTGTTTCACCGGTGTCGGGGTTGAACAAAACGGTGGCTTGCTGTATCGCGCGGCCATCTTCGATCTGTTCAATTTGCCAGCGTACTTCATAGTCGATGGCCTGCTGCATAAACTTGAAGCTGTTGAGATTTTTGATTTCACGCCGTGTGCCCAAAGGCGCGCCGGGTTTGCGTACCGACACATTGGCGTCGCAGCGGAAACTGCCCTCTTGCATATTGCCGTCGCAAATGCCGATCCAAGTGACGATCTTGTGCAGCTCTTTGGCGTAGGCCACGGCTTCTTCGCTCGAGCGCATATCGGGCTCGGTGACGATCTCTAGCAGGGGCGTGCCGGCGCGGTTCAGGTCGATGCCGGACTGCCCAATGAAATCCTCGTGCAAGGACTTTCCCGCATCTTCTTCTAAATGCGCACGCACCAGGCGCACAGTTTTTTTCTCATCGCCCAAAAAGAAAGACACCGCGCCGCCCTGCACCACGGGGATTTCAAATTGGCTAATTTGGTAACCCTTGGGCAGGTCGGGGTAAAAATAGTTTTTGCGTGCAAACACGCTGCGCTCTGCGATGTGAGAGCCCAGTGCCAGCCCGAGTTCAATGGCACGTTCCACCGCGCCCTTGTTCATTACCGGCAAGGTGCCGGGCAAGGCTAAATCGACCGCGCAAGCTTGGGTGTTCGGCTCGGCACCAAAAGCAGTGGAGGCGCGACTGAAAATTTTGCTTTTGGTGGAGAGTTGGGCATGGGTTTCGAAGCCAATGACGACTTCATAGCCATGAACTAGTGGGCTATTCATGCGACACCTCCTGGGGTCTTGAGGTGATGGTCGGTGTGCAATTGGTACTGGTGCGCTACGTTCAACAGCTTTGTCTCTTGCAAATAATTGCCTATCAGTTGCATGCCTACGGGCATACCGCTTTCACCAAATCCTACCGGCAGGCTCATGCCGGGCAAACCGGCCAGCGACGCAGGCAGGGTGAAGATGTCAGCCAGGTAATTGGCTAGCGGGTCGTCTGACTTATCGCCAAGCTTCCATGCCGTGGTCGGTGCAACCGGACCCGCAATCATGTCGCACTGATCGAAGGCTTGCTGAAAATCATCCGCAATCATGCGGCGGATTTTTTGCGCTTGCAAATAGTAGGCGTCGTAATAACCGTGCGACAGCACATAGGCGCCGATCATGATGCGACGCTTCGCTTCTTCGCCAAATGCTTCGCTACGCGTTTTTTCGTACATGCTTGCCAGATCTGCAAAATCTTTGGCGCGGTGCCCGAATTTCACGCCATCAAAACGGCTGAGGTTGCTTGACGCTTCGGCCGGCGCGATGATGTAGTACACCGGAATAGACAGCTCGGTGCGTGGCAATGCGATGGGCACCAATTTAGCGCCTTGGGCTTGCAGTTGCTTCAAGGCGGTGTCGATGGCGCTGCGTACATCGTCGGCCAAGCCTTGACCGAAAAATTCGTTTGGAATACCCACGCGCAAACCTTGAAGCGGCTGCGTCAAGGTCCGCGAAAAATCTTCCTTCGCCACATTCAGCGACGTCGAATCCCGGTCCAGGTCGGGCCCACACATGGCGGACAACAACAAAGCGCAATCTTCGGCGCTGCGCGCCATCGGGCCGGCCTGGTCCAGGCTGGAGGCAAATGCCACCATTCCGTAACGCGAGGCGCGACCGTACGTGGGTTTGATGCCGGTGATGCCACAAAACGCCGCTGGCTGTCGGATGGAGCCGCCGGTGTCGGTGCCGGTGGCTGCGGGGGTCAAGCGCGCTGCCACTGCCGCAGCGCTGCCGCCGGACGACCCACCGGGAATGCGTGTGGTGTCCCAGGGGTTGGTGACCGCGCCGTAAGCCGAGTTTTCATTGGCCGAACCCATAGCGAATTCATCGCAATTGAGTTTGCCCAAAGTCACCATGCCTGCATCACGCAATCGCGCGACCACGGTGGCGTCAAACGGCGAGCGGTAGTTCTTCAATATCTTGGAGCCCGCAGTAGTTGCAAAATCTTTGGTCACGAAAATATCTTTGTGCGCAATCGGCACACCTTCTAAAGGACCTGCGGTGCCTGCGGCAATTTTCTCGTCAGAGGCTCGGGCCTGCGCCAGCGTCACTTCGCTATTGACATCCAGAAAAGCGGTGTGCGGATTGCCACCTATGCGCGCTAGAAAACGCGTGGCCACTTCCACCGCACTGACTTCTTTATGTTTCAGCATAGCCGCCAACTGCGCCACGCTTTTGTTGTGCAGATCAGCCATGGTTTACTCGATCACTTTCGGCACCAAGAACAAGCCGCTTTCTACTGCGGGAGCGCTGCGCTGGTTGGCTTCCCGTTGGTTGGGCTCGCTGACCACGTCCTCGCGCAAACGCAACGTCATACCGTGTGCGTCGGCGTCGGCAATCGCCTGGCTTAAACCTTGCATCGCATCGACCGGGTGCGCCATCGGCACCACGCCTTGGGTGTCCACGGCACGCATTTGCTCAACGATCTCAAAAAAAACATTGAGCTGTCCAAGCATGCGCTCGGCAGCAGGCGCTTCAAATTGCAGCCGAGAGAGCTGCGCGAGGCGATCAATATCGTGGGAAGTCAGGGACATGTGAAAAAAGCGGTCTTTACAGGGTGGCTTGCTTGAGGTGCCCCCGGCCGCAAGGCGGAATTTTGGGGGCGATGGGTTATTATCTCGCCTTTGGCTTGCACGGCCTTTCACCCTGCCGTTTGCGCCTGAAATCAGCCAGTTACCGACAATACACAGACGATGCAGCATGCGACCGCGCTGCATGTCGACAAGGACACGCCATGCTTGGAGCTTTCACCCGTTATTTTTCAACCGACCTGGCCATTGATTTGGGTACCGCCAACACCTTGATTTTTGTGCGCGACAAAGGCATTGTGCTCGACGAGCCTTCGGTGGTTGCGATCCGCCACGAAGGCGGTCCCCAGGGCAAAAAATCCATTCAGGCCGTGGGCAAAGAAGCCAAGGCCATGCTGGGCAAAGTACCCGGCAATATCGAAGCCATTCGCCCCATGAAAGACGGTGTGATTGCCGACTTCACCGTCACCGAGCAAATGCTCAAGCAGTTCATCAAGATGGTGCATCCGCGCAGCGTTTTTCGGCCCAGCCCACGCATCATTATTTGCGTGCCCTGCGGCTCTACCCAGGTCGAGCGCCGCGCTATCCGCGAATCGGCCTTGGGCGCCGGTGCCAGCGACGTCTATTTGATTGAAGAGCCCATGGCTGCCGCTATTGGCGCCGGCTTGCCGGTCTCCGAGGCTTGTGGCTCCATGGTGGTGGACATCGGCGGCGGTACCACCGAGGTGGGCGTGATTTCGCTCGGCGGCATGGTCTACAAAGGCAGCGTGCGCGTGGGCGGTGACAAGTTTGACGAGGCCATCATCAATTACATCCGCCGCAACTACGGCATGCTGATCGGCGAGCCGACCGCAGAGGCGATCAAGAAACAAATTGGCTCGGCCTTCCCGGGCTCCGAAGTGAAGGAAATGGAAGTGCGCGGGCGCAACCTGTCAGAAGGCGTTCCCCGCTCGTTCACCATCTCTTCCAATGAAATTTTGGAAGCACTCACCGATCCGCTCAACAATATTGTTTCTGCTGTGAAAAATGCGCTGGAGCAAACGCCGCCGGAATTGGGCGCCGATATTGCCGACCGGGGCATGATGCTTACCGGTGGTGGCGCGCTGCTGCGCGACTTGGACCGCTTACTCGCTGAAGAAACCGGCCTGCCCGTGCTGGTAGCCGAAGATCCCTTGACCTGTGTGGTGCGCGGTTGCGGCATCGCGCTGGAACAAATGGAACGCTTGGGCTCGATTTTCACTAACGAGTAAGCGCCGGACGCAGCGATGGCTCTGGCTTCGCTGGGCCGAGACCCCCCTCCGTTTTTTCGGCAAGGCCCGTCGGCCCTGTCTCGCCTGGTGGTATTTAGTGCCATGGCACTTTTGTTGATGGTGGCCGATGCGCGGTTTCACATGGTGCAGCCCTTGCGCGCAAGCATTGCCACCGCGCTCTACCCGCTGCAATGGTTGGTGTTGCAGCCACTGAGCTTGTCCCAGCATGCCAATGAGCGCATGGATGGCATGTTCAGTAAGGAGGCGACCGTACAACTATTGCGTCAGCAACTGGCTGAACAGCGCCAGCGCGCCCAGCAAACTGAGCAGTTGATTTTGGAAAACCAGCGCCTGCGTGGTATTTTGAATTTGCAGGAGCGGCAATCGCCCGGCACGCTGGCAGCCCAAGTGGTTTATGACGCCGCCGACCCCTACACCCGTAAAGTGGTGCTCGACCGAGGCGAACGTCAGGGCGTGCATTTGGCTTCGCCGGTGATTGATGAGTTCGGTGTGATCGGCCAGGTCACGCGAGTCTTTCCCGTGTCCAGCGAGGTCACCCTGATTACCGACCGCGACCATGCGATTCCTGTGGTCAATGCACGCACGGGCGCGCGCGGTGTCGCTTTTGGCGAAACCACACGCAATGCCAACGCGTTGGAACTGCGCTTTATGGCTGCCAATGCGGATGTCAGCACAGGCGATCTGCTCACCACCAGTGGTGTTGATGGTATTTACCCGCCGGGCTTGCCGGTGGCCCGGGTGGACAAAGTGGAGCGGCGTACCGAGGCGGTGTTTGCTCGCATCGAATGCGTGCCGATTGCCATGGTCGCCGGTGTCCGCCATGTCTTGGTGCTGCTGCCCGCCGCGCAGGCCGCCGTGGCGCGACCGCCGCCTGAGCCGGAGCACAAGCCTTTGCGAAGCGGAGGTCGCCGATGATCATGCGCCCGGGCCAGCGTCTGCTGATGCCGGTGAACCCTGCATTTTTGTGGGTGAGCCTGCTGTTAGCTTTTGCCGCCAACATGCTGGGCAATATGCTGCTGTGGGGTCGCGCTGCATGGGCGCCTGATGTGCTGTCCATCGTGCTGGTATTTTGGACGGTACACCAGACCATGCGTGTAGGTGTCGCGGCCGCATTTGTATTTGGCTTGCTGCTTGACGTGTACCAGGGCGGCCTACTTGGGCAGCACGCCATGGCCTATACCGTGCTAAGTTATTTTGCGATCATGGTGCACCGCCGTTTGCTGTGGTTTAGTTTGTCGGACCAAACGCTGCAGGTGCTGCCTCTGTTTGCGCTGGTGCATATGGTGGAACTCGTTCTTAATGCCATGATTGGCGGCAATTTTCCCGGCTGGTCGGCTTTGATGGCGCCGGTGGGCGAGGCGCTACTGTGGCCTTTGATCAGTTGGATGTTGCTGGCGCCGCAGCGCCGCGCGCCAGACCCAGACGATAACCGTCCACTCTAGGCAAAGCGCACCATGGACTTGCGCAATATCGACCACGACTTGCACCGCTTTCGCCAGCGGATTTTCGTGTTTACGATGCTGGTGTTGGTGTGCTTTTTGTTGCTGCTACTGCGTCTGATGTATTTGCAGCTCTGGCGCCACGATGACTTGCTGGCGCAAGCCGAAAGTAACCGAACTGCGATTGTCCCTATTGTGCCCAACCGGGGCTTGATTCAGGACCGCAATGGCATTGTGCTGGCTAGCAACTATTCGGCGTACACCCTGGAAATTACGCCTTCCAAAACCAATGATTTGGAAGCGACCATAGATGCTTTGGCTGAAGTGGTGGAGATCACGCCGCGCGACCGACGCCGCTTTAAAAAGCTACTCGAAGAATCAAAGACTTTTGAGTCGCTACCTGTGCGTAACCGCTTGACGGATGTCGAGGTCGCACGCTTTGCCGCCCAGCGTTTTCGCTTTCCCGGCGTGGAGATCAAGGCGCGGCTA
>Ga0114963_10002746_pt1 | contig 11981 bp, 8 predicted proteins | sample C_131016_EF_Meta_FD_87019 | JGI IMG/M metagenome (GOLD analysis project Ga0114963, IMG submission 87019) | Freshwater microbial communities from Lake Croche, Canada to study carbon cycling - C_131016_EF_MetaG | ecosystem: Environmental > Aquatic > Freshwater > Lake | place: Lake Croche, Canada...
CCGCCCAGATAGGTGGCTTTCCCCGTGGCGACCACCACCGCGGTGCCCGAACCGCTCTCCACGCTCGTGCCGAGAAACGCCACGCTGGTGAACTCCACCGGCGCCGCGGCCGCCGGATTCGTTTCGGCCGCGAACTTCTCGACCGGGAAACTCTCCCCCGTCAGCGCACTCTGGTTCACGAACAGATCCTTCGCGACGATCAGGCGGACATCCGCGGGAATCATGTCCCCAGCAGCCAACGACACCACGTCCCCCGGCACGAGCTGCGACATGGGAATCTCCCGGGCCTGCCCCCTGCGGATGACCGTGGCCGTGACTGAAATCATCGCCTTGAGCTTCGCCGCCGCGCTGTCGGCCCTTGCCTCCTGCAGGAGCTTGAGGCCCGCACCAAGGGCGATCATCAGCGACATCATCGTTCCGGCCCGGACGTCGCCGGTGGCGAAGGACAGGCCGGCCAGAACGGCGAGCAGAACCACCAGCGGGTTGAGCACGGCGTGTCCGATCAGCGTGACGATGCCCGCCCGCTCATCCTTGGCGAGCACATTCGGCCCGTGCTCGGCCCGTCGTGTTTCGGCCTCCTCATCGGCCAGACCTTCAGGACGGGTGCTCAGACGCCGGAAGACGTCGGCGGCATCGCCCATCGCCGACTCCACCAGGAGGTTCGAGACGTGGACACGCTGTCGGTCGTGCCACATGCCGGTGATGATGTGCTTGGGAATCACGGCATGCCCCTGATAAACCGTCTCTCTACTCGAAGCGACTCTACTCGACGGGCCAGCCTTGGGCGAACGTCCTGTCACCGCGGCCATACCAACTGTCCCGACGCGGCCCGACACCCCACGCGGCGTCATGAATCGGTGGATTTCTCTCTGTTCGAAGCGGGATGACCGGCGTGGAAGACTGCGCGCGAACCAAACCCGCGCGAGCTGCGTATTCTTCTCGTCGACGAGCTCAGGCAGCGGTTTCTCGGGGCACGCTGCCCGCCCGCCACAATCGTCATGAAGCGGCCGTCCGCGGTCCCACGGGATGCACGGGCGTCGCTCCCTCCCTCTCCCCTTCCCCTGCAGGCATGCGCGCCTGTCTACCGCTCCGATCGTTTCCCCCTAGCCTGATCTTCCCCGTGGATTGATCTCCCTCCTAGCCTGAACTTCTGGCTTAAAACCCTGGCTTGAAAGGATTCTTTCATGTCTCACATCACCTCTCGGAATGTTCGTTTCTGGCATCACACCAGCCGGATCCTGTTGGCCGAAGAATCAATCCTCGCGGCGGCGGTCGTCGCCGCAGGATGTCTCTATCTGTTCGCGTGGCTGCCGAAGCCAATCATGCCGCCCGCCGCCACCACAGCGGTGCAGAAGCTGAAGGCTTCGCTCTCGCCCCGCCCAGGCATCAACGCTGGAGTGCCACTGGTCGCAGCGAGCCAGCCGATGATGCGTGCCATTCGTCACGCCCAGAAACGTGAGGCCCGTGGTACGTTCGACGAATCGACCCGTGCCGCTTGGCAAGCCGCAAGCGACGAGATTCTGAAGCTCTCCATGTTCCCGATTGCCACGAGCGATGGCCGTGTTATCCGGCTCTGGATGCGTGAACACGAGGAGGAGCGGGTTGCCGCCATCGAGGCTTTTCTCGAGGAAATGATGCCTGGCAGGTTCGCGGCCCTCGAGGAACAGCGTCGTGCTGCGGTGGCCGCTGATCCATCCCTCGAAGAATCGCTTCCCGAAGTCACCTGGTTCGCGGTGGCAGACGACGCTCCCGTCGGCGTGCGGCAACAGGCCTTCAATTTCTGCATGCTCCGGGAGGAGGCCCGCAAGACGGCGGCCATGATTGCGAAACACCGTGACATCATCGGCTATGACCACTGGAAGGCGGCCTGCGCCGTCGGAGCGAGCCCGGCGGGACTGCAGGCTCATGCCGCGCTCTGGCGGGCCGGCTATGACGTGGTATTTGCCGAGTTCGACCTCGCGAAAGATGCCTACGAGGAGGGCTTCCAGGCCTGGCGGGCGGTGTGCGATGCGTCTCCGGAGATGCGGTCCGATCCGCTGTTTGTCTCTGAGATGAAGGAGCATCTCGAGCGGTATCACGAGGTGCTTGCAACGCTGCAGGAACCGATCGACGGTCAGGCCCCGCGACAGGACGTGCTGAAGGGCGTGGAACTCAACGGCCTGGAACCGGTCGCGCTCTGACCATCCGCCGCCAAAGGCACCCAGGAAAGCGGCTGCACTTTTCGCCGGTGGGGGATTAGCCCATAATCTCCCGCCGGCGTTTGGCTTTCGTAGACGTTCAGGTTCTTCCTGCCCAGCGACCTTTGCCATGCGTTCTGCACAACACCAACGGGACTGTTCTGCCATGCTCACCCGCACCCATCTGCTTTCCAGACGGACCATCCTGTCGATGGCCGTTGCCGCTCTTGCCCTGACACACTTTGGATTTGGAGGATCTCACGTGACCGCTGCCGACACCAAGAACCCGCGTTGCTTCATGGACATCAGCATCGGCGACAAGCCGGCCGGCCGTGTGGTCATCGAACTCCGTGCCGACGTGGTGCCGAAGACGGCCGAGAACTTCCGCGCCCTGTGCACCGGCGAGAAGGGTTTTGGCTACAAGGATTCGTCGTTTCACCGCGTGATCACCGAGTTCATGTGCCAGGGCGGCGACTTCACCAACCACAACGGCACCGGCGGCAAATCGATCTACGGTGCAAAGTTCGCTGACGAGAATTTCCAGCTCAAGCACACCGGCGCCGGCGTGCTGAGCATGGCCAATGCCGGCCCCAACACCAACGGCTCCCAGTTTTTCCTCTGCACCGTCCCCACGCCGTGGCTCGACGGCAAGCACGTCGTGTTCGGGAACGTGGTCGAGGGGATGGATGTCGTCAAGGCGATCGAGAAGGTCGGCTCCGGCAGTGGGAAGACGAGCGCCAAGGTGGTGATCACCGACTGCGGCGAGCTGAAATAAGAGCGATCAGGCCGCGAGCCGGGACGCTCAACGCTCCACGTTCACCGCCACCCGGCTGGAGAACCTCCAGAGCGGCTCCCAGTAAGACGCCAGCCCCTCGCGTGCAAGCGGCGCCGACTCGACGACGTAGCTGAACTCCTGCAGGTTGTGCGGGTAGAGGTTGTCGGAGCCGACGTGGAAGGCGCGCTCGTCCACCATCCAGAACTTCGCGTGGTTGATGATCTTGAGCTCCACGCCGTCGTGCACCCAGCGGTCGCCGGTTGGCGAGAACCGCAGCGGTGCGAGCCGCATGCGGCCGGAGAGCGGCCGGTCGCCGATCACCCGCCGCATCTCCGCGACGATGTCCGCGAGTGTCGTGCCGAAGGAGTAGGGCCCGCCCGCGGCGGTCTTCGCCCCCGGCTCGCTGAGCACCACCTGCACGTCGACGCCGCGGGTGGGATCGGTGAGAACGTCGGCGAGGGCCGACACGACGTCGGCCGACCAGTAGTTGACGCCGTCCCAGTGAAACCCGAAATCCATCTGGCTGATCCGGATGCTCGACCGCGCCTGGCGGAACGCCAGCGCCGCGACCGCCGCGCCGACGTTCGCGGCCCGCGGATCGGCGATCACTCCCGTGCCGAGGCGTCCCACCGCGAGGACGGGAATCGATCCAGCGGGCGGCACGGCGACCGCGACCGCCGGCGGCGGTCCCGCCGGCTCGACCAGTCCGCCGGCCCAGCGGATCGCGTGGAGACTGCCGATCTCGGACGGCGTCGCGAGCTGCCGGCCCGCCCAGTCCCAGAGCCGGTCGAGGAAGGCATGGGCCTCGCCGGCGGCGGCGCCCGTGACGCGGGCGGAGAGATCGTGAACCGGCGCCAGTTCGAGGTAGTCGGCATGCCAGAGGTTGTGGCCCCCGACGATCGCCTCGCGGCCGTCGGCCGCCACGATCTTGGCGTGGTTCCAGGAAGGAGCCTGCTGGTCGTTCGATGTTTCCATCCGGCAGGCGTGCAGGCGTACGGTGCCGTCCGCCGGAAGATCGGCGGCGAGGTCGCGAATGGCCGACTCGAAATCGGCGTCGGTCTGGCTCACGAACCGATGCCGGCCGTAGAGGATGCGAACCGTGAGCGGGTGGCCACGGCGTGCCGCCCGCACGAGCCCGCGGCGGATCGCCGCCGCGAACTCACCCGAAGCAAAGGGCTCGAGCGACGCGATGTCGACGATCCGCTCGGCGGATGCGATCACCTCCTCGATCGCGGCGAGCAACCGGCGGCTGCCGACGGGCAGCGGGGCCCGGCCACCGGGAGCGATCCCATGCGAGTCGGCGGCAGGATCGTGCCCCCAGAGGTTGGGCGTCTGCAGCAGCTCGAACCGCTCGCACGTGGTGCGCGACAAGAGCCCGGGTATGCCGCCGTCGGGACCTGTGCCGAGCGCTGCCAGGCAGGTTGGTATGATCGTTTCGTCCATCAGCCTATCGTGGTCACGACCTGTTCGAGATAGCGGACGAGATCGGGAGCAAGCCCGCCGGCGGCGATCACCTGGTCGACCTGCCGACGGAGGGCCTCGACGCACTCCACAGGGCTCGCATTGTCCGGCAGATCGATCACCGAGTCGAGGGCCACGTGGGAGTCGCCCGTCAGGTAGCGGAAGAGCTGCGCGATCGAGGCCAGCCTGGCATCGCCGCTTCGCGCAGCCGCATCTTCGAGCTGCGTGCCCATGAGGGACGTGTTGAGCGACAGCCGCCGCTGCACCTCGGCGGCGGTGGCCGCCCGGAATCCCGGCTCGTGCTTGAGCGAGTCGAAGAGCTGGGCGTCGATCACCAGCACGTCGAGCCGATTCGCCAAGCGGGAGAGCACGGTGGCCACGGCCGGCCGGCCTCGCCACATGCCGATCTCGCCGAGCACGGTCGGCGCGGCGAGCGTGGCCACCTGCCGCGGCTCGGCTGCCGCATCCGTGCGCTGCAGCACCACGAGCGGCGCCGTGGCCGAGAGCACGACGTACATCCTTCCCACCGTCTCGTCCTGCCGAATCAGCGTCTCGCCGGCCACCAGCTCGATGGTTCGCCGCTCGAGGGGACGATCGGCTTCGCCACGCGCGTCGATCGCGTGCAGGAGGATCGCGCCGATGAGCCGATCGTCGGTCAGATCGGGGGCCGCCTCCTCGTACGCCTTGCGGAGGGCAACCATGTCGGCCCGGTTCCAGATCGACTCGCGGGCGGCAGATCGGGCCCGGATGGCATCCGCCGGCCTGCGGACTCGGAGCCGTCGCCCCCACTCCTCCCGTTGCACCTCGAGTTCCACGCGGGGTGCATCGGGAAAGAGATACGCTGCCGTCTCCGGATCGAGGTGGCGTCGGATATGGTCGCGGACCGTTTCATCGGCGAGCGCTGCCGTGACCGGCGCGATCCGGCGGGCGATGTCACGGGCCATCCGTTGCACCCGCGGCGACGCGGGGTGCTCGCGGAGCTGACGGTCATAGGCGTCGCGAAACCGCTCGTGGGCGGCCAGATCGCGGGGCATGCGTCGCAGACCGGTGAACCCTGCGAGCTGGTAGAGAACCGTGCAGAGCTGCGCGGCGAGCACACGGCCGCGGGCACTGTCGGCGGGCAGCCCGCAGGCGGCCATGCCGCGGCGAATCGCCTCGATAAAGGCGGTGGCGACGTAGGCGTAGTCCGCCTCGTAGCCATCGATCACGCTGTACCCACCGTCGCCGTCAGGAATGACCACGCCCGCCACATGGTGACGCAGGTTGACGAGCCGGATGATCTCGCGGAACTCGGCCGACGACCGCGGCAGGAGGAAGCCGCCCCGGAAGAAGTCGCCGGTGCCCTGGATCCGTTCGCCGGCACGGTGGTGCCCCTCGTTACGATACGACGTGGCGACGATCGAGCCGACGAGGAGCGTGCGATAGATGCCCCCCCAGGCGAAACCGAGGGCATCTCGTACGTACCGCCAGCGATGCATCCACAGATTGCGGACCGTGCAAAACCGCCGGGCCAGCGTGCGGCCCCCCAACCTGAGGATCGTGTTCCACTCGCCGTCGGTGAGGGCGGGAAGCGGAGCGATGTCCTCGCACGGGAGGTAGTCTTCGAGTGATCCCCGGTGGTGGTGACCGGGGGTGGGCGGAGTCGTCTTCATGCACGCAGGCGGTGGAGGTTTCGTATACTGTCGCGGCTGCGCCCTGAAAGCAGCGGCCTGCCCCGCAATTATGCTGGAAAACGGGCGCAGCGTTCAACTGTCCAGGAAAGGCCGTCGATGCCCGGCATCCTCGCGCGACTGATCGGTGGCGATCTCACCGCGCTGGCGGCGGATCCGCTGGGTGAGTTCGTCCGCCGCTCCCGGCAGGGAGGGGTCGTACCGATGCAGATCGGGCTGGCGCGGGGCCATCTCGTCTCCGATCCGGCGGTCGTCCGGCACGTGCTGCTCGACAACATCGACAACTACGACAAGCGGACCCCGGCCTTCGACGCCGTCCGCGTCGTCCTCGGCAACGGCATGCTCACCAGCGGCGGCGCGTTCTGGAAGCGGCAGCGCCGGATCGCGCAGCCCGCCTTCCACGGCGAGAGCGTCCGACACTTCGCGCCGGTCATCACGCGGCTGGCAGCCGAGACGGCCGCGGAGTGGGAGCGGGGAGCGGCTGCCGGCGAACCGGTCGACGCCTGCACCGACATGATGCGCGTCACGCTCCGGATCGTCGCGGAGACGCTCTTCGGCGACGACCTCGCGGGAAGCGCCGCCGAGATCAACCGCGTCTTTCCGGTGATCCTCGGCTGCCTCGCCGCGCGGATCGCCTCCCCGATCCGGCCGCCGATGTGGCTGCCGACCGCCAACAACCGGCGGCTGCGGCCGGCGCTCGCGTCGCTCAATTCGATCGTGGAGCGGCTGATCACCACGAAGCGCCGCCGGCTCGCGGAGGGGGCCGCGCTCCAGGACGGGCATCGCGACCTCCTCACGATCCTGATGCTCGCCCGCGACACCGAGACGGGCGAGGCGATGAGCGACGCCCAGCTCCGCGACGAGGTGATGACGCTTATGATCGCGGGCCACGAGACGACAGCCAACGCCCTGTCGTGGATGTGGTATCTCCTCGACCGCCACCCCGACGAGCAGGCGCGGCTGCGTGCCGAACTCGCTGCGGCGACCGGCGGCCGGCCACCCTTGGTGGAGGATCTGCCGCGGCTGCCGCGGCTGAAGGCCGTGATCCAGGAGACGCTGCGACTTTATCCACCCGCCTGGATGTTCGATCGCCGCGCGCTCGGGCCCGACGACCTCGCGGGAACGAAGGTCGCCACGGGCGACCTCGTGATCTTCTGCCCCTACGCGATCCACCGGCTGCCGGAACTCTGGCACGATCCCGAAGCGTTTCGCCCGGAGCGGTTCGAGGCGGGCCACGAAGAGCAGAAAAACAAGTTCGCCTACCTGCCGTTCAGCGCGGGCCCGCGGACCTGCATCGGCAACAGCTTCGCGATGATCGAGGCGCAGATCATCATGGGCACGCTCCTGTCGCGATTTCGGGCCCGGCTCGCCGATCCGTCCCCGATCACTCCCAGACCGCGGGTCATGCTCCGCCCGTCACGGCCGGTCGTCCTGCAGCTGGAACGATCGCCGCTCGCCTGAGGCTCGACACGCATGCACATCGGCCTCGCCTGTCCCGAGCTTTCCGGACACATGAACCCGATGACGACGCTCGGCCGCGAGCTCGTGCGACGCGGCCACCGCGTGACGGTGGTGGCCCGCCCCGACGGCGAGCAGAAGGCGGTGGCGGCAGGGCTCGGCTTCGCTGCCATCGGTGCCGCCGAGTTTCCCAGAGGGGCGATCTCCGCACAGGCGAAGGCGTTGGGCGGCCTGACGGCCCGCAAGGCGCTCGTCTACACCGTCGACATGATGCGGCTGGCCGCCGAAGTGACGCTCCGCGACCTGCCGGCCGTGTGCCGCGCGATCGACATCGAGGGTCTGCTCGTCGATCAGGTCAACCCGGCCGCCGGCACGGTCGCCGAGCTCGAGGGGCTGCCGTTCGTGAAGGTGGCCAATGCGCTCGCGCTCAACCCCGACCCGGCCTGCCCGCCGGCCGTGCTTCCCTGGCGGTATCGGCCGGGCCCGTTCGGCCGGCTGCGGAATGCCGCAGGCAACTGGTTTCTCCACCGCGTGACGGCGCCCGTGCGCGACGCGATCAACGCTCACCGCGTCCGGCACGGCCTCGACCCCCGGATCAGCGACAAGGCACCTGCGTTTCTCGCCGAGATCGCCCAACAACCGGCCTTCTTCGACTTCCCGCGAGCCAGGACCGATCACCGGCTGCATTTCACAGGGCCGTGGCATGCGACCGGCGGCGGCGACGTGCCGTTTCCCTGGGAGCGGCTCGACGGCCGTCCGCTCGTCTATGCGTCGCTCGGCACGCTGCAGAACCGGCTCGTCGAGACGTTCACGACGATCGCGGAGGCGGTCGCGACGCTCGACGTGCAGCTCGTGATCACGCTCGGGTCGCCTGATCAGGACGTCGCCTCGATCGTCGCCCGTTGCCCGGGCAACCCCGTCGTCGTTCCCGTGGCGCCCCAGCTGCAGCTGCTCGACCGGGCGACGCTCGCGATCACCCACGCCGGGCTCAATACCGCGCTCGAGTCGCTCGCCCGCGGCGTGCCGATGGTGGCGATCCCGATCACGAACGATCAGCCGGGCGTGGCCCGCCGGCTCGAGTGGCTCGGGCTGGCGGAGGTGGTGCTGCCCGGGCGGCTGACCGCCTCGCGGCTGCGCCGGTCCGTGGAACGCGTGCTCGGCGACCCGGGCTACCGCACCCGCGCCCGCCAGCGGGCGGCGGAGATCGTGAGCCTCGATGGCGTCCGTCGTGCGGCGGACATCGTGGAGCAGGCATTCCGCACCGGGGCACCAGTTCTCGCCTGATGCCGCCCTGATGGGGAGAGCGTGCGCGGTGCGTAGGCCCCGCACCTCTGCGGCACGTCAGCTCCGCGTCGCCGTCCGTGGGCCGTTGAGGATCCGGCCGAGGATCGTGGCGCGGACGCACCAGCGGTACGACGCGAGCAGCACGGCGGTCACCGCCGCGACGATCAACAGAAACTTGAAGCCGCCTGGCAGCGGCCAGTCGCGGACGGCCAATGGCGCCGCGAGCACCAGCGGGACGTGCGCGATGTACATCCAGGACGACGCATCGGCGAGCCACGCGACCCGGCCGCTCGGGTTGGGAAAACATCGATGGAACAGGCCGATCAGCCCGATCGACATCGCCCAGGCGTAGGCTGGCTGGAGCACGGCTGCGGCCGGCCGGAGGCCGATCGTGGCGACTCCGGCGACGAAGAGCACCGCCGCCGCCGGCAGCAGGAGCGTCCAGCGGGCACCGAGCCGCGTCTCCACTCCTTCAACCGCGAACGTGGCGGCGCCGAAGAAGTAGAAGCAGCCGTAGAAGAGCAGCAGGTGGGGCAGGGGCAGGAGCCCGAACGACGTGTCGGGACCGAAGAAGCCCGACATCGACTGGCCCATGAAGAGCTGTGGCACGAGCGACAGTGGCACGAGCCACCATCGGTGGTGGCCCGTCGGCAGGAGATCGCATCGAGCCAGCATCACGAACGCCGCCACGAGCCAGCAGAGAAACCAGAGAAACCAGAGGTGGTGGTCGAAGATGTTGGTGTCGAACAGGTGAAAGCCGCGGCCGCCGAACCGGAGCAGGAATCGGTCGGAGCCCAGGAACCGCCAGTAGGCGAGGACGACGCGGTCGAGCGGGCCGCCGACGGTCGCGGGAGCGTCGCCGAGCGGCGTTTCGATCCGCTTGCGTCCCCGGGCGATCTCGTCCGCTTCCAGCGGTGGCAGGCCGAACAGCGGCACATACTCCGCCGCCAGCGTGGGGGAGACAACATCCATCGCCACGGGCGTCCGTCCCGAGCGATTGGCGAGCCGTGGATCGGCGCCGCGGGCGAGGAGCACGGCCACCGCCTCATCGCGCCCGTAGGCGACGGCTTCGTGGAGCGTGGTGTCGCCGAGCCCGCCCCGCCGGTTGACGTCGGCGCCCGCGTCGAGCACCGCCGTGACGACCGCGGCGTGGTTGGAGCAGGCCGCCCACGAGAGCATCGTCCGGTGAAACACGGCGTCGCGTCCCTCCGCGTCGGCCCCCGCGGCGAGTCGGCGGCGGACCGCCTCGGCATCGCCATCGAGCATTTCGGCGATCGCCGGCTCCGGCCGGATCGTGCGGATGGCATGCCGCTCGAGGGCCGCGTCGAGCGGCCCGATCGTGGCCATCGCCAGCACGAGGGGCACGAAGATCCTCGCGAACCGCTGTTCGAGCAGGCCGCGGAGGCCCCTGCGGTGGTACACGAGCATCGTGAAGTAGCCGCTCAGCAGGAAGAAGAGCGGCATGCGACAGCCGTGGATGACGAGAAACAACAGCGGCATGAGGCCGCTCGGCCGCGTGTCGTGCACGGGCCACGGCGCCTGATAGAAGGACAGGCTCGCATGCACCACGATGCCGAGCGTCATCGCGAATCCGCGGAGTGCGTCGAGGTCGCTTCTGCGTTCGGTCAAGGCGTGGCTCCGAGGGCACTGCGTTGCACGGCAGGCCCGAGCCGACTATCTTGCCGCCGGTCATCCATTTCGTGAACAGCAGCCCCGCCATGCACGCTCCCACGGTTCTCGTCACCGGGGCATCCTCCGGCATCGGCCGTGCGACCGTCGCCGCCTGTGCCGCGCGGGGCTGGCGGGTGGCGGCGACGATGCGGCGGCCGGAAGACGCCGCGGATCTGACGGCACTCGCCGGCGTGGAGGTGCTGCCCCTCGACGTCACGAGCCAGGAGAGCGTCGAGTCGGCGGTGGCGGACGCGGTGGCACGGCTCGGCCGCCTCGACGCCGTCGTCAACAACGCGGGCTACGGGGTCGACGGTGTTTTCGAGGGGGCGGACGACGCGACGATCCGCCGGCAGTTCGAGACCAACGTCTTCGGGCTGATGCGGGTCACGCGGGCGGCGATCCCCGTGATGCGGCGGCAGGGCGGCGGGACGCTCGTCCAGGTGTCGTCGATGGGCGGCCGCGTGACGTTTCCTCTCTACAGCCTCTATCACGCCACGAAGTGGGCCGTCGAGGGCTTCAGCGAGTCGCTGGCGTTCGAACTGCGGCCGTTCGGCATCCGCATGCGTCTCGTCGAGCCCGGTGCGATCCGCACCGAGTTCTACGGTCGCAGCCGGGAGCCGATCGCGGCCCCCGCCGGGAGCGGCTACGACGAGCTTGTCGAACGCTGCCAGGCGATCTCGCTCGCCGCCGGCCGTCAGGGAGCGAGCGGGCCCGACGTGGTGGCCCGCACGATCATCCGCTCGATCACCGACCGCGGCTGGCGGCTGCGCTATCCGGTCGCGGCCCCCGCCCCGCTGCTCATGGCACTGCGGAAGATTCTCCCGGAGGCGTGGTTTCTCCGGCTCATCCGCGACCGCTACGGCATCCGGGGCTAGCTGCGGGGACGCCCTCGAGCCTGCTCCCGCCCGACGGATCGCATGGGCGAGGCTGACGGCACGCATCGCGTGTCTTCTGCTTGAGACAGTGGCGTCGACCGGACTATCCTTTGGGGAGACGTAACGAGGATCTCGCCGTGGAACGGATCACGAATCGGCCGCCCGATCGGCTGGACAGACGGCTTCGCCCTCACGAGGACGCCCCGATGCGGCTCACGCGGCTGCTCGCAGCCCTGCCCATCACCTGGGTGCTGCTGTTGTCCGGCCTGCAGACGGGCGGCTCCACGGCCTTCGCCGCGGCGCCGGAACTGCCGCCGCTGGCGCAGGCCGACGCCGGCGTGTGGCGGGTCGATCTCGACGGCGACGGCCACCAGGATCTCGTCGTCTCGCACGATCGCGGCTACGGCGTCTACCTCTTCGTGCCGCCGGAGCGGGCCAAGGTGGGACTCGGATGGACCGCCGGCTGGACGCGTGTGATGCGCGAGGGCATGGCGCAGACCGCCGCGCACCTTGTCGATCATGTGATTCCACCGGTGCCCGTGCGACAGTGGGTGATCTCCGTGCCGAAGCGATTACGGGGTTTTCTCGCCGATCGGCCTGCGGCCGTCGC
>Ga0114963_10002748_pt1 | contig 11978 bp, 9 predicted proteins | sample C_131016_EF_Meta_FD_87019 | JGI IMG/M metagenome (GOLD analysis project Ga0114963, IMG submission 87019) | Freshwater microbial communities from Lake Croche, Canada to study carbon cycling - C_131016_EF_MetaG | ecosystem: Environmental > Aquatic > Freshwater > Lake | place: Lake Croche, Canada...
CGAAGCCTCTACATCGTCCTTAAAAAAACAAGCTTCCCATGAAGTAACATGCCCAGGATCTGTGTAAAACCGTGATGTCTTACCCTTTGTAAAACTGTCCAAACTTCCACCCACATCCACATACATATTGTCAGGGTTCTCCTTCATACACTTAGGAATCCATATCTTACTTAGAGGTCCCGCAGAAAACAGAATGAGTTCATTCTTCTTAGCACGCACGAATTCCAGAATACGCTCGGTCTCCTTCTCGTGAACGGTGTCCCATACATTCACCAATCTTTCATCAATTATACAGCGTCCCTTTATCGGCATACCCCCTTCCTCCGTTCCTGAAGTAACAATGTAGAATCCAGGCTCATAATTCTTGAGGAACTCACTGAACCGCTTCCAGTTTGAATTCCCAAAAACATTCGCATATGTTCGTTGGCCAATGGGAACCTTGAACAGATTAATGAAATTTCCGTAAATCTCAGGTGTACAATTCCAAGGCCAATTACACTTATTACAGGGGATACCAATGTAAAGATTCGGATCCACCGTCTGTATACTCTCGGCCAACTGCTCTCGTAGAATTCCGCCAGAAATAAAGGTCCAGTCGTCACAATTCGTGAGAGTCCGATTGAAAAGGATGTTATGTTCCCCATCACTAGGCCTTATGAGTCCGAAAGGCCGCTTAGCCTTGACCTTCTGTAAAATAATCTCCAGGTGTTCTCGCATTGTTCCCTGAATAGGGAGGTTAGGAAGGTGGTCAGGCTTTTGTAAGGGCACCACGTACTGAGAGACCTCGTTCAAGGCATATGCATTTGCCCCTTCCTTCTCCCAGTGCTGTTTGCCAATATGTACGCTGTAAATGGAATTCATGAACCCTGTCAGGAATCCCTTCGCAAAATAGCGGTCGCCATGGCCCCGCTCAAAAAAGCGGTGATTATTTTGATAGGGACCGAGTTCAAGAATAGCACTGACTCTACACATGGAGGGTTGCAGAGAGTAGTGAGGCCAGTACCCACAGTGGTGACCAGGAAGGTCGTCCCGCTTTTCGTGTAGCAGGTAACCCTTCACCAAAAGAATTCCTCCTGTCCGCTCCAGGTCCGAGTAGACCACGCCATAGTTCCTATTGAATACAATCTGGTGAATATTTCGGCTCTCGTATTTTTCCAAAAACCGCACAGAACGTTCCACATGCGGTCCAGGGTGGAAATACATCCAGTCGTCCTCCAGGTGAATCCAGTAGGTGGGCCGTACCCTGTTGAGATGCTCCCAGATGATGTTCATGCTCTCGCGATGTCCCTTCTCTGATGGCCCCTTCATGTAGTATTCAAAGAAGGGGAAATTGGCTCGCATCTTGGCCCGATCCTCCTCTGATGAATTATCATCAACGCAGAAGAAAGAGTCAATGCTAGACACATCTGACCACATATTCAGAATAGAATGTACTGTCTTCTCGAAGAGCTCGTAGCGCTTGCAGGTCGTCATCGTCAGCATAATACGGGGTTTCATGAGACCCAGTACTCGTGTAGGTATTACATCGGGCCGAGCCGTGATGAGAGGCGTGAAGCGCTTGATGATCTTGTAGAGTGTCTCGTTGTGATCGTGCTTCAGAATGACCGGCATCTCTCTCAAGGCGTCCACATAGTCAAATAGATCCTTCAGGAATTCCAGAGTATAGGGCACAGTATCAACACAGAACTGAAGATTTGTGAACAGATTGTGAATCCACCATTGACCCGATCCGAGGTACTTCCGCTTCATGATGATCTCAAACATCTTCACGGAAACGTCTGGGCGCTTCACACGATCGCCCACAATCGCCATGTAGTATGGCAGGTAAAAGTCATAGTCCTCCTTATTCACGAACAACTTATCGGCAAATGTGTCCGTCATAAACTTACCCTCATAATATGGCTGAATGAGTTTATAGTAGGCAAAAGCAACTTCAGCCGGTCCGTGAATACAATAGTACTTGATGAGGCGGTAATAGCACTCCACGCGATTCGGGTCATACTTGTAGGACTCCACGAGATAGACGAGTCCCTCAATCTCTTTACCGAGTTTGACATAGGACTCGTAGAGTGAGAGACAACTCATGTACTTCTCCTGTAACCATGTGTCAAGCGTGAGAACCACTTTGTAGAATTCAATGGCCTTCTCATCCATCTTGGCAGAACAGTAACTCTGGGCGCAATAAAAGGCGTAGCGCTTGTGAATATCGTCCTTCTTGGCTACGGCCTCATGATAAGCCTTCTCCAGAATGCGGGCATCGTCTTGGTACTTGTTCGGGTTCTTGTTTCTCGCCCCAGAACGACCTGAGAAGAAATAGTAGTCGCCGAACCACTCGGCAGGAGGGCCCGAAGACTCGACGCAACGAGGATATTCGTGTAGAACACCGACGTACTCCCAGCGCTTCCGATTGTTGAAAAGCTGTACGCGTTCATATCGGAGCCCCACCTCATTTCCAAACATGAACTTGTATGAATCGGCCGTCAGATTCGTAGGAAAGACAAAGTTGCCCCGAATCTCGTCGTCGGCATCCCATACAAAAACATAGTCGGTCTTGTTATATGCCTTCTGAAAAGCGACAGTGCGATTGTAGCCGAAGTCCCGCCACTCCGTATCGTAGATTTCACCCGGAATTCCCCGTTCCTTGAAAAATTTCCGGATATCCTCTTTCGTGGAATCTGTAGAGCCTGTGTCTGAAATACACCAGTAATCGAGTGGAACATACTTCAAAATGTGTTTAAGGGTCTCCGTAATAACGTGTGCCTCATTTTTAACGATCATTGCCAAACATACCGTCTTCTTTGACATCTTTTCCATGAAAAGAATGTTCTGTATTTTTATACACGCATGCCTTTAATTGGTTTTATCTGAGAGGCATCCTCCCTTATCCATATGGCCGAGTTGATTTGCTTGGTCAGTGCGACATCCCCAGCAGGTTATGTTTTTACCCCCACGAGCACAGTAGGATCCACAGTGGTCATATTCGTCGTATGCTTCATACACCACTCTTTTACAATTCGGGCAACAGCGTAACTCTTCAAGCATGGAACTATCACTGTCAGCCATTACTATTTTGTAACTAGTTAATTCGAGAATCTTTCTTCAATTTTCTAGGGGGTCTTGGGGCCATAAGGAGGATCAGGTTCATCGACGGACTCAGGCTCACGAATCTTTAGAGTCTCCAGATTCAGCGAATCAAGCTCCGTGTTTGTCGCCTCCTTTTCTTCGGCCACTTTCGGCCTGAGGGTCTCCCCTTTCAGTTTCATCCCCGTAAATGGTGTGTCTTTCTTGGAAGCAGGCCGGTAATTCTGGAAAATCTTCGGAAATTCGGGACGTGCGTGCTGAACACTAAACAGATCTGCTACAGAATGATTTGTCCCTTTTCTCCAATTCATGCGATTGGCCTGTGTTTCTAACTCCGCCTGACTAAGAATCATACATTCAGGTTTCGGTTCCTCTTGTACGGGTTCGGCATTACGGCGCCCCTTAGTTTTTACGACTTCAAACTCCTCCTCCATTCTTCCCTCCCTATACAAAAATTGTAGGCTTTAACCGACTAAGGAATAGTAAGAATGTCATCACTTCTCATTGTAGAATCTCCTGCAAAATGCTCTAAAATCCAAGGCTTCTTAGGCCCTGGATGGAAAGTCATTGCCACAATGGGTCATATACGGGCACTGGATGAAGGGCTGGATGCTATCGGCCTGGATCGTGACTTTGAGCCCCGCTACGAATTCATCAAGGAAAAGTCCAAGGCGATTCAGCAAATACGAGAGTGTTCCAAGGGACTCGACCGGGCAAGAATCTTTCTGGCATCCGACGATGACCGCGAAGGAGAGGCCATCTCGTATTCTGTGGCGGTACTGTTGAGTCTCAATGTGGATACTACACCTCGGATCGTGTTTCACGAAATCACGAAGGAGGCCATTACCGGCGCCTTACGCAATCCCAAGCGAATCAACATGGACCGCGTCTCGGCTCAACAGGCTCGTGCCGTGCTCGACATGATGGTCGGATTCACCATTTCTCCACTTCTGTGGAAATTCGTGGGCCAGAGTCTATCGGCCGGCCGGTGCCAGACGCCTGCTCTAAGACTTGTGACTGATAGGGAGTCTGATATCAAAGACTTCAGCAAGGAGACTACGTGGTATATCAAGGCTACTTGGACTGCTCAAAATGGGTCAAACTTTGAGGCATCTTTGACGGTCGGCATTGAGGACGAGGAGTCTGCCACGAATTACTTGGAGAATGTGAATGATTCTTCCGAAGGTCGGGTAGCCAGCGCAACAACCAAGCCGACCAACGAGGCCCCTCCCAAGCCACTGATTACGTCTACTTTGCAGCAGGAGGCGTCGGCTCTTTACAGTTCGCAGCCGAAGAACACGATGAAAATGGCCCAGAAACTCTACGAGGCCGGCTACATAACTTACATGCGAACGGATCACGCTGTCCTCTCCGAGGAAATCAAGGCTGAGGCCCTGGCCTATATCAAGGAGACATACGGCGAAGAATATGCTCCTACAGCACCTGTCAATCCGAAGGACAAGAAGAAGAAAGTCACAGGAGGTGCCCAGGAGGCGCATGAAGCCATTCGGCCTACGCACATTTCTACGACGGAACTTCCTGAAGAGGAGGACTGGTCGGCTCCGGAGCGAAAGCTGTACAAACTCATCTGGAATCGTACTCTCCAGAGTCTGATGCCTGCGTGTAAGGGCGAGGACCGGGTCATCATGATTGTCTGTACCGCCGACCCTAGTGAAATTCCGTGGAAGGCCGTCTGGCATCGCACCACATTTCAGGGTTGGCGTCGCGTCAGTCAGGCAGTTGCCGACCTAGATGAAGAGGAAGATGATCCTGTCAGTCCCTCGGGATCCTGGGGCCAAGGCCAGAGTATAAATGAGGGCGACATCGTGAACTGGACAACGATGGAGGCTGCGCCAAAGGATACGAAATCGGCCCCTCGTTTCACGGAGGCCACGCTTGTTCGTGAACTGGAGAAGCGGGGCATCGGTCGGCCTAGCACGTTTGCGAGCCTCATTGGGACGATTCTTGACAAGAATTATGTGGAGAAGGTGGACCGGGCTCCACAGGAGGTTCAAGTCCCGAAACTGAAAGTGGCCGGCCCGAATGTCTGGCCACCCCAGCGCACCACGACTACGCAAAAGGTCGGTGGCGAGAAACAGAAACTGGTACCGACAGCTCTAGGAGTATCGGTCGTTGAATTCTGCTCCAAGGAATTCGCCAATCTATTTGAGTACGGATTCACGAAGCAGATGGAGGAGCGCCTGGATCGTATTGCCGAGGGAAAGGAGCCTTGGAAAAACCTCTGTAGGGATACTTGGAACTCCTTTCGAGAGACCTACCAGAAACTGAAGGAGGAGAAGGGTACTCAGGTTCAGACCGCGCGCCAGAAAGTCTTTGAGGCCTCGGGAATCAAGGCAGTTCAGAGCAAGAAGGGGCCAATCCTGTTGATTGAAGGAGCCACCAAAGACGACACGGTCTTCTATGGTTGGCCCGAAGGCGTCTCATTCAATGATATTTCGGAGGAGCAGGCCACCAATCATGTAAATAAGCAGAAGGCCGAGAAACTCAATGAAGTGATCGGAGAATACGAGTCCATCCCGATGTACAAGAAGTCGGGAAAATTCGGAACCTACATCTCCTGTGGAACGGCGAATGTACCCTGGGTAGCCAACGACACGGTCGACACGATTCGGGAGAAATTCCGTCTGAAGCGAGAGTCTGTGCTACATACTGTAGGCCCTTTCGAGTTCCGCAGGGGTCCCTATGGAGTCTACATGTTCAAAAAGGATGTCAGCGCAACTATGCGGAAATTTGTGACCGTGCCACCTAACGTCGCACTGTCGAGTCTAACACCCGCGCAAGCCACGCAACTGTACCAGGCCGGTCTGCAGCAGAAGGCGAAGGCGAAGGCCTACGGAGGCTATAAAAAGAACGACTCCTAACAGGGCATGGAGGACTGCGTGATACCCGTGATATCATGTATATCAATCATGATATATATATGGTTCTGGGATCCAGAACGTGTAGCACCTTATAGAGAACCCCTCATTTCCGAAGATTTTTACCAGGCCTTCCACCCTCCCGAAAAGAACATTGTGTGGATTCTGCGCACCTTTAATACAAAATCGCGCTTATACCGAATGATTCAATTCATCGGCTCCCATTACGGAATAAAACAGGTGGTCATTGTTCCTGATAGAGCGAAACTCTCGTCACAGAATGATATTCCCGTGCTAGAATTCTTCCAGAAAACGGAGATCGCGTTCGCAATTCAAAGTTCCACACATATATTCTGCGAACCGAAAGTCATGGAGACGGCTACGATTACCGCAAAACGGGCGAAAAGACCGGTCTTCATTTTTATTCATGACGAAACCTGTAACTGGGAACTAAAACATGTACTCACCCTGTATAAACCTATTTATGTATTATACACTAATAAGGTTGTCCAAGGTACCACAGAATGGATAAACCGATATTCATTTCAATTCCACTTGCCAGTTTTTATGAAGGAATTCCAAACTCACACCACGCAAAAAACCATAGTGAGCTTTTGTAAAGATTCGCAGTGGAAATTCCAGCGTCTCGCCAAAGAACTCGTAGCCTACGATTTCATCTATGCCCCCAATCGTTCTGACCGTCGCCCTATTTATACGGAGGCAGCCATTCTCTGCGTTCTAAATACCACGACACCCTACGAAATTATTCTGGAGGCGACGGCATCAGCGATCCCTATTGTTATCCAATGGAGCCCAGTCTACGAAGAAGTATTTGGTGATAACTGTATCTATATACGTGGCGATAACACAGACGAGTGGCGCAAAATTCTGATTCTTTTGAAAGAGAATCTGCTGTTTTATAGAGAACAGAGTCAGAAGTCGGCTCGCCTCGCCTTAACTTACGATAGTTATAAGGAAATGGATATTTTTCTCAATTGCGTATTTTCCGAGATAATAAATATCTAACCTATAGATGTCCTCCTCCAGACGTCCCTCGTTAGCAAGTCTTTCTGGAAGAGTACGCATGGATGTTTCAGGAGACCATTTCGTGTATTCAAAAAAGTATCTTAATGGTTGGACTCCTGAGCAAGAAAAACTTATGGCAAAGTGGGCCGATATTGCCGGTTGCTATCGGTGGCTTCACGATAAGTCAGAGAAGGGTTTCAGTCTGCGCAATGCCTGGTTCACCATACCTGTGATTATTGTGTCAACTCTTACGGGGACGGCAAATTTTGCATTGGGTAGTTTTATACCCCCAGAAAATATTCAAGCGATGAGTTACGCCCAGCTGGGAATCGGAGCATTTTCCATTTTTGCGGGAATTCTGACGACCCTCGGAAATTTCTTGAGGTACGCCCAGAATTCTGAGGCACACCGCGTATCAAGTGTGGCCTGGGGAAAGCTTCACCGGCAAATTACGGTTGAATTGGCACTTCATCCTAATGACCGCGAGGATTCCATGAGTTTCCTCCAGCAGTGCCGTCAGGAATTGGACAGTAATGTAGAACAGTCTCCACCCATCCCTGAAAGGGTAATCAATGCGTTTGAGAAGGAATTCTCCGATGTTTCTGGGCTCTATCGTCCCGATATCTGCCATGGCCTTGAGCACACAATGGTTTACAATTCTACGAAGTCTCGCATGATGAAAATAGTGACAGATGCCACAATTTACCTAAAACAGCGGAAGAAGCTTCTGCGTGATGAGATTCTCCCTGACCTTTCGGAACGTATTTCAAAAACGGTCGACACGGAATTAGAAAAGAGGATAGAATCAAAATGGGGCGATCTGGAAAAGAAGTTATTGAGCATAAAATCTGAGCAGGTTCACAATTCTTCCTTCGTAGCAAACACGCGTAGATTCATTAAGCGCCGCCATAATGATGGAGGAGCCGAGGCGCAGAACATCAGGGAGGAAATTTACAGGGATACTATGTATGCGATGCAGAGGAATAATGATGATACCGATGTTATTGTAAGCATACAGTCTGAGACTCCTCGTTCTGCTTCACAGTCTATAGCCGAAGGCTCTGCGAATTCTGCTACGGAAATGGTGATTTCTATGACGGTCAGCCCCAAGACACCTGTAGCACCAATACCCGCATTTATATCAATACCTGACACGACACCTCCTGTTGATGTTTCGGGTTCTGTGACGACAATTGCCTTAGCCCCTGTAGGTGTATAGGGATCCAGACTGATTGAATAAAAATCTACTTGGCTACTTAGACTATGTCTTATAGCAATGGATTTACCAAATGATAATAGGCTTGTTACTAAAAGTGAAGAGCCTATTGTCAATGATCTTATAGAAAAATTCACCACACGAGTTTATGGGGTAGGTCTTGTTTCAGGATTCCTTGCCGGCTTTTCCATCGGTGTTCTAGGTACTATCTACTGTTTCTATCGAATCAATAAGACGGCGTTACAGAATGTTTTGATGAAAGCGCTTCTACAGAAATAATTTACGTGGACCTTGTAAAAAGTTTCTTGTAGAAAAAATCAATACCCATCCCTAGAAGAACAAGAATTAAAATTATAACCGGAGCAAAAAAAATAAGTACCCCGATAGATAATACAATACTAGTCACACCATGAATTCCCATGCTGGGTCCACCAAAAACCACAAGTGCGACAATCAATATAAATACAAACCCATAAAACATAAATGTACGCGATATGCCTTGCCCAAAAAACATTTACCTATTATACCTTGAGAATATCGGCATACTGTTCCAGAGCCCTGAGTCGCTTCCTCCCCTGTAGAACGAACGAACTTTGTACAGCCTTCGTATAAGATTCTGTAGAGATTCTGGTGGCAAGATCATCCACACTGTCAAAGGTAAAGACGCAATTCAAAGTGCCGTTGTAAAAATCGGCCCGCCGAACAAACTCTTGGACACATTCGCGTTTCCACACCTGGTCCGCTGGCATCGCAAATCCCTTGCGATCCTCACTGTAACAAAACCACGATAATTCGCTATGCTCTTCGGGATCCAACAGGATTTTTTCCAGGTATTCGGGGCTAGGTACCCAAATGGGGATACCTGCAGCCGACTGTTCAAAGCAACTCATAGTGCTAATGTTGTAGGGAACATGAATAATTGCCTGGTATTCAGAGAGCATGTTATCATCCAAATAGGACTTTGATTTACGAGTTAACACAGAGGTAACGTCGCATACAGTGTCCAAGCGTTCGTGAATTTCCAGAAGAGTCTTGGAGCCCTTGCCATCGGCAATATGAAATCGGGTGTCCCAGATGAGGAAGGGCTTTCCAATAGCAGGTGGTACCGTAATTCGGAATCGCAGGGGGCTGTCACACAGACTCTGAATTACTGGCGTCCTCTCCATGCAGTCTCCCAAATACTGGGTCGCATACCATTTTTCGGCGTGATTATTGTGAATTACTTTCAGCCAACCGGTTGCCACGGCGCCAAGAATCCGAACACAGAGATCCTGAAAAAGGGGTGGACTCACGGTCAATTCATTGCCGAACCTTGTAGAGTTGATGTGATAGACTGGGAGGCCTGTTCTCTCAAACAGAAGCGGATAGCGCATACAGTGGGAAGTGAAAATCATGGAATATGTGGCCTTGACCCTCTCGATGAACGCCTCAGGAATCGCCGTTTCCACAGGGCTGTGGCGCATGGGTATAGAGTCCTTGAGACCCTCAACGAAAGACGGCCAGGCATCTCCCATGGGTGGTTTTTCGTCTGAAATCCACACAAAGTCTCCGCGAATTCCGAGAATTCGGATCTGTCTCTGAACGTCCGGTAGCACAGCACAATGATGACAGAAGAGGAGGGCGCGCCGAGGCGGAAGGAGCGATTTCCAGACCCAGAGAGTCCAGCCGGCAAACTCGCCGGCCTCAACCATGGCCCCATATTTCGCGTACGGTTCTTTCCAGATAATGTGGCGTTCTGGAAAGGGTACGCCGTCGCGCCGAACGAGGATTGCAGGAAACGGACCGCTCTGTAACCAGGCCTCGTGTTTCTCAGGAGCCATAGGAATCCAACGGGACAGAAGGGAAGCTCCAGGTTTCGGAACGGATGAAGTGCTCGGACAGAACCAGAAAGTTTTAGGATTCGTGGGAACTATGCGCTGAACCCAGAGCATACTCTGTTGGATAATATCAGATCCAGTATCTATTGGGTCTAGGATGCCGAGTTCATCAATGCCATTTGCCTCCAAGTATTTATACAGGTCCTCGGCCGACATTCCTGTAAACCCTATGCGGGAATTTTTAACCCCATTTCTAAACTATGAATTTAGATGCCGTGTCCGTGCAACCTTCCTCCCGAAATATATCCAGATGCTGGCGAGTGGGGGCCAATCCTGTGGAATCTTTTACACGGTCTCGCCGAACGCGCTGGAAAACCGGTGACACCACTGTTCGCTGAAGAAGAGCGTAAGCATTGGATTTCCATCTTCAAGCTTACAGCCGATATTATCCCGTGCCATGTGTGTAAGGAGCATTTTCGCATCTATCTTCATGAGCATCCTGTTGACGTTCTGAAGACTATGCCCCTACATGAATTTCCTGCGTGGATCAAACATTGGTTCTGGGAGGTTCATGAATGGGTCAATATGACACTTTCGAAACCCTCCTTTCCGGAAGAAGAACTATCAGCACGGTATGCCGGTATGAGTCTTCGCCCGAGACTTCGTGGCCTGGATATACCAATGAACCGCGCAATTCGGGTTTCTGGAAACCAGTTGAAAAAGTACGGAGAATGGAAGGCGAAGTACATGATGATTCTGTCGGTCCTGGGTCTGTGAAGACCTAGAAAGGAGTCCAGGCCGGCGTGTCCAGGCTTCTCAAACTATCGGCCTCGGCCGTGAGATACAGGAAACGTCCAGTGTCGTTTGACAGATTACAGATGACATTCTTAGAACGCTGCATACAATAGAGCTCTGTTAGGAATTCTACATACGCGGCCAACTTTGTCCCTGAATTCTGGCGGTTCATGGTTCCCACTCTGCCGCCTCGCACGAGCGAATTCCGAGGGCGCACCGCCGAGAGAACCCAGGTCTTCGGTACAGCCTTTGCGAAACTCTCGAACTGGGAAAGGTCATCAACCATCACAAATACGCTCAAGTCCTCTTTTTCGAGTTTATCGGCTACGCCTTGAACAGCATCTATATAGGTCTGTATGGACGGGGCACGTACTCTGTCAAATCTGACAGGTGACCGGATGTGAACTCCCACATCATAGTCCCCAGTTAGGCGATTCTCTTCCAGAGAGGCTTGGATTTTTTCCAACATCTTCGGATTCCACGTGAGAATGGCGCGAGCAGCCGAACGCAAATCCTGTTGACTCAGTGCCGAGATCACAGGGCCGTATCTTTGGCCATCCTTTGGTCTTATAATGTTCACGGAAGGCTTCATTTCGGAGGCATATTCAACACCCTTTACCGGGGCAAAGGTCTCCTGTAGAAGCGAGAAGGACGGTGAAATTACAGTGGACATATCGTAAACAATCAAGTCTCTGAGGTTGGTTTTTGCGTAGAGTTGTGAGTAAAAGAGTGTATTGAAGTGTGAGCAGAATTCATCTTCCTGTAGGGATATGAAATAGGGTCTCAGCTTGACCGGCCCTTCATCCTTCTTCTTGAGTGGTACCTTTAGCCAAGAAGTCATATAATAGGTGCCATTTTATATAAGGCTTGGCTTTGACCGCAGCCCCTCTAAATTTCGTTTCCTTTTGTAGAACCATGGCTTCCGCCTACAAGTATGACATTACGGCGAAGTCTGCGATGATGTGGGCGAATTCTGAATTGGAGCATGTCGGACGTATTGCTTCTATGAAGGATAAGAAGCTCCAGTATGCGTATGCCATGAGCACTTTGAACGGCATGGCGCATTTGAAGGATGCTCTTTATGAGCTTGTTAGTGATTCCGACTACAAGCACCACAAAGCCGACCTCCTGAAAACACATGATGCCGTGATTCGTACAATGAAG
>Ga0114963_10002750_pt1 | contig 11975 bp, 16 predicted proteins | sample C_131016_EF_Meta_FD_87019 | JGI IMG/M metagenome (GOLD analysis project Ga0114963, IMG submission 87019) | Freshwater microbial communities from Lake Croche, Canada to study carbon cycling - C_131016_EF_MetaG | ecosystem: Environmental > Aquatic > Freshwater > Lake | place: Lake Croche, Canada...
ATATGAATATGAATATGAATATGAATATGAATATGAATATGAATATGAATATGAATATGAATATGAATATGAATATGAATATGAATATGAATATGAATATGAATATGAATATGAATATGAATGACGAAAAATCAATAAGTAAAAAGATTTTATTAGAACAAATTTTAAATAAAACATATGAATCTGATAAAATTTTGAATGCTTTAGAAAAAGAATTAAAAGAACTAGAAAAAGAAATAAAAGAACTATCAGAAATAAATGATATAATTTTAAAAGATTTCCATAATAATGATATTAAAATAAAAAATATAAAAAATATAAAGGATACAACGGATATAGTAAATAATAGTATTGAATTAAAAAATATACAAGATGATATTTTAGAAATTGTACGTAAATTAAATCAATGATTTGACTTAATTAAAAAATTGATAATTCTTTTCTTTATAAAACAGTTAAAATAAATTAAGTATATTACTATATTTAATATGTATTTATTTCAATCAAAAGTTCCAATGAAAGAACTTAATCAAACAATGGATAGAATAGAAGCCATTATAGTACAACTTGGTGGTAGAGAATTAGAAAAGAAAAAGATAAATTATTCTGATTATTTTGAATTAAAAAAACATATTTATGATGGATTAGCATATTTAAATAATCTAGAAGAATTAATTCAATCAAAAAAGGATGATAAAATAAATGAAATTAAATATAGAAGTACAAAGAGAATAATACTAAGTAATTTAACAGAAGATATAAAAAAAATAGCATATTTATATAATAAAAAACAGAAACATGATGAAACTATTAGGGAAGATGGACTTATTACAATTGAAGATCTTACAAGTTCTATAAAAAAATTAAAGGGATTATCTGATATAGAAAAATATATAGACAAACCTGAATCATTAAATAGTTTTGTTAATAAAGATAGAGATATTGGAATAGGAACAGGAATAAAAACAAAAAGAGAAGATTTAACAGAAGAAAATAAAGAATCATTACAACAAATATCAATACAGGTGGAAGAACAGGATGTTTTATTAACTGAAATATCTGAGGGATGTGATGAACTTTTAAAAATAGCAAATGAAATGAATGATGAATTACAATTGCAAGATAAAATTTTAACTGATTTAAATAATAAAACAGAAAAAATAGAAGGTAAATTAGATAAAACAAATGATAGAATGAAAAATACACTTAAAATATTAAATCCTAGTAATACATCAAAATTTTGTTGTTATTTTATTTTAATAATTCTTTTAATAATTGTAGCTGTTATATTATATAAATTTATAACAACTGGTAAGATAAATTAATAGTTTTTTTATACTTTTTTCATTTTTATATTTTCATTATCTTCATCATAATGTTCATCATATTTTTCATCATAATTTGCATTTTTACTTATTTCATTATCACTTACAGGAGATAATCCTATACTCATTTCACCTAGAGCAGCTATAGTATATTTAATGAATAGAGGTTGAATATTTTTTAAGAATATTCTAACATCCCCACATAAATTTACACATTTTCTAAACATAAGAAGATTTTTTAGTTCATAAATTTCTTGAACAATTTTGGGTTCATTTTTCTTTTCATCCGGAGATTTTGATACTGTTATTTTTACTCCTTTTCCATTTTCATAAACTTTTTTCAATTCAGAGCATGATCCCTTTGAAGTAAATTCTATTTTATTTTGACTACATGTAATACCCATAAATTCAGAAATTTGACTCATTTCATTACAAATTTTATGAAATTCAGCTGTTTCCATAATAACAGTCATATCAAAGATTGGAGGAGGTATTTTATAATTTTTTTTATTAGTATCTTGAAGTTTTAATTTATAATTAGTTTTTGATTTATCACTTTCAACATCAACAACAATTCTTTGTTTATCTGTTTTATTTATATACATTGATACTATACCTTCTTTATCAATAGATTTAAAAAAATTATAAAATTGTATAAGATCTATACCAATAGTATATTCATCAGGTTCAATGTAAAATTTAGGAAAATGTTCAGAATAAAGTCTAACATATAATAATAAAGTTTTTTGGTCATTTACTGTTAAAATTTTAATACCACCATTATTTTTTGGTATATTTGATTTCACACTAGTTGATACAGTTTCATCATCATTTTCCTTTACAGTTTTTTTTTCATCTTCATTATTTTCTTCTTCATCTTCACTAGATTCGTCTTTAGATTTTTTAGATTTTTTATCTTTAGACTCTTTTTCCGATTCATCATCTGAATTTTCATCATCAGATTCATCTTTACTTTTTTTAGATTTAGATTTTTTCTTTTTAGAATCATCATCTGAATTATCATCATCGTCTGAATCATCTTTATTTTTTTTATCCTTTTTACTTTTAACATCTTTATCTGATACCCTTTTAGGTTTCCTTCCTCTTTTTTTAACTGGTGTAGGTTCATCACTTTCAGAATCTGAAACTTTTTCTTCATCCTCTTCTTCCTTTGGTTTTTCATTTCCTTTTATAAATGTAAGATTTGTATCTGTAAGAATATCTTTTAATACCTCAAATAAAGTTTTTAATTCAGCACCATGATTTGTCTTGATATCAATAATACGTTCGGTTGATTTCATATAACAATATATATATTTAGTTTCTTTAAATGGTTTATATTCAAATAAACTTTTAATCAATTTTTTATGTATAAAAAACTATTTTATTATCAATAATATATAGATGACATTATACGAATTAATAAATCCAAGAATTGTTGGAACATTTAAATCAGAATATAAAGTAGAAAAACCAGAAGAGGCTGCAAAAGAATGTTGGGAAAATTTAAGTAAACATTTAACAAACAATGTTCCAAAATTATTTATAACATTTCAGAAAGAAGATGGTAAATTATTTCATTTCAAAATACAAGAAAAGCCAAATAATAAATTTGCTGAATATACAATTAAAGAAGTTAAATTAAATTTAACAAAAGCTGAACAAAATGATTTGATTAAAAAATCATTAGATATAAAAAATAATATTGAAACTCAAGCAGGTGGTTCAAATAATAGACATAAAGTTCATAAAAATAAAGATGATAGTAGTAGTGACAGTGTCAGTGACAGTGATACATCATCATTATCATCACCATCTGATACTTCAGATATAAGTGATTTTGAAGTTAAAGATGATGGTGATGATTATTTTGATTTTGTAAAATTTAAAAGAGCAACAACACAACCAATTGTACATTGGTGGTATGCTCCAACAATATATAAAGTAGGAACAATATTTACACCTACATTCACAATACCATTAACACCTTATGTTCAATTATGGATGCCATATTAAACTTATTTTTTAGGTTTATATTTTGGTAAATCTTCTTCATCATTTTCATTATTAGTATCAGTTTCATTATCATTATCTTCACTTTTTTCATGATGATTATTTTTTTTTTCAATTACTTTTTTATCATTATTTTTCCCCTTAGTATTTTTATTTTTTTTCATAGTTCTTTTAATATAAGTTCTTTCTTTAATTTTTCTTTTTGCTTCAACATTTTCTATAAATTCCTTTAGAAATGATTCCATTTTTTCATCACCTTGAAATAAATTATGTTTTCTTACTATTTCACTTAAAGATTTTTCGACATTATCTATTTTAATAGATTCTTTTGTTTTTGATATTGTTTTTATTAATTTTCCTTTTCCATCATCATATTCAAGATACGGTTTATCTAAATTAAATTTCTTATTTACTTCATCTAAATAATTTATAATTATTTCCTCTGCATCTAATTTTTTTTTACTTAATATTTTAATTCTATCTTTTAATTCAGATCTAGCCTTTTTAATTTCATTGTCATAATTTAAATATTTTGTAACCTGTTCTTTTACTGTATTTTCAACATATTTTTTTTTTGCATCTTTTGAAATTTCATCAACAGATAATTCCTTAATTTTCATATCATCATCAACTGAACTAAGATCAGATACATCTATGCTTTCTATATTATCATTTTTATTGTTATCTTTATTTTTATTTTTATTATTTTTAATTTTATTATTTTTAGACATTTAATAATATAATAATATATATCATTTTTTTAAATAATTAAGCGAATTATATTTTTATAAATCAATTATTGTCCAACTATCATTTTTAATATTTTCATAATTAGTTGTAAAATCTAGTAAAAGAGAAAAAATAGATCTAGATATAGCTACAATATTATCATTTATACATAATCCAAAATATTCATTTACATTATTAATATTATTTTTTTTATAAACTTTAAATTCTTCATTAGTTATTATTTTTTTATCTTCAATAGTATCATTGTTATAAGTATGTAAAAGTTCATAAAATAATTCTAATTTATGATTTGTACTTTCTATTTTTTCCATTTTGATATCATGTAACATTGATTTATTAGGTTCATCAGGATATTTTTTTTTATAATATAACATAAAATTATTCAATATTTTTACATAAAATTCCGATTCTTCTAATTCATCACTATATTTATCATCATTATCAGATATTATATCTCCTTCAGTATCATTATTCATTTTTGTATTTAAATTAATATTATAGTTTATTAATTTAAATAAATATCAATTTTTTATTAAAAAAATATTTAAGCTCCTCCACATAATCCTACTATATTTTGTCCTGGATCAATTGATGAGTTAAGGAATGGAGATACAAAATTCTTCGGATTTGCTGGTTCTCCTCTTATATCTCTTGTTCCATTCTTTCTAGAAGAAGATACAGTATTTACACCAATTGGTCTAAATATATTTATTAAATGTCTATTTTTTACAGAAACAGCTTGAACATCTTCAAAAAAGTCACTATTTGTTTCTTTTGGTAATAAATCACCTGAATTAAATTTATCTTCCTCTCGTTGTGATCTCTTTCTTGATGAAACATAAGGAGCATGACCTGAAGAAGCAGCTTCGTCATTTGGTAAAAATCCATCGTTAGAAGATGATGGATCAAAGGTATTTCCTTCTTCAAAAAATTTATCTAAATCATTAGAAGATCCTCCACGTTTTCCATCTCTATAACTTGAATTTTTAAATTCACCTGGTTCAGCTGTATTTCTAGTTCTCATTTTTCTTTTTGCTTTTGCTTCAGATATAGCTTCTAATCTTTGGTCCATGTCTGAAATTGCATTATTACCGTCTTGTACAGATAATATTTCATCATTATCATCATTTCTAGAATATGATAATGACCCTTCATTTTGAATAGGATTGGATGAAGTGCTTGTACTATATACATATAAAGCGACTAGTATAACAACTAATACTAATAATATTTTAGTTCTATCAGATAATTCCATATTTATTATATATTTTAAATAGATAAAAATTATAACAGTTATAAATTTAATTATAGTAAATTATAAATGCTTAAAAATCTATATCAAGTTATTTTTTTTTATATTTTAATTTTATAATATAATATGAATTACGTTAATGTTACGAACTCAAAAGTTTCTGAATCTTCTGCTACTATTGGAAGTATTGGAACAGAATCATATTCAGAAAAATCAAATATGACACAAAAAGGTGGATTTCTATCCTGGTTAACAAAAACATCAGATGAAACAAAAATGGCATTAAATGCATTTCAAGATGGAAGACCAGACGTTGCTATATATTTAATATTAAAATATAAATGTAATTTTTCATCTACTGATTCATCAGGAAAAACATTATTTCATTATTTAATAGAATATTCTAACGATATACCTATAGCAGGATACTGTTTAAATAAAATATTAAGTGATAAATCAATTTCTTTACCTTTAAATATTCAAGATGAAAATGGAAATACACCAACTCATTATGCAGCTATATTAAATAATAATAAATTAATAGAATTTTTAAAATTAAAGGGAGCAGATTTAAAAATTAAAAATAAAGATGGTTATTATATTGATGAAGATAATGAAGATTCTAATGCTATATTAGAAGATAAATCTGATACATTATTTTCAAAAATAGAAAAAAAATCAAATGATGATAATGAAGAAATGTTACTATCAGAAATAGCTAAAATAGTAAATAATTTTAGATCAGATACTGAAAATTCTAATATAAGCTTAAGTAATTTAAATACATTATCTGAAAAGAAAACAGATGATAAAAAACATATATCTGATAATGTTCTTACTGATGATTTTGTAAAAAATATAATGACAATATTTAAACAAAATAAACAGTATGATACTGATGGAAATATATTTAATGTAAATTTAGACAGAACAATTAATGATTTAGAATTAATAGATAAAAATATTGATAAAAATGATAATAATAACAATAATGATGTTAATAATAATGTTAATAATGATGATAATACTGACACTATTCTAAAATCTTTATTAAATAAGCAAAAAAATAAAAATTCAGTGGTTAGTAGTAATCCTGTAAATAAATTAATATTAGAAGGGGGTCATAATATTAAGGGAAATAGAGAAATGATTACATATTCTGACCAATTAGGTGGATCTTCAAGAACTAAATATACAAAATCTTTAAATTCTGATGAATCTGGTATATCTGAAATGGCACGTGCTATTAAAAAACAATCAACTGAAATACATGAAAGAGTAATTGCAAAAATTATGGAAATACTTAAAGTTGATGAAATTACTGCAAGAGCTTATAAAGGAGCATTATATGCAAAAGTAAAAGATGAACATCCAGAATTAAGTAATTTTGATAGAGCAGTAGAAATGGAAAAATTAGCTACTGATAAAGTTTTAAATAAATTAAATGATAAAAAAATAGATGAAATAAAAAATCACATAAAAGATAAAAATGTAAAATTTAATAGTAGTGAAAATAGTGATAATAGTGATATTATTCCTAAAAAAAATAAAAAGAATAATAAAAATAAAGAAAAACTTAATACAACAGAATCAAGTTTATCAACTTTATCAAGTATGGAATTTTAATTTATTTTTTTAATTTGTATATCATCTATATTCCATAATAATCCAAAATTATTATCTGTAAACCATATTCCGGATAATAATAATATAATTTTACATTCTGTATTTTTTAAATTTGATTCATCAATATATAATTTTTCATTATCTTTTTTTAAAACATAAATATCAGGATTATCAAAATGTGTCCTAATAATATGTCCTTTTAAACTTTGTTTAACTGTTGGTATAAATCCCTTGCCTTTTATATTTTGAATAATATTTAAATTAATATTTTCAAATGCCATATTTTTTGCATCATTTTCAATACTTTCAAATTTTGAAATAAAATTATGGTGTTCATTATTATCTTGTAATAATTCAATATTTAATATATATTTTCCTTCATATTTTTCAGGTCCAAATGGTATATTAACATTGTCAATGTTAAATGTTATTTGTTTTCCCAAATATGATGCAACTATAAACTTTTTTTTTAAAATTAAACTAATTTTTTTTGATGGTATTAACATATAATTTTAGTTTATATAATTTTGTGGTAATTTTAACACAAAAATTATATAAATAAAATTATAATGGATAATTATATTGGTCCTATAACAAGTGGTATTATTGATAAAATTATAAAGGAAATAAAAAAAAAAGAAACTAAAGAAAAAATAATGATTAATATTGTAGACCCCTTATTAAAAGATTTGTCTACTAGATATTATCCTCATTTTATGGTAATAACTATAATTTTAATTGTTATTGTTGTAATGTTACTTGCTATATTATGTGTAGTTTTATTAAATAGAAATGTATAGGAACTGTTTAATTTAGAATCTTCAATATTTTTCACTAGTGAAAAATATTTGAAATAATAACATAAAATAATAATAAATTTTATGTTATTATAATATAAATGAAAATATTTATTGATCCTCTATTTTTATATTTATTTGTTTTTGCATTATTATATTTAAAAATTCCAAATGTAGAAACTGATAATTATATAACACATAAAATTTTACTTTTTTTAGGTATTTTAATTTTTAATTTTGCATTACAATTAATTAAACGTATTAGATCAAGTTGTATAGTAAAAACAGATGAAGTATTTTCAGAAAGTATTAAAACTGCATTATATGGTATAATTGGATATTCTTTATATATAGATACTACAATTATGACCTCTACAAAAGATTATTTAATGAATTATAATTGTTCTTATAATCAAAAAATAGGAATTATTACTGTGTTTATTATAACTATTATAAGTTTAGCAAAATTAATGGATGTTATAATTTTTCCAAAAGATAAATTAAGTTTAAATTGCTATTAAAAAGTATAAAATATTATTTTTTAAAGGTTTATTTATTTCTATATTAAATTTATATAAATGAATATTGATACTATTAGTAAACTTCTCAAATATTTAATTCAAGGAGTTATTATCTATTTATTATTTAAATATGTACCAAAGGATCCAATGAAAGACAAAGATATATTAATAATAACATTAATTGTAGTATTGGCATATGCTGTTTTTGAAAATGCTGCGTTATTATGGCAAAAAAATATTGAATCTGCATCATGTGCTTGTTCAAATAAAATAGAAAAAATGGAAAATGTAATTAAAAATTCGTCTCAACTATTACCTCCTTATATAGATAAACCATCTAGTTCTAATGGTTTTAAAACTTCACAAGAAAAAGTATATAATGCAAATGATAATAATGTTGAATCTAATCAATCTGTTGAATCTAATCAATCTGCTGATCAATCTGTTGATCAATCATCTGATCAATCTGTTGATCAATCATCTAATAAATCATCTAATCAATCATCTGATCAATCATCTAACCAATCTGCCGACCAATCCACTGATCAATCTGTTGATCAACAGGCATTGCAACCACAGCTATCAACACAAACACCATTACAAATATTAAAACAATCAAAATTATTATCACAATTACCATTACAAAATCAAAATGATAATTTTTATAAAAATTATATTCAAAATGAAGTTTATGCAGATGACATAACTGTTCCTATAATGTCACAAGTTGATAATGCACCTTATGTTGATTTCAATACATTGCCATCAAATAATGGATTAAATAAAAAATCAAATTATGGTGAATCATTTTTACCCCCATCAAATTGGTATCCTGTTCCTCCACATCCACCAGTTTGTAGAACAGAAAATAAATGTCCAGTATGTCCAATTTATACAACAGGATCAAGTACAGAATATAGAGAATTAAATCCTGAAAGACAATTTAAATAGGTAAGTATTTTTATGAATAATTTAATTTAGATAATCTATCTATGATTTTTTGATTATATTTACAATTTAATATTTTTAAATTTATCCATATTTTTGATAATAAAATAATATCATTTTTTAATTCATTTTTACTATCTATATTTTTAATTATAAATATTGATCTTTGATAAAATATTTCGATTGATTCATTTTTATTTCTTTCTATAATATAAAGTTTATTTTCAATTATTATAACTATTTTTTCCATAATTTAATGGGTCAATATCATCTATATTTGTATCATTTTCTAATTCTGTACACATATTTTTCAATTTTTTAATTTTAGGGTCTATAATTTTTTTAATAGAAATATTATATATAATTACAGCAATTATAGTAGCAAGTAAAGTTTTTAAAATATTTTCATTTAAAATTTCATATGGTTTATTATCTATAAGATTTATAATAATATGAACAATAAAAATATGAAATAAAAAACGTTGACTTTCACTTATAATTTCAACAACATTACATCTTGAAATAGATATATCCATTTTATTATATAAATTATATTAGACTAAAAATTTTTAAGTTTAAAATGCTTCTGTTTTTTTGTTTTTAAATTGTATAAAATACAAAGGATGGATTATAAATTTGTAATACTTTTATTAGTTCTCGTTGGCATATTTTTATTTATGTACAATGAAAGAGAAGTTGCTAAAAAAGAAATAGAAAACAAATATTTAGAATTAAATGATAACATTAATACAGGTTTAAGAAATTTAAGAACAAAATTTCAAACTGATCTTGGAGCATGTGTCAATAGAATTAAAACTACAAATGCAGAATTTATAAATCAAGCAAGAAAAATAAATTTAATTAATTCTCAACCAATTACAAATATGACAAATTCTAACTATTATACCGAAACAGATTCAAATGATAAAAAAAATGAACCCATTAAATATCTTTCTGATGTTGATACTGTAAATAATAAATTATCAAATCAAAATATTTTAAGTGATAAATTAAAAAATAGTAAAAAATCAAATAGTATTAAATCAGATAATTTTAATATAACGGAGCTATCAAAACATAACACTGAAGATAATACAAAGATTGACTTCAGTAAATATATAGTACATTCAAGCGAAAATAAAAAATTATATAAAGAAGATATAAAAGAAAAAATAAAACAAAATAAAAATAACATTAGTGATGAGAAAAAAACAAATTTTGAAACTGATACTAATCGTCTTGTTGAACTCTTAGCAAATAGTGATATAAATGATAATAATAGTATTTCAGAACATATTAATATTGATATTAATCAATTTAATTCAAATAATAAAGATATAGATAATTTATTATTTCAAAAAAATAAATTAGATATAGATCCTATTGATTTATCACATAAAAAAGACAGTATAAATGAAAAAGAAGATAGTAGTAATGAAAAAGAAGATAGTATAAATGAAAAAGAAGATAGTATAAATGAAAAAGAAGATAGTAGTGATGAAAAAGAAGATAATAGTGATGAAAAAGAAGATAGTAGTGATGAAAAAGAAGATAGTATAAATGAAAAAGAAGATAGTATAAATGAAAAAGAAGATAGTATAAATGAAAAAGAAGATAGTGAATTTATAGCATCATTACCAAACAAAGACTTCGGAGAGATAACAATAGGATCTAAAAAAGGCGATAAGGGTAAAAAATTATCATTAAATATAAAAAATGATGATAATAATTCTATTGCAACAAATGATATACCTAAATTAAATATAAAAAATTTAAAAATTTTAGATGACTATACAAAAAAAAATCTTGAAAAAATAGCAAAAGTTCACTGTGTGCCAATATCATATAAATCAACTGAAGGAAAACGTATACAATATAAGAAAGATGAATTATATGAAAAAATTAAACAATTTATTGTCAGTAATGAAAAATTAAAACAGCGATAAATAAAAATTCTATAATAAATATATAACATTATGAACAGATCAATTACTAGAGATAACTTTTTTCCATCATGTCCAGCAGTAATGAATTATTCCCCATTTACTGATTATAGACAATCAAATAGAAGAGAACAATATATAAGAAATATAAATGGTATAGTTAGAGATGATGAATTTAGATTATTTTATCAAGGAAATGCTGAAAAAATAATGAACGCTGAATGGAAATACATGAAACAAAATTTTGGATGTCAAGAAAATTATTGCTTCCATAATTTACCAACAAGACCGCCACATGGAGCATTCTATGCTGAAATGAAAACCTATAATGATGTAAAATCTGGTAAACAAACTACAAATTTACCAGTATGTAAAAAATTTGAAGATTATAGAATGACTGTAACTAAACATTAAATATTAATTTATATTTTATTATTTTTTTTAAATAATAAATAAGTTTTACTAATTTGGATTATCAGATAATAAAGGTATCCAGTATTGAATATTATTATAATATATAGGAAGATATTTAGTAACTATAAAACTTCCTGAAGTTTGCATATTTGTAGAATTGCTAGTTGTAGATGTATCAATTAATGTAGAATAACCTAATACTAAATTATTAGCTATTCCAGTTGGAATAGTATTTAATATTAAATTAGTTGTTTTAACTGTTTCACCAACATATAGATTTTTAGCAATACCAACTCCTCCATCTACAATTAATGCACCAGTAGATATACTACTAGAGTCTGTTGTATTAGATACATTAATAGTAGTAAAATTAGCGGAACTAGCTG
>Ga0114963_10002751_pt1 | contig 11974 bp, 13 predicted proteins | sample C_131016_EF_Meta_FD_87019 | JGI IMG/M metagenome (GOLD analysis project Ga0114963, IMG submission 87019) | Freshwater microbial communities from Lake Croche, Canada to study carbon cycling - C_131016_EF_MetaG | ecosystem: Environmental > Aquatic > Freshwater > Lake | place: Lake Croche, Canada...
CGCACGGGCGAAGTCATCAAGACCAAGGCTTCGAAGGCTCCTAAGTTCAAGGCTGGCGCTGGCCTTAAGGCTGCTGTGAACGCCTAATGTGCTGAACAACGGGACATGGCTGCATAGCCTCGGTCCTGCCTCATGGCGGCTGTCCCGTTCGTTTTCCGATGCCATTGCTTTGGCATCTTGCACTTGATGGCTCCCGTCGTTATGAGGGGAGCTATGGGGCGATTAGCTCAGTTGGTAGAGCATCTCGTTTACACCGAGAGGGTCGGCGGTTCGAGCCCGTCATCGCCCACCAATTTCGAGAGAGGGACACAATTGATTTTGTGTCCCTTTCTTTTTTGCAGCTCCATCGGGCCTTGAAACGGGATTTGTGCGGCGCCCGGTCGAGGTCGAAAAAAAATCCAATTATTTTTTGAGTGTTTCCCACGCATTTTTGGTTTTACGGCCAAAAACATATGACAGGTGGGTTGACAGGGGCGGGGGTGTCCCTTAATCCGACGCACACCGTGGAGCGTTAATGTTCCGCCTCGCGGGGGAGTAGCTCAGTTGGTTAGAGCGTCGGCCTGTCACGCCGAAGGTCGCGGGTTCGAGCCCCGTCTCTCTCGCCATTTCCACGGTTGATCATCATACCATCGGAAATGAAATATCGGTTTAGTCCTTATGCCAAAAAGGCTCCTCTTTCGAGGAGCCTTTGGTTTTTGTGGCCAAGCCTTTGTCCGGTGCTCAATAGGTGGCGCGACCGCCCGAGAGATCGAAGACCGCAGCCGTGGTGAAGGAATTGTCCTCGGACACCAGCCAGGCGATCATCGCGGCAGCTTCGTCAACCATCAGGAAACGGCCACGCGGAATGCGCGAGAGCATATAGTCGATATGTTCCTGCTTCATCTGGTCGAAAATGGCGGTTTTTGCGGCCGCCGGCGTGACGCAATTGACGGCAATGTTCTGGCCAGCCAATTCCTTGCCCAGCGACTTGGTCAAGGCGATGACGCCCGCTTTGGCAGCCGAATAGGCGGAGGCGTTGGGATTGCCTTCCTTGCCGGCGATGGAAGCGACATTGAGGATACGGCCGTAGCCGTTCTGCTTCATCCATGGCACTACGGCGCGGCAGCAATAGAATACGCCGTTCAGATCGATATTGATGACCTGTTCCCATGATTCGATCGGATAGTCGGCGACCGGATGGTTGGGGCCTGCGATGCCGGCATTGTTGACCAGAATGTCAATCGAGCCGAACGCGGCCAATGTCTGCTGGGTCGCAGCTTCGACATGCGCAGCATTGCTCTGGTCGACCATGACGGCAATGGCCGAGCCATGGGAGGAGAGCGATGCGGCGGCTTTGTTGGCAAGGGCCTGATCACGGTCCCACAGCGCAACACGGGCTCCCGAAGCCAGCAAGCGCTCGGCAACAGCATAGCCAATGCCCTGTGCTCCGCCTGTGACAACGGCATTTCTGCCCTTCAGATCAATTTGATTAGCCATAGATCGTCTCTCCCGTCATGAGGTCCGGGGTACCGGTGAGGCCCCGTTCTGTCTCTTATCCTGCTTCCTAGCCGAAGGTCGAGGGGCCAAAACAGTGATTATTGTCATTTTACTGCATGATGTAGGGCATAGATTGCGGGTTCCATCTTGCAACGCAATCTTGCCTGCGTTAAGCCTCCCCGCATCGAGTCCTTCGATCCGCTCCACTCCTGTGGTCCGTTTCGAGCATTTCGATCTTGGCTAGGGGCTTGCGTTTGTCCCGATCCTTTCAGGCTCCCAAGCCTGTGGTTCGGGCAAAAACCGCAAGGAGAGGAATAAATGCAGAGTCTGTTATCCGATTATCTGCCGTTGGTTGTGTTCATTGGCGTCGCCGCATTTATTGCGATCGCTTTGATGATTGCGCCTTTTATTGTCGCCTACAAGCAACCCGACCCCGAAAAGCTCTCGGCCTATGAATGCGGTTTCAACGCATTTGACGATGCCCGCATGAAATTCGACGTCCGTTTCTATCTCGTGTCGATTCTCTTCATCATCTTCGATCTGGAAGTGGCCTTTTTGTTTCCATGGGCCGTGTCTTTGCATGAGGTCGGCCTGTTCGGCTTCTGGTCGATGATGCTGTTTCTCGGTGTTCTCACCATCGGCTTCGTCTATGAATGGAATAAAGGAGCACTGGAATGGGATTGATCGCAGCCGATGCGCGCACCATGGTTGCGCCTGCACCCCGCGGCATTATCGACCCCAATACCGGCAAGCCGGTGGGTGCCAATGATCCGTTTTTCTCCGATGTGAACGACGAATTGGCAGACAAGGGCTTTCTTGTCACTTCGACCGAAGATCTGATCCACTGGGCCCGCACAGGTTCGCTGATGTGGATGACCTTCGGTCTGGCCTGCTGTGCCGTGGAAATGATGCAGTTGTCGATGCCTCGTTATGACGTCGAACGTTTCGGTTTCGCTCCGCGTGCCTCGCCTCGCCAGTCCGATGTGATGATCGTGGCGGGTACGCTGACCAACAAAATGGCTCCGGCCCTGCGCAAGGTCTATGACCAGATGCCTGAACCCCGTTATGTGATCTCGATGGGGTCATGTGCGAATGGCGGCGGCTATTACCACTATTCCTATTCGGTCGTACGCGGGTGTGACCGGATTGTTCCGATTGATGTCTATGTTCCGGGTTGCCCTCCGACAGCCGAGGCGCTTTTGTATGGCGTTTTGCTGCTGCAGAAGAAAATCCGTCGCGTCGGTACGATCGAACGCTGATCCGATATCAGACAAAGCAGGGCAAGCGCATGTCAGCTTATGAAACCATTATCGAGAAGACCAGCGCGGCGCTTGGGGCTGATCTCCTGTCGTATTCCGTGGCCTATGAGGAGTTGACGCTGGTTGTTGCGCGCGACAGCATCGGCAAGAGCCTGACCTTTCTGCGGGACGATCCGGCTTTGCGCTTTGTCAGCTTTATCGATCTGACTGCCCTTGATCTCCCGGCCCGCGAGGAACGTTTCGAGGTGGTCTGGCATCTGCTGTCGCCGACCCTCAACCAGCGCGTGCGCGTCAAAGTGACCACCAGCGCGAGCGTGCCGGTGCCGTCGACCGCCGATGTCTATCCAGCGACCAACTGGTTCGAGCGTGAAGTCTATGACATGTATGGCGTGCTGTTTACCGGTCATCCGGATCTGCGCCGGATTTTGACCGATTACGGTTTCGAGGGCTATCCGCTGCGCAAGGACTTCCCGCTGACCGGTTTTGTGGAAGTGCGCTATGATGACGAGGAAAAGCGCGTCGTTTACGAGCCTGTCAAACTGACACAAGAGTTCCGGAATTTCGATTTTCTCTCGCCATGGGAAGGAACAGACTATGTTCTGCCCGGCGATGAAAAAGCCAAGCAAAGCTGAGCGGGGCATAGACAATGACCGAACATGCTATTCGCAATTTCTCGATCAACTTCGGCCCGCAGCATCCGGCGGCCCATGGCGTGTTGCGTCTGGTGCTGGAACTGGACGGCGAAGTGGTTGAACGCGTCGATCCGCACATCGGCCTGCTGCATCGCGGCACCGAAAAGCTGATCGAAGCCAAGACATTCGTGCAGGCTTTGCCCTATTTCGACCGGCTCGATTATGTCGCGCCGATGAATCAGGAACATGCCTATTGCCTGGCCATCGAGAAATTGCTGGGTCTGACCGTGCCCAAGCGCGGCCAGCTGATCCGCGTGCTCTATTCCGAAATCGGCCGTATCCTGTCGCATCTGCTCAATGTGACCACGCAAGCCATGGACGTCGGTGCACTGACCCCGCCGCTGTGGGGGTTCGAGGAACGCGAGAAGCTGATGATGTTCTACGAGCGCGCCTCCGGCTCGCGCATGCATGCGGCCTACTTCCGTCCCGGCGGCGTGCATCAGGATCTGCCGGACCAGTTGGTCCGCGATATCGGTGCCTGGTGTGATCCTTTCCTTCAGGTTTGTGACGATCTCGAAGGCTTGTTGACCGACAACCGCATTTTTAAACAGCGCAATGTCGATATCGGCGTGGTCGATCTCGATACCTGCTGGGCCTGGGGTTTTTCGGGCGTGATGGTGCGCGGCTCGGGTGCGGCATGGGATTTGCGCCGCGCGCAGCCCTATGAATGCTATTCCGAGTTGGAATTCGATATTCCGATCGGCAAGAACGGCGATTGCTATGACCGTTACTGCATTCGCATGGAAGAAATGCGCCAGTCCGTCCGTATCATGAAGCAATGCGTGGCCAAATTGCTGTCGGAAGAGGGCCGCGGGCCAATCTCGTCGACCGATGGCAAGGTTGTGCCGCCCAAGCGCGGCGAGATGAAGCGGTCGATGGAAGCGTTGATTCACCATTTCAAACTGCATACCGAAGGCTTCCATGTTCCTGCGGGTGAAGTTTATGCTGCTGTCGAAGCCCCCAAGGGTGAGTTCGGGGTCTATCTGGTCTCCGATGGCAGCAACAAGCCTTATCGTTGCCGCATCCGCGCTCCCGGATTTGCGCATTTGCAGGCAATGGATTTTATGTGCCGTGGTCACATGCTGGCAGATGTGTCTGCCATTCTGGGATCACTCGATATCGTGTTTGGAGAAGTGGACCGCTGATCGTCCGGTCAGTGGTTTGAGGGAAGGGGATCGGCATGGCCGTCCGCAGATTGGCACCGCAAGAGGTTCAACCCGCCGCATTCGCGTTTACGGCGGATAATTTGGCTTGGGCACAGACACAGATTGCCAAATTCCCCGAGGGGCGGCAGGCATCGGCGGTCATCTCTCTGCTGTGGCGCGCTCAGGAACAGCATGAATACTGGCTGCCCAAAGCCGCTATCGAATATGTGGCCGATATGCTTGGCATGCCCTCGATCCGCGTGCTGGAAGTGGCAACCTTCTATTCGATGTTCAACCTTGAGCCGGTCGGTCGGTATTTCATCCAGTTGTGCGGCACGTCGCCTTGCCGATTGAACGGTGCCGAGAAGATCATCAAAGTCTGTCAGGACCGGATTGGCGAACAGCGCCATGTGACTGCAGATGGCAAGTTTTCCTGGCTGGAAGTGGAATGTCTGGGCGCGTGCTGCAATGCGCCGATGGTCCAGATCAACAACGATTATTACGAAGATCTGACAGTCGAGAATTTCAACAGTTTGCTGGATGATCTGGCCGCCGGCCGCCCTGTCAAAAAGGGCTCGCAATCCGGTCGCGTCTCGTCGGAGCCGGCAACCGGCGCAACGACCTTGAGCGATTCCGCTTTGTTTGACGGTTCGCTGGTCGGTGCGTGGAAAACACGTTTCGAGGCCGAACAGAAAAAGGCTGCCGAAGCCAAAGCCGAAGCTGCCAAAGCCGAAGCCGCCAAAGGTAAGGAGTGACGTCGATGCTTGCTGATCGTGATCGCATCTTTACCAATCTGCATGGTTTACATTCTTTCGGCCTGAAAGATGCCTTGAAGCGCGGCGCATGGGACGGCACCAAGGTACTGTTGGAGATGGGCCGTGACTGGATCATCAACGAAATGAAGGCTTCGGGCCTGCGTGGTCGTGGTGGTGCGGGCTTTCCGACGGGATTGAAATGGTCGTTCATGCCGAAAGTGTCGGATGGACGTCCGCATTTTCTGGTCGTCAATGCCGATGAATCCGAACCTGGCACCTGCAAAGACCGTGAAATCATGCGCCATGATCCGCATCTGCTGATCGAAGGCTGCATGATCGCGTCTTTTGCGATGGCGGCCCATGCCTGCTACATCTATATTCGCGGCGAATATATTCTGGAGCGCGAAGTGCTTCAGGCCGCGATTGACGAGGCCTATGCCGCCAATCTGGTCGGCAAGAACAACGTGCATGGCTATCCGTTCGACATCTATCTGTCGCATGGCGCCGGTGCCTATATCTGCGGCGAGGAAACCGCGCTGCTCGAAAGCCTCGAAGGCAAAAAGGGCATGCCGCGCATGAAGCCGCCATTCCCGGCCAATATGGGTCTTTATGGCTGCCCCACCACCGTCAATAATGTCGAGTCTATTGCAGTTGCCGGAACGATCCTGCGCCGTGGTGCGGCTTGGTTCTCCGGTCTGGGCAATCCCAACAATGTCGGGACCAAGCTGTTCTGCGTGTCGGGCCACGTCAACACCCCATGCAATGTCGAAGAGGTGATGGGCATCACCTTCCGCGAATTGATCGACCGTCATTGCGGCGGCGTGCGTGGCGGCTGGGACAATCTGAAAGCCGTGATTCCTGGTGGTTCGTCGGTCAGGATGGTGCCAGCCGAACAGATTATCGACACCCCGATGGATTTCGATTCCCTTTCGAAGTTACGTTCCGGCCTCGGCACGGCGGCTGTGATCGTGATGGACAAATCGACTGATATTATCCGCGTGATTGCCCGCATCTCGCATTTCTACAAGCATGAGAGCTGTGGCCAGTGCACCCCGTGCCGCGAAGGCACTGGCTGGATGTGGCGCGTGATGGAGCGGATGGCCGAGGGCCGCGCCCAGAAGCGCGAAATTGATTTGCTGCTGGATGTGACCAAACAGGTGGAAGGCCACACAATCTGCGCGCTCGGCGATGCCGCAGCCTGGCCGATTCAGGGATTGATTGCGCATTTCCGTCATGAAATCGAAGAACGGATCGATCATTATGCGGCCAACCCGCATTCTGATCCCGTTCCGATGGCAGCGGAGTAAGGACAGGACGATGGCGAAAATCATCATCGACGGCAACGAGATCGACGTTCCAGCCGAATATACGCTGTTGCAGGCCTGTGAAGAAGCCGGCGCGGAAGTGCCGCGTTTTTGCTATCATGAGCGTCTGACGGTGGCCGGCAACTGCCGCATGTGTCTGGTGGAAGTGAAGGGCGGCCCGCCCAAGCCGACCGCCTCATGCGCTATGGCTGTCAAGGATCTGCGTCCCGGCCCGAATGGTGAGCCGCCTGTCGTGATGACCAATTCGCCGATGGTGAAAAAGGCCCGCGAAGGGGTGATGGAATTCCTGCTGATCAACCATCCGCTCGATTGCCCGATTTGCGATCAGGGTGGCGAATGCGATCTGCAGGATCAGGCCATGGCTTTCGGTGGTGACCATTCGCGGTTTGCCGAGAACAAGCGGGCTGTCGAAGACAAATATATCGGTGCGCTGGTCAAAACCACCATGACCCGCTGCATCCAGTGCACCCGTTGCGTGCGGTTCTCGACCGAAGTGGCAGGCGTGACCGATCTGGGCGCGATTGGCCGCGGCGAGGATATGGAAATCACGTCCTATCTCGAACAGGCGATGACCTCGGAAATGCAGGGCAATATCATTGATCTCTGCCCCGTTGGTGCGCTGACCTCGAAGCCCTATGCCTTTACGGCGCGTCCTTGGGAATTGACCAAGACAGAATCCGTCGATGTGATGGATGCTGTCGGTTCGGCGATCCGCATCGACTCGCGTGGCCGTGAAGTGATGCGTATTTTGCCGCGTCTGAACGAGGCGGTTAACGAGGAATGGATTTCCGATAAATCCCGTTTCATCTGGGATGGGTTGAAATCCCAGCGTCTCGACCGGCCCTATATCCGCAACAAGGGCAAGCTGGTCGCCGCTTCGTGGAGTGATGCCTTTACCAAGATCGCCGCACAGCTGAAGGGCAAGAAAGCCGCCAGAATCGGCGCGATTGCCGGTGATCTGGCTGCGGTCGAAGATATTTATGCCATGCAGCAATTGATGGTCAAGATCGGCTCGGTCAATGTCGATTGCCGTCAGGACGGTTCGCAGATCAATCCGGCCTGGGGCCGTGGCTCCTATGTGTTCAACCCCGCCATTGCCGGGATCGAACAGGCCGATGCGATCCTGATCGTCGGTTCCGATCCGCGCAAGGAAGCCCCTGTACTCAACGCCCGCATCCGCAAGCGTTGGCGGACAGGTGGCGTCAAAATCGCGACCCTTGCGGCCTCTGCCGATTGGACCTTCGATACGCTCGATCTGGGTAAAAATCCTCAGATTTTGGCCGATCTGGCCGTTGGTAAGGGTGACTTTGCCGAGACATTGAAAAATGCCAAGCATCCGCTGGTCATTGTCGGCCAGGCGGCCCTGCAACGCGCCGATGCGGCGGCTATTCTGGCTGTTGCCTCAGACGTGTCGCAGCGCGAGGACTGGAATGGCCTGGCTGTTCTGCATACGGCAGCGTCGCGTGTCGGTGCACTTGATCTTGGCTTCGTGCCGGGCGAGGGCGGCTTGAGTGCCGTCGAGATGGCGCAATCGGGCGCGGCGGATGTCGTGTTCCTGCTTGGTGCCGATGAGATCGACATCGCTGCCGGTGCTTTTGTTGTCTATATCGGCTCGCATGGCGACAAGGGCGCCCACCGCGCCGATGTAATCCTGCCGGCTGCCGCCTATACCGAGAAGTCAGGACTTTACGTGAACACCGAGGGTCGCGTCCAGCGCGCCAATCGGGCCTCGTTCCCGCCCGGAGATGCCCGCGAGGATTGGGCGATTGTGCGTGCTTTGTCCGAGGTTTTGGGCAAGAAATTGCCGTTCGACACGCTGTCCGAACTCCGCGCGGCGCTGTTTGCCGCCCATCCCCATCTGGCGGGTCTGGAGCAGATTGCTTCTGTCGAGGCAGGATCCATGGCTGCTTTGGCCCGGCACAAGGGAGCGATCGCTTCCGAGCCGTTCCACCATGCTGTAGCCGATTTCTTTCTGACCAACCCTATCGCACGGGCATCGGCTACCATGGCGGAATGTTCCGCTTTGGCCGCCAACCGCCTGCCGATAGCAGCGGAATAAGGAGCACGCCAGAATGACCACAAGTATCTGGACTGAAGGCTGGTTCTTCCCGCTGGTTTTGATGATCGCCAAGAGCCTGCTGGTTCTGGTGGTGCTGCTGACCTATGTGGCTTTTGCTCTGCTCGCGGATCGTAAGATCTGGGCAGCGGTGCAGTTGCGCCGTGGTCCCAATGTGGTTGGACCGTTCGGCCTGTTGCAATCCTTCGCGGATTTGCTGAAATTTGTGTTGAAAGAGCCGGTCATTCCGGCCGGTGCCAGCAAGGCCGTGTTTTTGCTCGCTCCGATTGTGACAGCCACGCTGGCTTTGGCCGGCTGGGCTGTGATCCCTGTCGCCGACGGCTGGGCTGTCGCTGATCTGAATGTCGGTATTCTCTATGTTTTCGCCATTTCTTCGCTGGGTGTCTACGGCGTGATCATGGGCGGATGGGCTTCCAACTCCAAATATCCGTTTCTGGGTGCCTTGCGCTCTGCAGCCCAGATGGTGTCCTACGAAGTCTCGATCGGCTTTGTCATCATCACCGTTCTGCTTTGCGCCGGATCACTCAATCTCAATGACATCGTTAAGGCTCAGGATACCAAATACGGTCTGTTCGGCTGGTACTGGCTGCCGCTGTTTCCGATGTTCGTGATTTTCTTCATCTCGGCCCTCGCTGAAACCAACCGTCCGCCTTTCGATTTGCCGGAAGCGGAATCGGAATTGGTGGCCGGTTTCATGGTCGAATATGGCTCGACCCCCTATATGCTGTTCATGTTGGGTGAATATGTCGCCATTGTCATGATGTGCGCCCTGACGACCATCCTGTTCCTTGGCGGGTGGTTGCCACCGGTTAATGTCGAGCCGTTTACCTATGTTCCGGGCATTATCTGGTTCGTGATCAAGGTGTCCTTCGTTTTCTTCATGTTTGCCATGGTGAAAGCCTTCGTGCCGCGCTATCGCTATGACCAGCTGATGCGTCTGGGCTGGAAGGTGTTCTTGCCGATTTCCCTCGTGATGGTGGTTGTTGTGGCCAGCGTGCTGCAATTCACCTCTCTCGGAGGTGTGCACTAAGGATTAGTAGCTTCAAGTGGGGCAGGGATGATGGACAGACTGACGGTTGCGCTGTCTCACCCCGAACTGATTGGAGCGCTGATCGGGTTTGTTCTGGGCTATATCGATTACAAGATTGTGATCGGCGTGGTCCAGATGCGGTTGAAACGGGTTCATGCGGACGACATGTCGCCGGATTTGACCCTGTTCGAGCGGAAGTTGAAGGTGCTGCGTGTGGTCATTGTCGTGATGACGCTCGGAGCCTTTCCGGTCATAGGCTATCTCGTGGGATTGTTGCTGTTCATTCCCTGAGCGTGTTGGAAGCGGGCGTTGGTGCCCGGTAAGGTGGTGGATGATGAGGCTTGCACAGGCTGCTCAATCGCTGTTGCTGAAGGAGTTCGTTTCGGCGTTCTTTCTGTCGATGCGCTATTTCTTCAAGCCGAAAGCGACCATCAACTATCCGTTCGAAAAGAACCCTGTTTCTCCGCGGTTTCGTGGTGAGCATGTTTTGCGCCGCTATCCCAACGGGGAAGAACGTTGCATTGCCTGCAAATTGTGCGAGGCGATCTGTCCGGCACAGGCCATCACCATCGAAGCCGCACCGCGTGGCAATGACGGCACCCGCCGCACCACGCGTTATGACATCGACATGACTAAGTGCATCTATTGCGGTTTCTGTCAGGAAGCCTGTCCGGTGGATGCCATTGTCGAAGGCCCCAATTTCGAATTCGCGACCGAAACCCGCGAGGAATTGTTCTTCGACAAACAGAAACTGCTCGATAACGGTGCGCGCTGGGAGCGCGAAATCCAGCGCAATTTGCGGATGGATGCGCCTTATCGTTAAGACGGATTGCTGCTTGCGGGTGGCTCGACCATAGACGGCCGTCATGCTGGGGTTTGACGGATGGATTTCAAACGTTGCCCGATCGGCAACCGACAGGAGCAAGAGAGATGCAGGAGCGGACCAGATGAGCGTGGCAGCCGCCTTTTTCTACCTGTTTTCCGGTGTCGCTGTGGCGTCGGCCTTTATGGTCGTGGCTTCGCGCAATCCTGTACATTCGGTGTTGTTCCTGATTTTGGCTTTCGTGAATGCCGCTGGCCTGTTCCTGCTGTTGGGCGCCGAGTTCCTGGCGATGATCCTGATCGTGGTCTATGTCGGTGCCGTGGCGGTACTGTTCCTGTTCGTCGTCATGATGCTTGACGTTGATTTCTCGGAATTGCGCGACGGTTTTCTCGATTATCTGCCCTTGGGCGGTTTGCTGGGGATTGTGTTCCTGATCGAACTGGTTCTTGTGCTGGGCACCTATTACACAGCACCCGATGCGCTGCATCAGACCGCACAGGCTGCCAAGGCCGCCCATGACGGGCTGTCCAATACAGCGGCTTTGGGTCGCGTGCTTTATACCGAGCATGTGTTTTATTTCCAGGCGGCAGGCATGGTGTTGCTGGTCGCGATGATCGGAGCGATCGTGCTGACCTTGCAGCACAAGCCCGGGGTCAAGCGGCAGGATATCGGCGCACAGGTAGCGCGCAACAAGCAGTCGGCGATGGATATCAAATCCGTCAAGCCGGGCCAGGGATTGTGAGGGAACAATGGTAATCGGACTCGAACATTACCTGACGGTCGCGGCTATTCTGTTCACGCTTGGCGTGTTCGGTATTTTCGTCAACCGCAAGAACGTCATCGTCATCCTTATGTCGGTGGAACTGATCTTGTTGGCGGTCAACATCAATCTCGTTGCTTTTTCGAGCTTCGCGGGTGATCTGATCGGGCAGGTTTTCGCCCTGCTGATTCTGACCGTTGCCGCAGCGGAAGCGGCCATCGGTTTGGCCATTCTGGTCGTATTTTATCGTAATCGCGGTTCTATCGCGGTTGAAGACATTAACATGATGAAGGGCTGAGCGGGTTCGTCCCGCGCGACATGCACATGGTTCAGGCAATCGTATTCCTGCCGCTCTTGGGTTTTGTGATCGCCGGCTTTTTTGGCCGGATGATCGGTAACCGTCCGAGCGAACTTGTCACAACCGGCTTCCTCATCATCGGGGCGGTCTTCTCATGGATTGTGTTCTTCGACGTCGGGTTCGGCGGCGGGGCGTTCAAGGTGGCTCTGGCCCCGTGGATCGTTTCCGGCGCGCTCTCGGTCGAATGGGCCTTGCGGGCTGATACGCTGACAGCGGTGATGCTGGTGGTGGTCAATTCGGTTTCAGCTTTGGTCCATCTCTACTCGATCGGCTA
>Ga0114963_10002753_pt1 | contig 11969 bp, 1 predicted proteins | sample C_131016_EF_Meta_FD_87019 | JGI IMG/M metagenome (GOLD analysis project Ga0114963, IMG submission 87019) | Freshwater microbial communities from Lake Croche, Canada to study carbon cycling - C_131016_EF_MetaG | ecosystem: Environmental > Aquatic > Freshwater > Lake | place: Lake Croche, Canada...
AAGCCTGTGGCGCCTGTAAATCCGGTAAAGCCCGTTGATCCAGTGAAACCAGTAAAGCCCGTGGCACCTGTGGCACCAGTGAATCCAGTGGCACCCGTAAATCCAGTAAAGCCTGTGGCGCCGGTAAATCCAGTAAAGCCAGTAGCACCGGTAAAACCAGTAAAGCCTGTTGCGCCGGTGAATCCAGTGAAGCCTGTGGCACCTGTAAATCCAGTGAAGCCCGTTGATCCAGTGAAACCAGTAAAGCCCGTGGCACCTGTGACACCAGTGAATCCAGTGGCACCCGTAAATCCAGTAAAGCCTGTAGCACCAGTAAAACCTGTAAAACCCGTTGCGCCAGTGAAGCCTGTAGCTCCAGTGAAACCAGTGAAGCCCGTGGCACCTGTGGCACCAGTGAATCCAGTGGCACCCGTAAATCCAGTAAAGCCTGTGGCACCGGTAAATCCAGTAAAGCCAGTAGCACCGGTAAAACCAGTGAAGCCTGTTGCGCCGGTGAATCCAGTGAAGCCTGTGGCACCGGTAAAACCGGTGAAGCCTGTAGCACCAGTAAAACCAGTGAAGCCTGTAGCACCAGTGAAACCAGTGAAGCCTGTGGCACCAGTGAATCCAGTGAAGCCTGTGGCACCCGTGAAACCAGTGAAGCCCGTAGCGCCGGTGAAGCCTGTAGCTCCAGTGAAACCAGTGAAGCCCGTAGCACCGGTGAAACCGGTAAACCCTGTGGCTCCTGTAAATCCAGTAAAGCCCGTGGCACCGGTGAAACCGGTAAAGCCTGTCGATCCAGTGAACCCAGTGAAGCCTGTAGCACCCGTGAAACCGGTAAAGCCAGTGAAGCCTGTGGCACCTGTGAAACCCGTCGCACCTGTAAAACCTGTAAAACCGGTGAATCCTGTGGCGCCGGTAAAGCCTGTGGCACCCGTAAATCCAGTGAAGCCCGTAGCACCTGTGAATCCAGTGAAGCCTGTAGCACCTGTAAATCCAGTGAAGCCCGTAGCACCTGTGAATCCAGTGAAGCCTGTAGCACCCGTAAATCCAGTGAAGCCTGTGGCACCTGTAAATCCAGTAAAACCCGTGAAACCTGTTGATCCAGTGAAACCGGTAAAGCCTGTAGCACCTGTGAATCCAGTAAAGCCTGTAGCACCCGTAAATCCAGTGAAGCCTGTGGCTCCAGTGAAACCCGTAAATCCTGTGGCTCCAGTGAAACCTGTAAAGCCTGTTGATCCAGTTGCACCTGTAAATCCAGTAAAGCCGGTGGCACCGGTGAAACCTGTAAATCCAGTTGATCCAGTGAAGCCTGTAGCACCGGTAAAACCTGTGAAGCCTGTTGCACCTGTGAAACCCGTAAAACCGGTGAATCCTGTAAAGCCCGTGGAACCTGTAAAACCGGTGAAGCCTGTAAAGCCTGTAGAACCCGTAAAACCGGTGAAGCCTGTGGCGCCTGTAAAACCAGTAAAACCTGTAGCTCCAGTGAAACCAGTGAAGCCTGTGGCACCTGTGAAACCAGTAAAGCCTGTGGAACCTGTAAAACCGGTGAAGCCTGTAGCACCAGTGAAACCGGTGAAGCCTGTAGCACCTGTAAAACCAGTAAAGCCTGTGGCTCCAGTGAAACCAGTAAAGCCTGTGGCACCTGTAAATCCAGTGAAGCCCGTAGCTCCAGTGAATCCAGTGAAGCCTGTGGCACCTGTAAATCCAGTGGCGCCTGTAGCGCCGGTGAATCCAGTGAAGCCTGTAGCTCCAGTGAAACCTGTAAAGCCTGTGGCTCCAGTGAAACCTGTAAAGCCTGTGGCTCCAGTGAAACCTGTAAAGCCTGTTGCACCTGTAAATCCAGTGAAGCCCGTGGCACCGGTGAAACCGGTGAAGCCCGTAGCACCGGTGAAACCGGTGAAGCCCGTAGCACCGGTGAAACCGGTGAAGCCTGTGGCACCTGTAAATCCAGTGAATCCAGTGGCACCTGTGAAACCGGTGAAGCCCGTAGCGCCGGTGAAGCCTGTAGCACCTGTAAATCCAGTGAATCCAGTAGCACCTGTGAAACCGGTGAAGCCCGTAGCGCCGGTGAAGCCTGTAGCACCTGTAAAACCTGTGAAGCCTGTTGCGCCGGTAAAACCGGTGAAGCCTGTTGCACCAGTGAAACCTGTAAAGCCAGTGAATCCAGTCGCACCCGTAAAACCGGTAAACCCTGTGGCGCCGGTGAAGCCTGTAGCACCTGTAAATCCCGTGAATCCAGTGGCACCTGTGAAACCGGTGAAGCCCGTAGCACCGGTGAAGCCTGTAAATCCTGTAAAACCAGTCGATCCAGTGGAGCCTGTGGCACCGGTGAATCCAGTAAAGCCTGTAGCACCTGTAAAACCGGTAAAGCCTGTAGCACCTGTGACACCTGTAAAGCCTGTAGCACCTGTAAAACCGGTAAAGCCTGTGGCACCGGTGAATCCAGTGAAGCCTGTGGCACCTGTAAAACCGGTAAAGCCTGTTGCACCCGTGAAACCAGTGAAGCCTGTGGAACCCGTGAATCCAGTATATCCAGTCGAACCTATATTACCTGTTGCTCCAGTAGAACCAGTAGAACCAGTGGAACCAGTAGAGCCTGTGGCTCCAGTACTACCTGTAGGTCCAGTAGTACCCGTTGAGCCGGTTCCACCTGTGGATCCTGTCGGTCCATCAATACCATCCAAATTCACATTGTAAATACTATTATACGGGTATGTTCCAACAATATTTGTTATCCCATTAATTACTAGGGCACCTGTTCCAGTATTGTAAGATGAAACAGTACCTTCGAATTTATTACCAGCTGGATTTGACTGTGCTGTTACTATAACTGAATTTCCAGTTATATATGCCAATCCGGTTCCAACTATCAACGATACAGAAGAACCAGGATTTAAATTCACCGTCGCAGTTGTTTGTGTTAAATATTTATCACCTGCTAATCCTGTAGGTCCCGTAGCACCTGTATTGCCTGTGGATCCTGTGGGTCCCGTCGGTCCATCAATACCATCCAAATTCACGTTATAAAAGCTATCATACGGATATGTTCCGACAACATTTGTTATTCCGTTGATTACTAGGGCACCTGTTCCAGAATTATACGACGAAACAGTGCCTTCGAATTTATTACCAGCTGGATTTGACTGTGCTGTTACTATAACTGAATTTCCAATTATGTATGCCAATCCGGTTCCAACTGTCAGCGATACAGAAGAAACAGGATTCAAATTCACTGACGTTGTTGTTTGTGTTAAAAATTTATCACCAGGTATGCCTGTAGGACCAGTTGAGCCAGTCGAACCTGTATTACCAGTAGAGCCAGTCGGTCCAGTAGCACCTGTAATGCCTGTAGCACCAGTTGAACCCGTATTTCCTGTCGGTCCTGTTGGTCCTGTTGGTCCTGTGCTTCCAGTTGCACCAGTGATACCTGTAGAACCTGTAGGTCCTGTGGCACCTGTCGAACCTGTAAATCCTGTCGGACCTGTACCGATCGGTCCTGTCGGACCAGTATTACCCGTAGATCCAGTATATCCAGTAGATCCAGTAGATCCTGTGCGTCCGGTAGGTCCAGTACCAATAGGACCTGTTGGTCCTGTATTACCAGTAAGTCCAGTTAGACCTATTGAACCAGTTGGACCATACAACCCACCATAAGGTAAGTAAATCCAGGACGTTACACCGTCACCAATCTTAAACTGAAATGTATCCATTTCTAAACCAAACTCCGCTATTGCCAATGTCGGATTCACATTTGTCCATGTCGATGCAAGACCGTGACGTAATTGAAATTGAATATTTGTACCATTGTATAATGAAGATGGTCCATTGTTGCCTGTAAATCCAACATCACCGCAATTAAATGCTGGACCTGGTATATATACTGTATCAGGGGATCCACCATTAAAGATATAAAATGTATTATAACCTGTTGGTCCAGTTGGACCAGTGCCACCTCCAAGCGGACCTGTAGGACCCGTTGCGCCCGTTAATGATGCGCTACCCGCAGGACCAGTTGGTCCCGTTAAGCTTTGTCCAGTGGGACCAGTAGATCCAGTTGAGCCAGTTGAACCAGTATTTGAGGCAAACCCTGCAGGACCGGTTGGACCCGTCGAACCTTGTCCTGTTGGACCGGTTGAACCTTGTCCTGTTGGACCAGTGGAACCCGTGACACCTGTAGGACCGGTAGAACCTTGTCCTGTAGGACCTGTAGGACCGGTTGAACCCGTGGTACCTGTTGTGCCTGTGGCACCGGTTGAGCCTTGTCCAGTAGGACCTGTTATACCGGTTGAACCCGTGGAACCTGTAAAACCCGTTGGACCCGTTGTGCCCGTACCAGATCCACCACCACCTGATCCAAATGTACCCTCATACCGCCAAAAATTAAGATATACCTGTGTTCCCGCCGGTATAGTATTTGAGTAAAAGGTCAAAATACCAGCATCCTGATCAATATTCCACGGATACGTCTCAGACGTCGGCGGAAGATTTGCAATCGTTAATGTTCCTTGTGTAAACACAGTTACGTTATAACTTCCAGCAGGGTCATAGTTATAAGGAATCTGATGTGTTAATAAATTATATGCACCGCTATTTGAATTAGCCGCTTCCAATGACCAGTAACTTGTATTTGCTACTAAATTTGTATATGACAAAACTGTACTAGTATAGTAAACAACCCAAGGATAATTCGAATTCCAATACTTTACTCCATAATATGCTCCTCCAGTATTTGACGAAGTAAATTGAAACTGTGGAATTTGTCCCGCACTATTGGGCGCTATAGACGATATAGTCTGCTGATACAACTGTGTTGTAGTGACATAAGGTCGGGCACTCACTGGGGCTTCTGCCGTATAAGGAGTAAACGGCTTCGCATCCGGCGTACCGAGATACTTTTTATACAACAGATCGTTCAAAAAAGCCTGGCTTGGAAACGAAGCCATCTTAATAAACATTATGGATTAAAAAATCATAATTTCAACGAATTGAAACAAACCGCATCCTGCGACTTATTTTAATTCAAATCCTCAAATTCATTATATTTAACTTGTGGAAAAATTAGCACTTATAGATGCGAAATAGACATCGTCCGTCATAGGCAATCCCACCCTACAATACAAGTAAAACGGACTTGTAGTTGGTGCAACCGTAGGCACATTTGCCTTTATGGTAACATTACCGCCGGATACTAATGATGAATTAAAGGTACCGCGAACATATGCCGATGTTGGATAATTGTTTGTATATACTAAGTAATAATTTGTACCAGTTAACGGAAAGACATCAAGTCCGTTTGCGTTTGCCCAAATACTTGTATAATAGTTTGTAGGAAACTGATAATTTCCACTGCCAGCATCTATAGTCGGATATAAAAGCGCTGAATCTTCAAAACGGAAAAGAACATATATCGGATTGCCACTTGTTGTTTGAACATACGAGGTGCCACCAGTATTTGATGTTATATTTCGAACATTATTAAATGTAAAATTCAAATACGCAGGATATGTTGTTGACGCTTGTAACCGCCATACAAATGTTGCGTAGCGGTACCCTGTAGCAGAAATAGACCCGTAATTGATTAAAGATCCGATACTATTATTATAATAACCATTATAATTTTTGTATCCTATTTTTACACTATTTGATGTACTGTTAGGAGTAATAAATAATCCATCAGCAACTTGAAGTTCTTGGGTTGCATCATATCCGCTATTATTTGCGCCACTATCCGTCAAATACCACGCTTGATTGTATAACACAGAGGCAAAATTACTTGTATTTCCAATTGTGGTAAGACCCGAAAATGCGTAACCTGGCAAATATGTCGGAGCATTAATTGGATTTGGATTTGTATTTGAAACAGTAGTCAGGGCGCTTCCACCAGACCAGCATCGTGCACCAACCACTGTTCCAGTTGTACCGACCGTAGGAATTGTAGCCGGTATTGTAGGCGACGGCGCTGCAACTAAAGAATATGACGGTCCATCGGCAATAATAGAAATAGTCACTGTGCTATTTACCGAATTTGTATAAGGATTACGCGCCTGAGCCGTTAGAATCGTAGATGTTACATAAATAGCATTTGTTGTAATATTTGGAGATACAAGAAAGCTTGGCGCAAATGTTAGCGGTCCCGTAATCTGTGAACCAGTTCCAGCAGGCACACTTATAATTGTACTTGTTGTTGTAAAACTTCCTAAAGTGAGGGTATAACTCATCAATGGATTGGTATAGAAATAATTGCCCATATTTGTTCCAATCGAACTAATACTAACTGTTAATGTATTATACGCTATATTAATACCTGATACCTGTGCCATATTCGACGCAGTAATTGTATTTGTTAAATATGTAACCGATGGAGTATTGGTAAGTGTATCATAATAATAAGAATATGAGCGTGATGTAATAATTCCTGCCGGATTTGTTCCATCATATTGGGTCTGTGTAACAGTCAGATTATTGGAATTACCTGAAGCCCCAACACCAAAAATAACACTTGATGTAAGTGTTACTATATTTGACGTTGCTAAGTAAAATCCTTGATATGCTACATTTGATGCTATATACTGATCCGTGGTTCCTGTACCTCCTAACAAAATATAATTGGTGGTCGAGGGAAGGGTGGGCGAGGGTTGCCCGTAACCGCCAAATGGTAGTCTTGGACCATTTGATGTGGTGGCAATGGCGGTCGTTAATACCGTAGATAGCGTCATTAAGAATGTACTTGCCGACCCGCGCGTGTTTGAGGTATGAATAGAGGCTGCGAAGACGTCGCTTGTAATTGTACTTGCTGATGATAGGACATTTGTAGTTACCGCTCCTCCCACGCGAGTGACTGTTCCATTGCTATAGTAGCTGGCACCGCTAAATGTTAGACTTGTAAATGCTGTATTGGATGTAAGGTTGCTGGTTGTACCGATTGTCGACGCGAGTTGTCCATAGGCGGAATTGACCGTGTTTGACGCCTCTACAAATAGTTCTATGCGGGTATCAGGATAGAGACTTGTAAATTGATATGTTAGATTTGTACCGTTTTGCGTGGGCGAATTTCCGTAGGGCAAGAGTGATGCAAGCGTCTGTGTTGTACCGTTTGTAAATGTTGTAGCACCGACATACCGGTTCAAGGTGGATATAGAGGAAAAATAGAGCGCGTAGACTGCAATGGTTGCCGATGTTACTGGATTGAGCTGGTCTACAAACTGGGGCGTACTGTATGATACATTTAAAGTATTTATTGTAGAGGCGGTCACGTTAAATAGCTGAGGATATGATGGAGTGCCAGATGCTGTAAATCCCGTAATATATACACTTGATGAACTAATTGATGTATTTCTATTCTGATAATACATTGTAATATATCCAACTGCTGGCGCATTAAAACTTGCTAATGCTGCATTATAATAATATACAGAATATACACTGCCCAAGGTTGGGAAAGTATTGTACCCGTACGTATTGGCTAATGCAGCCTGATTTGTCAAAATAATACCGGTTACATGTGTTGTACTACAATATCCATTTATAACATCTAAGAAATTGGGAGGACCTATTGTGGATCCATTCACTAAAAATGTAGATAGAGTCGCGGTTGATATAAGTGCTGTGTAAGACGAAATAAATGGCAAATAGCCGATTGGCACTCCTACATTAATCGTTGACGGATAGGTCCAAGGAATATAGATTTTTGTGGATTGTGATGTTGTTGTACCTATTACAGGGGCAGGTGGCGGATCTATTAAATATCGTTGATACCAAAGATCTATGCCGCCGCCGCTGCCGGCTGGACCGGTTGGTCCTACTATTCCCGTCGGACCCGTTGAACCTTGACCCGTTGGACCTGTTGAACCTTGACCTGTTGGACCCGTTGAACCTGTTGATCCTGTTGGACCTGTAGAACCTTGACCAGTTGGACCTGTTGAACCCGTTGAACCCGTTGAACCTTGACCAGTTGGACCCGTTGAACCTGTCGAACCTGTTGGTCCCGTTGGACCTGTTGAACCTTGACCTGTCGGACCCGTTGAACCTGTAAATCCAGTATTGCCTGTAGATCCAGTATTTCCTGTCAAACCTGTCGGACCTTGTACACCCGTTGGACCAGTGTTACCTGTAGCACCTGTTAATGAAGCACTACCTGGTGGTCCCTGCGGACCCGTTGATCCAGTAGATCCAGTTGAACCTGTATTACCTGTAGCACCAGTGCCAGAACTACTGCCGCCACCAGGACCAAATGTACCCTCATAACGCCAAAAGTTAATTGTAAGTGTTGATCCCGCTGGTAAAGCACCATTTATAAATGTTATAATACCAGCATCTTGGTCCAAATTCCACGGATATGTTGCGTCACTCGGAGATAAGTTTGGAATAGTACTTCCATTTATGACTGCACTTAATGTAACGTTGTACGTGAGTCCTGGATCATAATTATAAGGGACCTGATTTGTTAACAAATTATCAGACCCTTTGCCCGTGGTTCCTGCCAGCAAAGACCAAAAACTTGTTAATGGAGTTAAGTTACGATCCGTTAATATTACTCCTGTATAATAAACAACATAGGCATATCCTGAATTCCATTGTTTCAATGTATAATAAGAAGTAGCAGGAGATGAACTATTTAATGGCACCGGTGGAACTTGTAATAATGCTTTAGCACTGCCAGGTGCATAAGGAGGTATCACCTGTTGATATACCTGTAAGGTAGTAACATAAGGTCGGGCTCCTACTGGAGCCTCTGCCGTATAAGGATTTACTGGAAATGCATCTGGTGCACCTACGTATTTCTTATACAGCAGACCATTCAAAAATGTTTGAGGAATGGACATCTTATTAAACATATGGTTTTAAAAAACCTAACAAAAACGAAATTAAAAATAGAGTATGCAATAGTCTATTTTTAGATAATCTATATACCAACAATTACGATGTGCTAAATTGTGCACTGATCGATTCGAAGCTAACATCGTCGCCCATTGGCAATCCAACTCTGAGATATAAATATACAGTCTCTCCGCTATAAACACTTGGTGATATTGTGATTCCCTTAATTGAAAAATTACCTCCGCTCAAAGATGTAGCACTAAATCCACTACGAATATATGCGCTAGTCGGGTAATTTGCCGTTAATACATCATAATAATTACTCTTATTAATATATTGTTCATCATAAGCATTTATATTTGTCCAAACACTTGTAACTTTTGCTGAATCAAACTGATAAGATCCAGATACAAGAGTTGGATAAATAAGACTCGCATCTTCTAAGCGATAAAGAATATACAAAGGATTTCCATTTGTGGTGACTGCACACGCTGGAGTTGCCACTTGCTGAACAATATTTTTTACATTATTAAATGTAAATGTTATATATGCTCCATAACTGTCTGGTTGAACTTGCCATACAAATGTAGCGTAACGATATCCTGAGGCAGAAATGCTTGTATAATCAATAAGAGATGTTGGTGAAACCGATGTATTTCCATAATAAGGAGAATACGCTTTATAACCAATTTTTGTTACATTATTGGCTAATTTACTGTTCGGTGTTATAAATCTACCATCTGCTACTTGTAATTCATTTGTTGCATCGTAATAACTATTGACACTTGTACCACTATCTGTCAAATACCATGCTTGGCTATATAAAACGCTCGCAAAATTTAATGTATTACCGTAGGTTGGTGGCGTTGTATTTGTAAATGAATATGCAGGCATAGTTGCAGGTGTATTTGGCAACGCCATATTTAATGTAATAGTATTTACTGCTAAGCCACTTCCTGCGGACCAGCACCGTGCTCCTATAACTGCACCACTTGGATAAATTGAAGGAATAGATGTAGGTATTGTCGGTGATGGTGCCGCAACTAATGAATACGACGGTCCATCGGCAATAATAGCAATAGTCACATTGCTATCTACCGAATTTGTATTAGGATTATTAGCCTGAGCCGTTAGAATCGTAGATGTTACATATATAGCATTTGTTGTGATATTCGGAGATACAAGTGTTGTCGGTCCAAACGAAAGTGTTCCAGTTATCGGGCTTGTTGATGGTGGGGTTGTAATCGTCGTAGTAGTAGTATAACTGCCTAACGCAAGTGTATATCTCATAAGCGGATTACTATAAAAATAGTGACCCATATTTGTAGCACTTGAATTAATAGTAACTGTTAATGTGTTATAAGCTATATTAATTCCTGATACTTTCGTCATATTGGATGTTGTAATTGAGTCTGTTAAAGTTGCAATAGATGGAGTTGTAGTAAGAGAATCATAGTAATATGTATACGTAAGAGATGTTATAACATTTCCTGGCGTTCCGTCAATCTGGGTTTCTAACAAAGTGAGTGTGTTGGCGTTTGGTGATGTGCCGACTCCAGTAATCACTGCTGATCCTATTGTCACTGTATTATCTGATTCTAAATAGAATCCTTGGTTATATACTGGACTGTTCGAATATGTATCTTTTGTTCCTGTGCCGCCTAATGTAATACCATTCAATGTTGCAGGTATAGACGGTGGCGCCTGTGCATAACCACCGAAGGTGAGTGTTTGCCCATTGGATGTGGCGCCTGTTGCCGTAAGTAGTGATGGAGCAAGAGTCATTATACTGGCGGATGCGGACCCACGATTTTTTACGGTTTGAATCGGTGTTATGAATGTATCACTGACTAATGGACCGGTTGTATTAATCACATTTGTGGTTACCTGGTTGTCACTACACCGCTGTATTGTTCCGTGGGCATAATATGTAACACTATTAAATGTTAAAGATGCAAATGTAGTAGGAAGAAGATTTGAGGTTGTTCCAATTGTAGATGCCAGCTGACCGTAAGTGGCATTTACTGTATTTTTTGCCTGTACAAACAATTCGGTTTGTGTATCAGGATAGAGACTTGTATAGGTATATGCGAATACATTTGAACCGACTTCGGCAGGAGAATTTGAATTTCCGTAAGGTAGTACTGATGTAAGTGTTTGAGAACCAGTTGTAAAATTTGTGGTCCCAATATATCGGTAAAGTGTTGAAACCGATGAAAAGAAGAGTTGGTATGCTGCTATTTGCGCCGTTGTTGTTGGATTGAGTATATCAGTATACTGTGGTGCAGTATATGCTACTGATAAAGTTGTTGTAGTTGATGCGGTGACACTAAATGCCTGGGGATACGATGGTGTACCTGATGCTGTAAAACCGGTAATTACAACGGTTGAAGAACTTATCGATTGATTGCGATTCTGATAGTACATCTTAATTGCTCCAGTTGCTGGTGCATTGAAATTTACAAATTGCGAATTATAGTAATACAGTGAATATATACTACCTACTCCTGGAAAGGTGTTGTAACCGTATGTTCCTGAAAGCGCCGCCTGATTTGTAAGGATAATACCCGTTACGTGAATTGAACTACAATATCCATTTTGCGCATCTAAAAAATTAGGAGGACCGGTTGCGATTCCGTTCACAATTGATGTCGATAAGTTTGGTGAAGATATAAGTGCTGTATAAGACGAAATAAATGGCAAAAATCCGATTGGCACTCCTACATTAATCGTTGACGGATATGTCCATGGAACAAAGATTTCCGTAGACTGTGAAGTAGGCGTGCCGATGACCGGTGCTGGTGGTGGATCTATTAAATATCGTTGATACCAAAGATCTATGGGGCTACTACCTGCTGGACCTGTTGGACCTGTGGCACCGGTATTTGCAGCATTACCCGCAGGACCTATAGGACCCGTTGAACCTGTTGGTCCAGTATATCCAGTTGCACCAGTATTTGCAGCATTACCCGCGGGACCTATAGGACCCGTTGAACCCGTTGAACCCGTTGAACCCGTTGGTCCAGTAGATCCAGTTGCACCAGTATTTGCAGCATTACCCCCAGGACCTATAGGACCCGTTGAACCCGTTGGTCCAGTAGATCCAGTTGCACCAGTATTTACAGCATCACCCGCAGGACCTCTAGGACCGGTTAAACCCGTTGGTCCAG
>Ga0114963_10002755_pt1 | contig 11965 bp, 18 predicted proteins | sample C_131016_EF_Meta_FD_87019 | JGI IMG/M metagenome (GOLD analysis project Ga0114963, IMG submission 87019) | Freshwater microbial communities from Lake Croche, Canada to study carbon cycling - C_131016_EF_MetaG | ecosystem: Environmental > Aquatic > Freshwater > Lake | place: Lake Croche, Canada...
GTTTGAGGTTGTTGCGGATGTGCCGCCGTTAGCAATTGATAGGGTTCCAACTGTTGGAATTCCCAGCAAGAAAGAATCGCCGTCTAACCCATCATCCCCTGCTGCACCTATTGCTCCAGTTGCTCCAGTTGCACCCCGTAATCCCGGTGGCCCAACATCGCCGTCTAGCCCATCATCGCCAATCATCCCTTGGACAGCTAATTGATTAGATGGTATAGCCCAACTTCCATCAGCCCGTAAAAAATTAGATGTGCCACCACCAGATGCCGCAACGGTGCCCTGGTTGGTACTAGTAAACAAATCAACAAATTTGGCCGGAATGGTACAAAACACATCCTGCGTGCCGCCAGTAAAGTTGACCAACGAACCGCCGTTGCTTGACCCCAGAACAGTAACGCGAGTCAACCCAGTTGTGCCGTTAAACACGCCTGTGCCAACTTCCCAGTTGTTCCCAGTCTGGTCGGCAATACAGTATGCAACCGTAACAGGACTAGCACCAAACGCCGTGGCAAAAGACTGAAAACCAGTTGGCGCAGTACCACTCAAAGTGACTGCACCAGTACCCGTAAGTGAGGTACTATCTTTTACACGATCTGCGTAAAGTGCCATTTATGCCAAAAACCTCAGTTTGTACAAAGTAGACAGGTACAACGCCACAATTTCGTCAATCAAATTGTGCAAAGCGGTGTCTTTTTTGTCCACCACGTCGTATCGCACAGCCTCAATTTCATCGAGTTGAGCTTGCAAAAACTCAATGATGTTAGCGGCTTTTTTGTTGGGAGGAACAACAATCTGCCCTACCAAACCATGCCGACCTTGGTATGCCTCGGTAAACGTATCGGCTAGTTCCACAATCTCGTTGTAGAACGTGTTCAACGCCATGTGCTTGCTGAAACTGCGGGTGTTGAGGTGTACGCTATGCGCTACATCGCGTCCAAGGAACAGCAAACCAACAAATTGTGCGGCGGTCATTGTGGCATCCCTTGTGGCATCTGCTGCTCCATGCCCTCTTGCGGCATTTCAGCGCCTATGTCTTGATCTTGCCCCGGTAGCTCACCAATCAGATCGCCGCTGGTAATCATGCCGTGAACCGTGCCCAGCACAATTTCTTGAATCTGCTCTGGCGACATGGACGCTTGTACCGCTGTGATCCGCTTGGTTTCGGCGTCGTAAGCCTTGACTGAAGCCTCAAATTCCTTGACCTTGACATCGCGGTCTTCAATGGATTTATGGACATTTTGCAGCATCTGGTGCATTTGCTCCATCTCCTGACCCATCGCCTCCATTTGCTGCTGGGCAGCAGCAAGCGCAGGATTGTCCTCGCCATCACCCATCAGTTTTGGATCAATGGTCTTGGCAAAGCGTTTTGCCATCTCTTGCGCCCCAGGCCAGTCCATGTTCTTGACGAACAAATCGCCAGCCACAGCCCACAATGATGGGTTGGCTTGCAGCATCTGGCCCATAGCCTCTAGCGACTCTTGGCGCTTGGTTGCGTAGCCGGGGCCGGTCACAGCCACCACATCGTATTTGCCAACGCTCAGGTTGTAGATTTTCTCAATCACAATGCCTGATTGGTCAACGATCTTGTTGACAGGTTGCTGTTGGTCAGGGTTGACCCTCACCATCTTGGTATCGCCGTCTTCGCCAATGATCCGAGCCACACGCTGCGTGTCGTAAATCTTGGGGATCAAGTCCACCAGTTGCCGAGCGACGTTTCGCACGCTGCGGGCCAAGTTATCGCCGTAGTGATACGTCCCAACATCACCCTCGCGCTGGCGAGCCAAAATAGCCTTGCCAGACCGCTCGTTAGAACCCATGCCTAACGATGCGTTGTACTGCCCGGTTGTTGATTTGATGTCCTCAGAAGCACCAGCCTTGGCTTGCAACAGGCCAGATGACGCCATTGGCGGTTGTGCCCGCTGCGGCAGCGGCAAAATAGCACCTTGGCCGTCAGTTACGTCAGGGTTTACCTCCAAATACGGCCAATTTTGCGTGTTGGCGGTCTTCCATTGGTTTTCGTACCCCTCAAACTGCCCGCCATACCCAATAAACGGTGCTTTTGGAGCCAAAGCCAGCATTTCTGCCTCTTGGGACACCCAATAGTTGTACATCCGCTGTGCGTCCTTGGCATTTCGCACCAGACCGCTCACATACAGACGCCCGTCAACCTCGTATTCGTTGCCGACAACGCGAATGACCGGAATACACTTCCCGGCCCAATCGTTTTGCTCCAAAACCTCGTAGCCGTTGATCTTGCAATACTTGACCTTTGGCCTGTCCGACTCGCGTGAGCGTAGTGGCTTGCCAAAAAACGCTTTCAATTGCTTGTCTTCCGGCGTACCGGCAAACGCCGTCTGGTTGTTTGGGTACAAATTCAGCGTAGCGCGGTCATAGTCGATGTAATAGTAGTCAGCGACTCGTATCGTGTCCTCGTTCAGCCAGTTGCTTATGGACTGATCGCCAACGCCCAACGATTGCAACGTCGTCACAGGCGCTGCGTTGGGGTACATCCGCTCGTACTCCTCGCGGGTCAGGTCTTGCGTGACGAAGCAATACTTGGCATCCGCGCCCGTCGTTTCTTTGTTTATTGAGTCGATGTACACCGAGAACGAGTTACGCACCCGCCCAATCTTGATGTCCTGCTCAAACGTGTTGTCGTCGCAGTACTCGGTCAGCAGTCGGATGTAGCCCTCGCCATACGCCACCTGGTTCTCGCACGCCGTGTCGTAGGCTACGTCAGCGTCGCTGATGTATTCAATGTGCCGGATCATGCCGTTGAAGATGTCGGCCACCTCAATGTCGGCGTTGTCGTCCACCGGAATGACCTTCGCCGCAGGCCGGTTCTGGCGCTGGTCGTTGGTCACTTGCTTGACGTGCTGCGGCAGTTTGTTGATTGTCAGGCACGGACGTGCGTTGATCGTCTGCCCCTGCACCGCGCCTCTAGTCGCCAGCACGTCAGCGGGCCATTGCCAATGATTGTCAGGGCTGCCTGCGTAGAACTTCAGATCGTCAATCTCATCCTCGCGGGATTCAGACAGCGCCGACATAGCCATGTCCAGCCGACTGCGGGCCGTTGACAGTAGGTCTTCGTTCCCGCTGGCTACAGCCTTCGCTGCCGTAATCCCGTTATCGTTCATTTCTTCTTTTGCGCTTCGCGCTTGACGCTGTAAGCAATCGCCACAGCCTGCTTGACGGGCTTGCCGGCCTTGACTTCAGTCTTGACGTTCTCTTTGAACGACTTAGGCGTAGGTGATTTCTTCAGCATTACTTACCCTTTTTGGCCGTCTTGGCCGAGTCTTTGAAGTCCTTGGCGCTAGGCGCTGCCTTGCTGCCAGGTTTGTTCATCTTCTCGCCAGAGCCAGCCTTGATGCGCTCTTGTTTGGCGTGAATTGCAGCATACAAGCCAGGGCTACCGGGTTTTTTCATGTCAGCACTTCCATCGTTTGAGCGCCGCCTTGGCGCGTTCACCGTCCTTGGCATTAGCCGCGACAGCACCCATACGGGCACAAAATGACGCCTTGCGCCCCTTGTCTGCCTCAGTTTTAGGATTAGGCGCGGGCGCTTTCAAGTTACTGCCGGTGGCTGCGTTGTACTTTTCGCGCCCCTTTTCCGTCAGCCCCGCACCCTTGCTCACAGGCAACTTCTCGCCGCGCCCTACAGACAGAGAAACATTTTTCTTCATGATCCCATCCAAGATGTATTCACGCTACTGCCCTGCGCGTTAACCCGCCGCGCTGGTTCCTTGTACTCCCGGTGCGCCACCGGAAATGCAAACGTCACGGCCAGCGCATCCGCTGCGTCAGGCGAGGCAAGACCACGGGATTTCATCTCTTTCTTGCTTTCCAGAAAGATTGTACCCCGCGAGTCCGGTTTCATCATAGGCGAAATTAAATCGGTTTTCAAGAAACGATCTTTCGGAATACTTGCCGTCCTCAACCATTCCTTCATCTTGCCCCACATTTCAGCGCGTTTGTTACCGTACATGATGGGATTGACTGACTTATTGCCAAAGTTCACGCCTTTGATTTTAAAGCGTTGTTCCTTCAGCCGGTCAACGATACCCGCACCCAGACCGCCCTCATCAATCACCACCATGTCGGGTTTCCATTCCTCGATGGCCTCGATGATATACCCCACCACGGTCATGGTGTCGTCGCCACGGTGTCGGTCAATACGCACAATGTCGCGGCCCTGCCTTACCACAATCACCGTGGCATCAGCCCCAAACCGAGCAGGATCAACCCCAATAATGGTTGGTGCCGTCTGATCCTTGTACTTCTCCCGCGCCATTGCCTCATCCACAATGTCTGCCGGAATAAACTGGTCATCGCCCTCGCTTGGGAACTGCCCGTACACCTCAACGTGCGCCTGACTGCTGTCGGGGCCGTATTCGTCAATGATGTTCTGGTACACCGCCTTGTCGGTGCCCTCCACCGTCCTAGCATCCACCACCTTATTCGTCCAGAAATCCCGCTTGCTGTTGAAGCACTCGTAAAAGTACCCCGTGTTTCGCCGCGGGTTGCTGAACGCCAGCCACAAACGATTCGGCGTGTTTTCGGTAAAGAAACCAGCCGTCACCGCCCAGATCGAGTCGTCAATACCCGACGCCTCGTCAAAGATCACCAGCACACCATCAAAGTTGTGTACACCAGCATAAGCATCTGGATTCTCCGCCGACCACAGCCGACCCTCCACGCCCCAGTAGCGCGTGCCCTTGCGCAAGTCCTTCTCCACCAGTTGCGTCAACCACGACGCCGGAGCCAACTTGGTAGCACTCACCTCAAACCAATGGCTGTTGATTGACATCGCCAGCCACTTGGTGATCTCGGCCCAGGTGACTGCTCTCAATTGGCTCTCAGAGTTGGCTGAAATGATGGTCGTCGAGCCGATGCGGGTGGACAGCATCCAAATGGTCAGCCAAGACACCAGCGCAGACTTGCCGATACCCCGTCCAGATGACACCGCATGGCGCAGTGTCTCAAAATCCACCAACCCCTGCTGCCGCTTAACGTGCGCTGCAATCTCCCGCAACACTTCCCGCTGCCACTTGCGTGGCCCCTTAAAATTCGCCAAGGGCGTGTTCTCTTGGCCCCAAGGAAACGCAAACAGTACAAACGCCTCGGGGTCATCAGCAATGGCCGGTGACCACAGGGTGGTCATGAGCTCTTGTTCCTCCTCGGGCTTGTAGATGGTAGTTTGCATTACTTCTTGTTGGCCTGCAATTTACGCATCTGGTTAATGTCGTTTTTGTTTTCAGCAGCTAACAAGTCCGGTGCGGCTACGCCCATTGCGGTTGCGGTTGCAGCAGTCTTGCGGAATGGGTCAAAAGCGGCAAAACGGGAACGCAAATTTTCTGGGTCAAAAACAACACGCTCCTTGTCCATGTCAGAACCAGCGTAGCCTTGCCGCTTTAACTCTTGCAAAAGTTTGTCTTTTAACTCTTGCACACTAAAATTTGGATTTTTGTCAACCAATTTCTGACGAATATCATCAAAAATTGCAATGCGCTCGTCTTCGCTTGTAAACTTGCCACGCGCCATCAAAGGCATGATCCTTGCATTGTCGCCAACATACTTTTCCGTGTACTGGGCAACAGGACTTGTGTACACGCCAGCGCCTAACTTGCCGCGAGGAGACACAACAAACGCACCAAAATCAGTTGCTGCGTCCGTGGCGTGATACAGCGGGTTACTCTCCTCAAACCCCATCGCCTGCGCCCTTTGCTGCGCCGTGTTGCCAGCAGGCAATCCCAACCCACCCTGAGACACCGGCAAAGAAGCGCGTTGTTGCGCCAAGCGTAAGGCTTCGTCTTGCGGAGCGGCAATCCTAGCCGCCAACGAGTTGGTGGGTGGCGCAACATTCAACTGCATCCCCATGCGGGTCATGTAGTTCTCAGCCATGCGGCCAGCCTGCGGTGCCAGTTCCCTTGCACCAGCCTGCAATGCCCGACCGCCCAGCCTCGCCGCAGGCGAGACAAACGGCGCAACTGCCAGCGCAGCCTCAGCCACATCCGGCTTTAGTTGCAACGTCTGGCCCCTGCCGGTAGTCAGCGCATCGCCATACGACATCTTATCTAGCGTGCTGGCTATCGCAGGAACCCCAAAGAAACCAGCCACACCCTGCATCTGCTGCGTTCGCTCCGGCGAAAAGGTGGAAGCCATCAAATCAGCAAACGCACTAATGTAAGGGTTGCGCTCAACGGGTTGCATGGAGTCTTGTTTGGGCATAGGGCAGATGATAAATTAAAAAATAAAAAAAGGGGCGCGAGGCTACCGTTCCCGTGGCCCTTTCGCGTCGGCCCTACCCCCTCCCTCGACCCCGTCGGGCGGGCGGGGCACCGGCCCTGCCGGACGTTAGTAAGTGCTCACGTCGCAGTTAACATAACACTCGTTGTCCACATTAGACGTCTCGCGACTCGACATCAACCACATCGCTGTTGTCATTCAGTACGCGCTGCTTCGCCTGGGCCAGCGCATCCATGACGCTGATGCGTGTGTCGGTCACGGCTACATCAATGCGATCCCCATATCTTTTCGGTTGCAATTTGGCGGCCACCCATTTGCGTGCGTCAACGCGCAGCCGTTTGTCTGCCACCCAGGCGCTCATTGCAGCCGGTTCTAAGCCCTCTGGCGGCGTTGAATCGCTGATCTCAATGATCTCCTCAGCCAGCTTGTCTGCGCGGTCTTGTAGGGCCTTCTCATAGCGGGCTTGGAAGTCAAGATCGTTGGCAATGTGCCTGCGTGCCTGCGCCACGCTCGGCATCCATGTGTGCTTCGCCAGCGCCGTGCTGAGACTGCCGCCGCTGCTGATGGTGTCGAGAATAACTTCCCAACACCTATTATCCGGCCCATATAACCTGTCGGGTTGCGGCAATGATTTCAATGCGGTTTTCATATAACCCCCATGCGCCTGCGCGTATTACTATCACGGTTGCCGCGAAATGCGGTCGACCCCCTCCCCACCCCCACCATCACACCGATGTAAGCACTCACCAACATCTTAGCCCTCCCAGCACGATTTCGGACGCGACGAACAGGGAACTGAGAACTATCTCTAAAGAGATAGTTCTGTTCGTTCCCGTTTTTCGTCTTTTTGCCCCCCTGAACCGTTCCCGAAAAGTTCCCGAAAAGTTCCCAGTTCCCACCTGTTCACCCCTTTTTCTTGCGGATCATCATGGCGCTGGACTCAACCGGATCGCTCACCAACCAGCCTCCATCGTCTACTTCAATAATCTGCGCCACTAATAATGCAGCAATCAACTTTCCATCTGCTGAAGGCCTAACATATACCCTCGCAGACGCCTCGCTAATACCCATCTTATGCACCAAATACTCCATCAACGCACCACGTTCAATGAACGGATGGCCCTTACGTTCTGGTGTTCCTGATGCCCACCAAGCGTTCTCGATGGTCTTACGGTGCGTTGCCAGCTTGACATCAGTCTTAACCGTTGCTTGCATGGTGGATGGCACCAGCACCGCGCTGGTGACGGCTTGCCCATCTTCGTCAAACCAACCTGGGATGGTGATCTGCTTCAGTTCTACATTGATGCTGGATGCCAATTCAGCATCCTTGCTCTTGCGCTGCACCAGTTGCATTGGCAAGTTGGATGTAGCGGGCACAATGCTGATCTCAATGTCAAGTGCACCACGCCATGCGCTTGAGCCTCTGGCACGGTGCTGGGCATCCTCGTTCACGCCTGTGTGGTGTACCAACACAACTGTGCACTTAAATTCGTGCATCAGCCGTGCGCACGCATCAAGCATCGTCTTCGCATCTTGGGCGCTGTTTTCATCGCCTGCAAGAAAGCGGTGCAACGTGTCCACCACAATCACGCTTGGTGGTTTGGGCAGCGACCTGATATGTGCCGCAGCCGTTTGATAGCCATCTGGTGTGTTGAGGTCGCACCCTGATTGAGACAGCCACATTGACAGGCTGGTGGCGTTGTTGTGGTGCTTCCACGCTGCAATCCGTCCGCGCAGACCTTGGTGACCCTCGCCTGCGAGGTAGACCACATCGCAGGGCTTGACCTTGTGACTGTGCCAATCGGACATGCCTGATGCGAGGTGTAGAACCCAGTCCAGCACCACGAACGTCTTGCCGCCACCTGATGGGCCGTGAACCATCACCAAGGCGTCGGCCTGTATCCAACGCTTCACCAGCCACCTGACCGGGGAGGGTTGGGCGCTGAACTGGTCAGCACCTACCAGCCAATCGTTGACAGGTGGTGTCAGCAAGGCCAGCAAGTCACCGCCTGCTTGGACGTAATCATTGGCATCGCCTTCGTCTGGTGGCATCACCATGCGTGCCCCGTGCTTGGCGCAGGCTTGCTCTGCGTACCGCTGGCCGACTCCTGATTTGTCATTGTCGGCCACAATTACTAGGTCGCGGTTTGGTACGATAGAGCGAAACAAGCCCGCAACGGGCACAAGGTTGCTGGCGCTATATGCCACCACCACGGGGCAGTTGGTCACCTCATGGATGGTCGCAGCAGTCGCAAACCCCTCAGCAATGTAGATCGTCGTGCCTGAGTGCTTGAGGTCGCTGACATCAATGGTGCCAAGCAACCAAAACTTGCCACTTGTCTGCCCACCGGGGTGGTAGAGTTTACCGCCGTCAGCGTCGATGTACTGGAGAGATGCTGTTGTGCCATCCTCATCAAGCAACGGCACCACCAGACGGCCATCGCCCGTGACCCGTGCGCCATGCGGCTTGATGCCCTTGCGCTTGAGGTATGGGTGATCTGGTGAGGCACCAATGCACTCGGCCCAGATTTGACCGACGACATCCGCGGCCACCTCGTGCTTGCGTGCCTGCTCGATGTCCCGCGCAGCTTTGGCCTCGGACATACGCCGAGCAAAAGCCATCTCATCGGCTTGGCTGATCTGCCTGCCCACCTCAGCACGCCACGTCTGCTCTAAGCCAGCACGCCAACAGCCAAATCGCCCTGCGGGGATGCCGTCGCTGAAGGCAATATACCAACCCGGCTTGTCGCCGTGTCCTGGCGAGCCTTTGGTGCCGCTTTTGAACCGATGAATCTTGCCGTCGAGATAGATGGTGTCGGGTGGCTCAAGGCCAGCCTCGCGCATGGCGTCTTGCAGCTGCTGCTCTGGCGGGGCCAGCACGGGTGCGGGGGGTGGTGACCATGAGCCGCCGAGGATGTGTCTTAGATCAGCCATTGACCGCCACCGTGCTGGTGTCGCGCAGATACGTCTCGATGGAGCGCATGGTCGAACGGCTCGGCCTAGTCTTGCCGTTCACTAAGCGATACAAAGTGAACACGCTCAACCCCGTTGCCTCGGCTACTACGGGCAGCTTTCGGTCGGCGAGGCGTTGCTTGATTTCGGTGAGGTTCATGTGATGTCAAAAAAAGTTGCAGAAAGTTTGCGAATGGTAGCACAAGCGCAAAAAGTGGTGTTATGATTTCGCCATGCGCTGCCCAGATGGTCTGACTAGCGCACAACCGGAGCAACACCATGATCGACATCAACACCTACACCGCCTCTGACCTGATGGCAGTCCCCAAGTATTCCCGGCCACAGATGATCACCAGCGAACTGGGGTTTATTAAGTCAGGCGACAAGTTTTGTATGTTTGACCTGACCCTGTGGCAAGAAAACGAAACGATCCTGTCGGTGTCATGCAGCACGCCCGAGCGCTTGCTGGCTCACTTGCAGGGCTACGTCGCCAACCGCCTTGCGATGGTTGCAAAATAAATTGCAAAAAGTCAGCACAGGCTGCAAAAGCCTGTGCTATGATTGCATCATGCGCTGACCGGATGTCCCGACAAGCGCAAAACAGGAGAGACAACATGAACTACGCAGAACTCAACAAGATCATTGAAGAAATCAACGAGGTTCTTGATGGTCGTCGCGGTTTCGTTTCTTTGACGAAAGCCCGCGCTTCTAAGGTTGGCATCAAACACGATCTTCTTTTGGCTTGCGCCCGTGTTCATTCGGAATTGGAAACTGGCACGCAAGGAAAAATTGGCTGGAATGCTTGGAAAAAAGCAATCTAAAACTTAATGCCCCCTCCGGGGGGCGCACTAAGGAACCACCATGTACATCGTCAATGGCAACGCCTACAAATTTGAAGACGGCACTCTGATGAGCGCCGCAACCATGCTCGACGGCACCGTCGACACCGATTGGATCGAGGTCAGCGACTTCAGCGAGACACCTGAGTGGCTGGTGGCAATGGCCGTCAGGCACGCCTTGCGCCGTGCGCTGGAGGTGGCAGCATGAAACCAAAACAAGTAGACCGTTGCCTCAAGTTGATCAGCATCATGAATGACGCACGGCGCAGGCAAGTCCACGCACACTATGACGCTCACAAATACGGCATTGGCAGTTTGAGTGGCAACCGCCGCTATGCCACTTATGAGCGTCAGGTTGACCGATACGAAAACGCCGTTGCTGAACTGGCGACGTTGATTTTGGAGGGTTGCGAATGAAGCGCCTGCTGATCGAGGTGGCGCAAGCCATCCTAGCCGCCGCCATCATTGGCCTGCCGTTTGCCATCTACTTTTGGCAAATGAAGCCCTAATGCTTTACCGTTGCCGGTCGGTCACCGGCACTCAACCAACGCCAAACCGGAGAAAACCCAACATGGCTATTTCACTCAAAACCACCAGCGGCCTGTCGGCCAACGGTGTCAAAGTGCTTGTCTACGGCCAAGCAGGGGCGGGCAAAACGACGCTCATGAAGACGCTGCCAAACGTGGTGGTGCTGTCAGCAGAGGGCGGTTTGCTGTCTATTCAGGACGCCGATCTACCCTACCTTGAGATTACCTCAATGGCCGACTTGATGGAAGCCTATGAATGGCTGTCCAGCGGCGAGGCTAAAAAGTTTCAATCGGTGGCCCTTGACAGCATTTCAGAGATTGCTGAGGTCTGCCTTAACACCGAGAAGAAGATTGCCAAAGACCCGAGGCAAGCCTACGGTGCCATGCAAGAACAGATGGCCGACGTAATCCGCGCCTTCCGCGACTTGCCTGGCCGGCACGTTTTGATGACCGCCAAGTTGGAGAAGACTGCCGACGAGATGGGCAGGATTTTGTACAGCCCCTCGATGCCAGGCAACAAAACCGGGCAGTCACTCCCGTATTTTTTCGACGAAGTGCTTGCTTTAAGAGTTGAGAAAGACGCTGATGGCGTAAGTCAGCGTGCCCTTATGTGCGACAGCGATGGCCTCTGGATTGCCAAGGATCGCAGCGGCAAATTGGCAACTTGGGAAGCGCCTGACTTGGGCGAGATCATTCGCAAGATCGGCGGTGCAGCATGAGGCCTATGCGTGAGATTGCCGCCGAGTGGGCGGCTGAGAAAGAGGTCGAGCGCATTGCGGTGGAGAACCGTCGTCGCCTTGAGGATGAGATGGTTAAGTCATTTGGCTTGCAGCCTGACCTTGACAGCACCGTTACCAAAGACGTTGATGGCTTTGTCATCAAGATCACCGGCCGCATTGACCGCAAGGTTGACGCCGACAAGATTCAAGAACTTGCCGCCCAACACGGCCTTGAGTCGCACCTTGGCACGCTGTGCCGTTGGAAACCAGAGTTGAACATAACCGTATGGAAGAACACCAGCCCACAAATCACCTCCCTGCTAGCCCCGGCGATCACCGCGAAACCCGGTCGACCATCCTTTTCAATCGCTCACAAGGAATAAGAACCATGAAACTCGGAGAAACTTTTTCTGCTGCTGAATTGCAGCCATCAACACCATCCTATGACTTGTTGCCAGCAGGCTGGTACACGTGCGTTATTACTGATGCGGAACTAAAAGACACCAAGTCAGGCACCGGCCAGTACATCAAGGTGCGTTATGACGTGACAGGCCCAAGTTGCCAAGGTCGCGTGGTGTTTGGCAACTTCAACATTAAAAATCAAAATGTTAAGGCCGAGGAGATTGGCCGGCAACAACTGGGCGATTTGATGCGTGCGCTGGGGCTGTCGGCTGTAAACGACA
>Ga0114963_10002756_pt1 | contig 11961 bp, 16 predicted proteins | sample C_131016_EF_Meta_FD_87019 | JGI IMG/M metagenome (GOLD analysis project Ga0114963, IMG submission 87019) | Freshwater microbial communities from Lake Croche, Canada to study carbon cycling - C_131016_EF_MetaG | ecosystem: Environmental > Aquatic > Freshwater > Lake | place: Lake Croche, Canada...
GTTAGCGTATTGAACGGCGTTCGAGCCACCTCCGGATCCAAGATCGAGAATACGGCGGGCGTAATTCATTACCTCTTCAGAAACTTGGGCTACTTTTGTGTCTGTATACTTCTTAGCATCATCAACAAGAAGTTGAACATTACGCTTTTCTTTAATTAAATTTTCAACCCTGGAGTTGATATCTTTAATAGTTTTATCAAGAGCAGGTATTTTACTATCGATATCTTTAGTAAAAGAATTAACGGTATTACTAATCTCAGTAATATTTTTTGTTACTGTTTCATTGAGCTCAAACTTATGTTCATTAATGAGTTTTGTAAGAGCGGTATTGAGCTCTTCTGTCTTTTCATCAAAAAGAATAGTAGCTGTAGATTCTGATGTGATTTTAAATTCATCAAAAAGGCTATTCTTATAGGTTATAAAATCTGTATTAAGTTGTTCGGCAAATTGTGTTTGAAGATCGCCAGATCTACTAATAAGAAGCTTATCTGTTTCTTCGGTGTTTGTTTTAAGCTTCTCGTCTATTAGACTATTAATAGTAGAAGTAATGTTACCGATCTCATCATTAATAGCTCTCTTATGTGATTCAAGTTCAACGACAAGCTTTTCTGCAAAAATTGTTTGCAACTCCCCAGTTCTCTCTACTAAAAGTTTATCGGTAGCTACAGTATTTGTTTCAAATCTCTCTTTAACTAGATCATCAATTTCTACCTTGATTCTATTAATTGATTGATCTTGAGTTATTTTTAATTGCTCAAGGTTTGATGTTGTAAGAGTATTAAGAAAATCAATAGCTTCTTTTTTCTGTTCATCAATTCTCTCTTCAAGAGTCTCATCTAACGCTTTAATAGCGTCTCTATACTGGGAGAATAAAAGCTCCTTCTGTTGTTGATTTACACTATAATATTCAGCTAAAAGCTCAGACTTATAATCCTCTAAGGTTTTCTGTAATCTCTGATTTGTTTCTACGAGAATTTGTCTAGCTTCGAGGTTTGATTCCCTTTGCTGTAATTCTATTTGCTTACGCTTTAGATCCTCTTCAAGAGCTTTAGCTCTTTCTAGATAAGCAGATGATAAATTTTCAGTAATTTCAACTGGTGTATTAAACCCTTCGTCAAGTGTTTCAACAACTGGTTCTATTTCTTCTTCTAAGAGTTGTGCAGACTTATGGTGTACAGTAGTTTGTGGATCCTCGAGTAGATAGGTATTGATTGTAGAGTATGGTAATTCTGATGCCTCGGAAACAACAATCTTAAACTTAACATTCTCATATACAGTTCCATCATCTAAGCAAATATCAGTTACAAGATAATTACCAGTAGATTCATTAATAAATTTATGAATAAATTCACCACCACGAACGGTGAATGTAGTTACATCATAGAGACTCTCTTCTAAAGGACGGCAGAAGATAACGTTTTCCGCTTGATCGGAATCAATAAAAGTACAAGCAATGCGTTTATCTAATAGAATCTCTGAAAGCTCCACACGTGTATTTAGTGGAGATTTAGCTATTTCAATAGTTCATTTAAAATATTCTAGCAATAATAAGCTAAATCTAGGTCTGGTATACAGATTATTTCTATACCAAAATCTTTAGCTATCAAATAAGGGTCATAATGATCAGGGTTATTATTATAATAATTCCTAAACACAATCTCTTTTATACCATAGGAAGCTAATGTCTTTAAACAATCATTACATGGTGTATGTGTGATGGCTGCCAAATAGCATTCCCCGGGCTTAATCAATCTACATGCGTTACATTCAGCATGTATAACACGCTTGTGTTTCTCAATACGGTCATTCCAATCTATTTCTATACCGGCTGGAGCTCCATTATACCCCAGGCTAGCTACAGTCTTATCATGTCGTAATAAACAGCATCCTACCTTTGTTCGCGGATCAGGTGATCGTTGTGCAGCGACTTCCGCCAGACGCAGAGCATATTCTTGCCAACTTAATCTTTTGTTCTCAATTTTCATATTTTAAAAAAATATCCCATTCCGGTATATTAAAGCGATTGCGTATAAAGAATGTTACAGGTAGGTACTTTGGCTCAGTAGGTTGTTTTAATAGCTTAAGACCGGCTTCATCAGGTGTTCTATTACCTTTGTAAGAATTGACTTCCTTATGAGTCAGTACACAATTATTCCATGTAGTCATACCTCCACGACTCTTAGGGACAACATGATCTATATTAGCCTCTTCAGGTGCTAGCTTTTGACCGGTATATTGACATATACCCCTATCCCTTGACCAGATATTCTTACTGGTAAATGTTGGTCTGCGTTTAGGTACTTGATTATATCTTGCAAGAACTATAACCTTAGGAGCCTTTATCTCACCTCTTACAGTTTTTACATACTTTGAATTTACATCAAAAGGTAAATTAATCCAATCAACCCATTTAGTAGGGGTCATTTCATCGTTACCTATTATGTTGAGACCTGTAGCATTACCGGAGTACATCATTGAAAGGCTTTCGGCAATATTCTTTACACCAATAGCCTGCCAACTGCGATTAAGAACGAGTACTGTCTCTGTCTTTAAATCCACTTCATAATAATTTATTTTTTTTGAGGGTTTAAAATCGGAATTTAAGAACTCTAACTGATTTATTCTGTATTTCCTCATCTTATAATAATTCTCCTGTAAGCCTTATATTATGTTTTCCTTCTTTAGTAAGGCAATAGATCGTACTAATATACTCAAAAATATTTTTTTCGCTGTTTATTTTTATTTCTTGAGCGTTGATTGTTCTGTGATTTAAAATTGTAGCGAGTATAATTACTGTCGTATTGAGGGTAATATTGCTTCCTTAGCTCTTGATAATACTTCCTATCCTCAGGTGTAGGAAAGATAATCTTATCTACGGAGGTACTCATAAACCTCTGGTGTTATTTGCTCTTTTGCTTCTTCTGATAATACATTTTCAATCCAAGAAAAAGCTTCGTTCTTTTTTCCATCTCTGATCATTACAGAAATCTCATTGAGATCACGAAGCATCTTTTGAACGTAATGCTTACGATTGCCCCATTTTTCTGCTAAAAGGAGGGTAGCATTACCAACCAGGCATTGATTCTTATACCATTGATAGACGTGTGCTTCGAAAATATCAGCTAAACAAAATGCTTCTAGGTCAAATTCCAGCTCATCATCTTGAAACGTCTCTTTCTTCATTTAACAAAAAATTTAATTTTAACATGCTTCATATCTTTTTCTACAATAAGATAACGAAATGGCTTATTCTTATATTGTTCCTGTTCCATATAAATAGAACGTTTGATAATTGATTCTCGCTCTTCGTAAGTCGGCTCATACTTAAAGACAATTGTCCTCATATATGAACGTTCGTTTTTTACAGGTTTCTTTGCTTTAGTAGCTTGTTTTGCCATATCCCTATAATAGAGATAACAATAATTATTTCAAGCGAATACTTTCAGGCTTTGTAGAGCGAATATAAACCTCTCCGTATACTTCGAGGATACCCATAGCTGCTTGGAATTCACGCTGGGACATCTTATCCCAATCCTTAAGCTTCTTATAGGTTTCATCAGCCATCATCTTGTAATGCTTATCCTTATCCTCCTTATCAGCATGTTTGATAGCATCCTTATAAGGTTTAAGCTTGGCTTTATAGTGAATAGCTGTAAGAAGACTATAACCTCCCTTCTTTCGAGTCATCTTCTCGATCTTAATAGCTCCTGCTAAGCGCTTGTGAAGAAACTCAAGAAAGGATTCTGTTGTATTCAATGCTGATTTTACAGCTTCCATTAATGCTTCTAATCTCATAAAAGTATTTATGACTCGCAGTTAGAGCAAGCCAAGATTGAACGGGCAAGTTCTTGCGCAGGGTTCGCTGAGCGCTGATAATAGAGAGCTTTGATACCCTGCTCCCATGCAAAAATAATAAGCTCGTTTACATCTTTAGGTTTTGTATTAGGTGGAACCATTACATTCAATGATTGACCTTGATCGATATATTTTTGACGACCAGCAGCCTGGATGATAATTTCCTTTTGAGGAATCTCACCAAATGTCTTAAAGACATCCTTTTCATGCTGAGTTAGAAAACCTAAATGCTGAACCGAGCCTCCCTTTTTTAGGATAGACATCCATGTTTCGTCGTCATGCTTACCCTTTTCCTTGAGAAGAGCTTTAAGATAAGGATTTTTATACGTAAACTTACCCTTAGCTAGATCCTTGACATAGTAGTTTGAGTTTTGAGGTTCAATAGATGGGCTCACCTGACCGAGAATAAAAGAACTGGATGTGGTTGGAGCAACAGCAAGAGTCGTTGTGTTACGCCGACCGTACCCTTTAAGAAGAGGTGGCTCACCAAATTCTTTAGCTAAATCCTCAGAAGCCTTATCTGCCTTCTCTCTAATAGTCTTCCAGATCTGAGTATTGATAATCTTCGCCTGCATTGACTCGAACGCTATCATCTTCTGCTGAAGCAAAGAATGCCATCCTAGAACACCGACACCAACAGCACGTTGATTGATGGCAAACTTTCTCGGTGCATCCATAAACTTCATACCTTCTGTCTTATTAATGAATTCAGTCATTACAGCATCAAGGAAGTATACAAGAGTCTCTACAGCATCAGTATCTTTTAGCTCCTCCCAACGTTCTAAGTTAAGCGAAGAAAGGTCGCATACAAATGATTCATCCGTACCGTTTGAAAGAGCTATCTCTGAACACAAGTTGCTATGATGAATCTTCAATCCCTTATCCTTATAAACCTGTGGAGCCTGGTTATTAGCGTTATCTGTAAAGAAAATATATGGATACCCAGATTCAAAACGCTTCTTAATAACAGACGCCCAGATAGTACGCTTTTCCTTGTCACCTTCCTTCATGGACTTCATCCATTCATCCGATACACAGACACCAATTGAAAGATTCTGAATATCATCACCTTCACCGCGAATTTTAAGGAACTCTTCAATATCTGGATGATCAATAGGGAGATAAGCAGCAAATGATCCACGTCGTACGTTACCCTGGGAGATATAATTTGTTAATGATTCAAAAACAGTTAACTGGTGGTGAACACCAGTTGCTTCACCGCCTGAAGATATCTTAGCACCTCTCGGCCTTATTGCACCAAAATATCCAGATGTACCACCGCCTACCTTTGACATAACACCGACTTCAGACATCTTATATAAGATGTCATCCATATCGTCATTTACGTATGAACCAAAACAAGATATAGGCAAACCGCGATCGCGACCGAAATTTGACCAAATTGGGCTCGATAGACTAAAAAAGCCTTTATGCATATAGCCCTCAAATTTATGAGCAAAGCCTTTGATCTTTAAAATCTTTTCAGCAGTCTTTGCGATGTCAGTAATACGTTGTTCGGCGGTTTCTCCTTCTAGAAGGTAACCACGTTCAAGAAATTTTCTTGAATCTTTATTAAGCCAATAGATATCCTTATGCATATGGTTTTATTTTAGTACCTATTTTCTAGATAACAACTAGAATAGATCGTCTTCTGAAAAAGACTGATTCTTTTTTGAATATTCAACGGGCCTGCTCGAAAAAAAGTCGGTCATATTGTTGCCATGTAATTCCTCTTCGAACCATGTAGATGCTTTTAAGAGCTCTGTATCAACTTCAAAGGGCTTATGGAAGCCAATACCTTCTAATGAATGATTAATTCTGTTCTTAATGAATTCCTTAAGAAGAGGTGCATTAAGATTCTCTTCGTTGATATCATTAAGCATCCAATCAACAATTTTAGCTTCGGCCTTAAAAGCTTCATACGCCTCGTGTATAATTTTATCTTCAAGTTCTTGATCGAATAGCTCAGGATACTCTTCGCGGATTGTATTAATAATCTTTGTGCCAACGAGCCCATGAATATTCTCTTCATTACGGGTATACTTTACTTGCTGATCGGTATCCTTGAGAACATTCTTAAAACGTGCAAACCAATTAATAACATAGAACTGACTAAAGAGTGATACATTCTCAATAAGAAGGGTGAAAAGAGCAATAGCATAAAGATACTGCTTCTTAGAATCTTTAAAACAACGCTTAGTATACTTCTTAAGATACTTTACACGCCCCTGGATCCAAGGAAGCTCTAAGTTCTTTTCAAAGATATCCTCAAGACCAAGCACAGAAAGCAAACGCTCGTAAGCATTATTATGAATAACTTCTGTATTAGCCATGACATAACCAAGATCGTAGATAGAGGGATGTGGCAAATTATCACCTAGACGTGCCCAGAACGTTTTAACCGAAACTTCTATCTGACCGATAGCCGATAGTACTCTGATTACAGCTTCTCTTTCCTGATCAGTTAAATTAACTTTGAACTGTTGAATATCGGACTTAAAACTAAATTCCTTATCTGTCCAGAAGCCATTGTGCATTGCTTCTACGAATTCTTCGGTCCATTTGTAGTGATTGGGTTTGCGGCTAATTTGTTCGTCAAAAATCTTCATGGTTTACTAGTATAATTTATTAAAAATGTGGTGTTGATCTTGAGGGTTAAGAGAACCTTTTTAGATCAATTCTTATTTTATTATAGAATAAATACCCTTAGTTATCAAGGTTATTTTCTGGTAGTTTCCACACAATATATCCAACCTTTTCGTCATAGTCTAGCGAAAGAGACATAGATTTCTGATATACAGACCAACACGGGGCAGAGATGAGATGACGTGTAATAGTATTCCAATCGGTCCAGCAAATTATCTTCCAACAGATATCACCTAGGTAGTAAAAAAATAGAGCTAGAAAGGAAAAATAATATCGCTTCATACGGTATTATTTACTGAAATTTTAGAATATCAACTTATTTACAATTATGATAATTAAGAAATCGATTTGAAGCTTTAGCAGTTAAATTACCTTTATTCTTTTGTCTTGCTTTAAGAGCACGAGCTTTAGCACACGTTACCTTACCTTTGATTTGGCGTTTAAGAATACCAGGATGACGTGGCTCATCTATATTCTTTTCTGAAATATACTCTTTAAATGTCATAAAATTATTTTTTCGGTTTTTCAAGTTTTAAATCAAATACCTTTTCAAATACCTCAGGATCTGCTTTATAGCCGCGCTGGGACTCATCTAAAGCATTTGTCGTATATTGCCAGTTAAAGAATAGTTCTTTTGGTGTCTTAAAGCCAAAGAAATTCAAAACCTTCTGCTGTGTATCAACTACAACGTTTCCGTTCCAATTATGACCAACTATTATGAAACCTGCATCAATATCCTTAATAATATTTGATTCACCAAGGGTTGTATGTCTATTTTCAAGCCAATCAAGTCGTTCAATTAATTTCTGGTAAATACCATTAGCTTGACCCCAACGAACACTTGCAAAAAAGATAACACAATCACTTTCAAATAACTCTTTAGAGATCCTCCAAAGCTCATCGTCTTTATTACCCCATGAAACCCAGCAACGGTGATTACCAGATGGATTCTTTTCCTTATCCTCCAGTTTTGCAGCCCTTACACCACAGCTATTACCATCAAGAGATGATACATTACCAACACAAGGTAGAATGTTTAATTCTGGTACTTCAATAATCTTAATATTTTTATCACCTAATTCGTTTCTAAGATGATAGGCAAATTGAGTACTCTTTGGCTTATCATCCTTCTTGTCAGGTCTGCGATTTGAAGTTGTAAGAAATAAGATGTTTTTCTTCGTTTTTAAGTATTCCTTAAGATTTTCAATCTTCTTTTGAATAGGAGCAGGAGAAGAGTTTATCTTCTCTAAGATTAATTGACTATATATTTGCTCTAAATCCATTACGAAAGCTTCCTATATGGTATTTATGGGGCGCTAGATAGTTCTTCGTTGGCTGCCGGGTTTTTAACCCGCTGGTCGAAGTATACTAGTTACCCTCTGCCTACTCGAGTCTAGCTAAAATATTTAATTGGAGCGCCAGATAGGAGCTGAAAATATATAAATAAGATATATGTTATGCAAGATATAATTAATGGGCTCAAAAATACAGAATTGCTGTCTTTCGAATGTACGTTTTGTGGTATTAAATTTAATCGCAAGGTCAGAGATGTAAAGATGACGTTGCGTAAGAAGGGTAGTATAGGAAAATCATTTTGTAGTAACGCTTGTTCAAATAAAACGAGAGACCGCAAAATTAATACGCAATGTACGCTTTGTAATAAAGATATTAAGATAAGATATTGCGAAATAAACTCAAAATATCGTAAAACAAAAAATGCATTCTGCAGCCGTTCATGTGCTGCGATTTTTAATAATAAGGGTAGAAAGCGAATAATAGCGCATAAGTGTAAACAAATTAAACAAAAGCCTGCATTAAAGACACTAAAACCTAAAACCTGTATTACAGTTAAAATAAGACGAAATACATCATTTTTTGAAAAAGTGTGTATTAATTGTAGTACACATTATAAAACTAAAAGTAAGAAATCAAATTATTGTTCCGGTCGTTGTAGAAATTTAAATTTAAAACTACATACTTTTGCACATAAGAGTAGTGGTAGATCTCGTTCTAAAATTGAAGAGTATCTTGAACAGAAATTAATAACAGATTATCCGAATTTAAAAATAAAGTTTAATGATAAAGATACTGTATATTACGAATTAGATATACATATCCCGGATTATAATTTAGCGTTTGAGTTAAATGGTATATTTCACTATCTACCTATCTACGGAGAAGAGACACTTAAGAAAACACAGTATAAGGATCAACAAAAACTACTACGATGTAAAGAAAAAAATATAGATCTACATGTTATAAACCTCGGCAACACACGTTTTTCAAAAGAAAGAGGTGATATAATTTATAAGACTATTACTGATATTATAAAATCACGCTCGGGACAGAGTCGAACTGTCTAAAAGTTCTTTTGCAGAGAACCGCCTAGCCGTTTAGCTTCCGAGCGATATTTAAAATTGGAAGCAGGGGTGGGATTCGAACCCTCGGAGCCGATTAAGGCACGGTTATTTAGTAGACAACTCCCTTCGGACTCTCGGGCACTGACGCGTAGATTTTTATATTATAAAGCCTCTGGTGCTCAAACTCAAGGCTAAAATAAACTCATTAGCCAACCTTTACGTCGATGTTAACGACTTCAGGTCGCTTTACAGGGACCTGAACGCGCAACAGGCCATCTGTATATGTTGATGTAATTTTTTGAACATCCGTATCACCTTTTAACGTAAACGACAATTGTCCTTTACGACGACTGATGCCCTTACGGAGGAAGATAACGGTTTCATCATATTCATTTTCTTCCTTATTAACATCGATATAAAGTTTATTTTCCTTTACACTAATGTTAATATGTTCTTTACCGATACCGGCGAGTGCAACCTCGATGTAGTATACTAACGAGTTACCATTAGGATCGGTTTCAGTTACTATATTGTAAGGATAAACAGCATTTGGAATGTCAAATGCCTTATCAAAATCCTTAACAATGCTTGTTAGCCAATTCTCATTAAACAGGCCTGGTAATTGGCTATAACCAGATCCTGCTGCCGGTATAACCCGACCTATCGTGTATGTGTTTTGTGTTGTCATATATGTTCTCCTTATTGTAAGCGAGTTAATATGGTTTGTTCTAGCCTCGGTTGAGCACCAGCGCTATGATTATTTATAAAGTAAAATTATAAAAATGCAATACTAAATCTTAATTCTTTTTTTGTAATCTTTGAAATTATTTTTAAACTCTAATACTACATCAGTGAGATTAGCTAGCTCCCTTTTATTAAGCTTTGTCTTTTCTTTTAGTGTATAAAACTCAGTAGAAAGATAAGCCTGTAATTCATCGTCAATTACAGCTTTACAATACCCGAGATCATAAAGAACACTAGCAGCCTTTTTATAAACAGACTTATTTAGCTTTTTGAGGATAACTTTTGTTTTCTTTCTGTATTCTTTATCTAGAAAATAAAGAGCATGGCAAACTTCGTGGGCAATAGTATGTTTATCACTGTTTGATCCAATGAGGTAATAATTTGAATTACCGGTCTCATTAATAATTTTATCATGTATTTCTTTAATTACACCATCATAATCATTAAAATCTGCTATCTCATTGTCATATAATTTTGATATAACGGGTCCTGGTACGTTAAATCCTGCCCAGTCAATAGGATAGGTAAACGAACCCCTGTATTTTTTTGCATACAAAGCCATGAGCTCTAAAAGACTGATTCTCTTACCTCGAACTTGTTTAAGTGGAGATTCATAGAATTCTTGTATCCTACAAAATGTCATTGTTAGATCATACATATCCTCAATCGTACAGAGATAAAGATGAGGGTAGAGTTCTTTGAGTTTGTATTTGATCTTCATTTTGTATATATTCTTTAGCATCCCTAGCCGGGTACGATCCGGCACCAAGGCTGTGAGAGAGCCTTATGCTAACCAATTACACTATAGGGACAAAAAAAGACCGGGCGTGAGATAGCTTGTATGTACAGAGGCCCGCCCGGTTTACTATTTTTATTTAGGCTTCGAGATTTGCAGGAGCAACATGACGGAATGGATCCGGTGCAACAGCTGCAAAATCAGGTCCTTTGAAGAACATATCTGATGCCAGTCGATTAAGCTCCATCCTGAAGGCGATGTTTTCATCGGTGATTCGATGGGTAGCAATATTAGTCAGATTGTTGAACAGATCATACGCGTTGACGTTTGAGTTAGCTGTAGCCATCCAGCGATTGCCCTTACCCTTGAGGTTAATGCCAGCGCTTGTGTAACAGCGCTTAATCTCCTGATCGTTGAACATCGTTGTACCGAGCTCCTTATCAACCTTCATAGCGATAGAACGAGCTACATTGAACTCACGGAGTGAGGCATTATGATTACGAAGACGGTTACCAGCCATCTGAACCTCCTCACGAATTACATCACCGGTGAGGAACTTACGAACCTGGGTATCGAAGGTCTTCTGAGTGAAGTCTGAGCTATCAACAAAACGCTGAGCCATACGATGAACCGCTGTCATTCCATTCGAGCAAACCAGACGAAGGAGATAAGGGAAGAACTGTGACTTATTGAGGGAGAAGTTCATTCCAAATCCACTCTTCCACATGTCCCTTCCATCACCAAAAACGTCGATGTCTGCATCAGGGTTCTTAAAATTAATAGCAATACTAATGTTCGTGGGATCGAAATAGAAATCCCTTAGTTCGAGGTTATTCTCATTCTGACGGAGATAATCCTCTGTATAACGAAGACCGTTAGTAAGATCAACCGGGCGCTCCTCCTTAATAGAGCGATCGAAGATATTATTAATCGTATTGTCTGCTCTATTGAGGACCGCTGTCACGCGCTTATTCTTCCTAATATTGGAGAGAGCGTTATGAAGAGGGGCCCATTGAGAGTTGTCATCGTTAATTTCATTAACAAGCTGCTCCTTGACTCCAAGAACATTAATAAGGCTCTTTAGAGATTCAGATTGCAGACGACTTCCATTATAAGAGAAGCTATTCCCGCTCTTTTCAATGTTTTCGACATCCAGAGGAACAAGGCTATAGCCTTGAAGTGTCTGGCGAATGGTGTTGCTCTGGGCAACGAACTTATCTAGTGTTGTTGTACTCATGACCCCTTTATAATACGGGCATTAAGAAAGGAATTCCAGAATTATTTTTTGATTCCCTTGAAATACTTTGCAATTAAATTAATGGATCTACAAAAAAACATTAAGCAATAAGCCATTATAAAGCCTAAAGTAAATACCCCCGCCATAGCAGCTTCTAGAGGTTCTAGCACATATATATTTAATCTTTCTAGAACATAGAAAACCCCTATCATCTGATCAGGATAATAGGGGTGAGTTCGAACTCTGCTTTTCATTTCTTTATACCCTCTGCATTTAAGACCGACTTGAGACGGCCAGACATACTCTTCTGTACCTCTGGTAGCATTACTAAAGAAATTTGTGGTATTTGAAAAGATTTTGTTCCGGATTTTGTTCTTTCCTCA
>Ga0114963_10002758_pt1 | contig 11958 bp, 7 predicted proteins | sample C_131016_EF_Meta_FD_87019 | JGI IMG/M metagenome (GOLD analysis project Ga0114963, IMG submission 87019) | Freshwater microbial communities from Lake Croche, Canada to study carbon cycling - C_131016_EF_MetaG | ecosystem: Environmental > Aquatic > Freshwater > Lake | place: Lake Croche, Canada...
GGTGCGTGCGCGGGCCAAATCGCACCCAGCACGCGGTCGCCGCGCGAACCGGTGACGCGGCTGCGCCCTGCAGGGCGGCCGTCGATGCGCTCGCGCGCCAACCATGCAAAAGCGGCGGCCTCGACGGCCTGCGCCGGTAAACCCAAGGCATCGGTGGTGCTGACGGGCACTGGTGCGCACGCCGCGCGTAGCGCCCGCATCAAGGCGCTGTTGCGGGCGCCGCCGCCGCAGACGTAAATGGAGTCGGCACCAAAGCAGGCACGGCGGACCGTTTCGGTCGTGAGCGCAACCAAGCTCGCCTGCACATCTTGGGCGCGTTCCTGCCCGGTGAGGCGTTCTTCGAGCCAACGTAGTCCAAACAAATCGCGGCCCGTGCTGCGCGGCCCGGGGCGGGCAAACCAGGGTTCGGCGAGGCAGCGCGCGAGGAGTTCAGGGTCGACGGTGCCTTCGGCTCCCCACTGACCCTCGTCGTCATACGGTGCGCCGGTGTGACGTTGGCACCAGGCGTCGAGCAAAACGTTGGCGGGGCCCGTGTCGTGGCCGCTGACGCCGCCCAAGCCGTCCAGCCGGGTCACGTTGCCGATACCTCCCAGATTGACGATGGCGCGCGCCCGGCCGGGCGCATCAAATAGCGCAGCGTGAAAGGCGGGCACCAGCGGCGCTCCCTGACCGCCAGCCGCAATATCGGCGGAGCGAAAATCAGCGACCACATCGATGCCACAGCGCTCGGCCAACCGGGCCGGCGCCAACAGCTGGATCGTGTAGCCGAGTTCAGGGCGGTGCCGCACCGTCTGCCCATGGGCACCGAGCGCGCGAATCTGCGACGCCTTGAACCCCGCTGCGGCGATCAGGTCGCTGACCACGTCTGCGTAAAGGTCGCTCAGGCTGTTCGCGGCGAGCGCGGCACGGGCCAATTCGTCGGGGCCCGGAGCCTGCAAGGCGAAGAGTTGCTCGCGCAGGGAGCCCGTAAGCGGTCGGCTGGCAAAGCCGAGTGCGCTGAGTTGCAGCGGAGTAGGCTGAGCCAGCGGCGCAGCAGGGGCGGGCAGTTGGGACGTTGAGCCGGCAGAAAACTCCACCAGCAGACCGTCAACAGCGTCGAGACTCGTTCCCGACATCAACCCAATAAAGATCCCGGGCGCTGTCGCGTTGGACCGCGGGTTCACTCAAATCGCGCGAGCCGCGGCGTCGACAGCAGCGCGATACGGCGCAGATAGCCGTCGGCCTGCGAGCGAAACGGCGCCATTTCCCCGGCGGAGATGCCGACTGCATTCGGCAGGGCGACCTTCAATGGGTCGACGTGTGTGCCGTCGACGATGAATTCGTAGTGCAGGTGCGGTCCGGTTGCCCATCCGGTGGCGCCGACAAAGCCCACCAAATCGCCCTGGCTGATCCGGCTTCCCGGGCGCAAATTGGGTCCGAAGCCGCTCAAGTGTGCGTAGAGCGAGGTCGTGCGGTTAGGGTGCTGGATGGCAAGCACATTGCCGTAGCCGTTTTTGCGCCCCATCGATTCCACCACGCCGTCCGCTACTGCGCGCACGCGGGTGCCCGATGGCGCGGAATAGTCGACGCCGCGATGGGCCCGCCAGTCCTGATGAATCGGATGCAGACGCGATGTGGAGAATCCCGAAGACACCCGCGAGAACTCCAGCGGGGAGCGCAGAAAGGCCTTGCGCATGCTGCGGCCTTGGCCGGTGTAGTAATCGCCGCGGCCGTTCCCACGGTCAAACCAGATCGCTTGAAATTTCCGGTTTTGGTGGACCATCTCGACCGCCAGCACACGTCCGGCAACCGCGCCTTCCAAGCCATCGGCAACGCGCAGCGATTCCCACACGACACGCACCGAGTCCCCACGGCGCAAGTCGCGATGAAAGTCGAGGTCACCGCCGAGAATTTCGGCGACCTGAGTGGCGACCGGATCCGGGATCCCGGCTTCGTCGGTAGCCGAAAAAAGCGAAGTGCGGATTTCGAAGCCGCGCATTTCGAGCGAGCGCTCGATCCGCACGGCCTCGTCGCGTGCAACAAACAAACGATCCGACGAGCCCTTGCCAGCGGACTCATCGCCGGCCGTGCGCGTGATCAGCACACGGCGCGCGGCACTCAGACGGGTCGCGCCCCGCAGGCTGCGCGAGTCGTCGGCGGCGTCCTCGTCCTCATCGTTCGCGCTGGCTCGGGCGTCGCGGCTCGCGGTCTCCACGAGCGCGGAGAATCGACGAATACGGCCCGCGCGGTCGAGCTCGGCCGAGACCGAGCGGCCCGGGCGCAGCTGCAAGAGCTGACGCGCGGCCTTGTCCTGGCGCGCGAAGGCGAGAAAAGCGGGGTCTTGCGCGCCCAGACGCTGCAACACGAGCGCCAGAGTGTCGCCACGCTGAATCCGTTCCTGGCGATGGAAGATCGCCGAATCGGTCGCGCCAATCACCGGCGCGTCAACGGGGAGCGCCTCGATGAGGGTGGCGGGGGCCGGCGCGTCCGCGTCCAGGCTCGGCGGCGCGACCGAAAATGCGGTCGCAGCGCCCAGGGAGCAGAGGGCGAAAACGACGAGCGAAAGGCGTTGCTTACGAGTCAGCTGTACCACGCAGAATTTGAGCTTTCGTTGGACGACTGCGGATAATAGCCGAAGATGGCCTCGGCTTGCGAGCGTGAGGCGCTCGGTTGCACCGAAAACGGTTCCCCTTAAGCTCGCCCACTCAATCAATTTTGCCCTGAACTCTGTTATGCCCGACGTCTCACCTGCTGCCGCTGCCCTGCCCGAAGCTGTCTCGGCGGCGCTTGCCGTTGCGCGCCGCGGCGCCCACGAGTTGTTGGTCGAAGCCGAGCTTGCGCGCAAGCTCGAACGCAGTGCACGCGAAAAAAAACCGCTGCGAATCAAACTGGGGCTGGACCCGACCGCGCCCGATTTGCATTTGGGGCACACCGTTGTGCTCAACAAAATGCGCCAGCTGCAAGACCTGGGGCATACCGTGATTTTTTTGATTGGGGACTTTACCGCCACCATCGGCGACCCCTCCGGACGCAACACCACGCGGCCACCGCTCACGCGTGAACAGATCGAGGCCAACGCGGCCACCTACTATCGACAGGCCAGTTTGGTGCTGGACCCCGAACGAACCGAGATTCGTTACAACTCCGAATGGTGTGACGCCCTCGGTGCGCGCGGAATGATTCAGCTGGCGGCGCGCTACACGCTTGCGCGGATGCTCGAGCGCGATGATTTCACTCGTCGCTACCGCGGCGGCGTGCCGATTTCGGTGCACGAGCTGCTCTACCCCCTGATGCAGGGCTATGACTCCGTGGCTTTGGAGTCGGACCTCGAACTTGGAGGGACCGATCAAACCTTCAACCTGTTGGTGGGGCGCGAGCTCCAGAAAGAATATGGCCAAGAGCCCCAGTGCATTCTGACGATGCCGCTGCTGGTGGGCTTGGACGGCAGCGAAAAAATGTCCAAGTCCAAGGGCAACACGGTGGGGATCACCGACGCCCCGGGCGAGATGTTTGGCAAGGTGATGTCGATATCCGATTCTCTGATGTGGAACTGGTACGAGCTCGTGTCGTCGGTGTCGCTCGCCGAGCTGGCACAGTTGCGCCAAGCGGTCGAGGCCGGGCGCAATCCGCGCGACGTGAAATGCCAGCTCGCCGCCGAGCTCGTCACGCGCTTTCACTCGGCCGCCGCAGCGCAGCAGGCACAGGAAGATTTTGATGCGCGTTTTCGGGGCCACGCGATCCCGGAAAACCTCGAGGAGGTCGTTTTGAACGGTGCCCCCATGGGCCTGCAGCAACTGCTCCGCCAGGCCCAGCTCGTCACCTCGGGTGCCGAGGCACAACGCGCCATTGAACAGCGCGGCGTGCGGGTGGACGGGGTTGTGATCGAGGATCGCGCGTTGCGCTTGGCCGCTGGAACTTACGTCGTGCAAGTTGGTAAACGGCGTTTTGCCCGCGTGGTGCTCGGTGCCTAACGCCGGCCAGGAGCCAGACGTCCGGCTCGAACTGACGCTCGTGCGTCACGGCGAGACGGATTGGAATGCCGTGCGTCGCATTCAAGGGTCGATCGATATCGGGCTTAACGCAAATGGGCTTGCGCAAGCGGCGGCGATTGGTGCGGCGCTCGCCGAGCGCCATCGCGGCGCCGGCGTCGAGTTACCCGATTCGCGGGCTTTCGGTTTTGATCAGCTCTGGTCGAGCGATCAGACGCGCGCGGCCCAAACGGCGGCCGCGATTGCGCAGGCGACGGGGCTTGCGCCGCGGCTCGATTCGCGCTTGCGCGAGCGCCACTTTGGGGTTTTTGAGGGCGTTCATTACGCGGATATTCCGCAGCGCTGGCCTGAAGAATGGTCGCGCTGGCAGGCTCGCGACCCGAGCTGGGGACCTCCGGAGGGAGAAATCCTGAGCGACTTTCAACGGCGCGTACGGGGTTGGCTGGAATCGCTTCTCGCGGAGCTGGCCGCAGGTGTCGATGCCCCTCCCGCGGCCAGCGACGCGGGCGACCGGGTTTGGCGCGTCATCGCGGTGACCCACGGCGGGGTCTTGGACATGGCCTACCGGCACGCGGCTGATCTCGCGCTGGAGGCGCCTCGCGAACACGAAACCCTCAACGCCGCGCGCAACGTTCTCGAGTTCTCGGATGGGCGCTGGCGCGTTGCCGTGTGGGCCGACACCGCCCACCTGGTGCAGGCGCGACCGCGGGGCGACGACCTATAATTCGATTTTGGTTCGGGCCGCGGCTCCGATCCGGCTTTTTTCTTCTTGGAATTTGTCATGTTCGACCGCTCGCAAACTCTCGGCCAAACCGACCCCGAACTCTGGCGGGTGATGGAAGCGGAAAATCAGCGCCAGGAAGACCACATTGAGCTGATCGCCTCCGAAAATTACGCGTCCCCTGCGGTGCTGCAGGCCCAGGGCTCGCAACTCACGAACAAGTACGCCGAGGGCTACCCCGGCAAGCGCTACTACGGCGGTTGCGAGCATGTTGATGTGGTCGAACAGTTGGCCATCGATCGTCTGCGGCGGCTCTATGGTGCTGAGGCCGCGAATGTGCAGCCCAATTCGGGCTCGCAGGCCAACCAGGCCGTGCTCCTGGCGTTTTGTCAGCCGGGCGACACCATCATGGGGATGTCCTTGGCCGAGGGGGGGCACCTCACGCATGGCATGCCGCTCAATTTGTCGGGCAAGTGGTTCAAGGTCGTCTCCTACGGCTTGGACGCCCAAGAGGCGATCGATTACGACGCCATGGAGCGCTTGGCGCACGAACACCGTCCGCGCCTGATCATCGCGGGGGCCTCGGCGTATTCCTTGCGGATCGATTTTGAGCGTTTCTCGAAGGTTGCGAAGGCGATCGGCGCGATTTTGCTGGTCGATATGGCCCATTACTCGGGCCTCATTGCAGCAGGGCTGTACCCCAACCCCGTGCCATTTGCCGACGTAGTGAGCTCAACCACCCACAAAAGCCTGCGCGGACCGCGCGGCGGCATTTTGTTGATGAAGGCCGAGCACGAAAAGGCGATCAACAGCGCGATTTTCCCGGGCCTGCAGGGCGGCCCCTTGATGCACGTGATTGCGGCTAAGGCCGCGGCCTTTGGCGAGGCGCTCCAGCCCGCTTTCGTGCGCTATCAACAGGGCGTGCTCGACAACGCGCGTGCGCTGGCCGAGACACTGGTGGCGCGGGGGTTGCGCATCGTGTCGGGGCGTACCGAGAGCCACGTCATGCTGGTCGATTTGCGCCCCAAGAACATCACGGGTAAGGCCGCGGAAGCTTTGCTGGGTAGCGTCCACATCACGGTGAACAAAAACGCGATTCCGCATGACCCAGAAAAGCCATTTGTCACGAGTGGCATCCGGCTGGGATCACCGGCGATGACGACGCGCGGGTTTGGGACGGCTGAAGCCGTCGCGACCGGTCATCTGATCGCCGACGTGTTGGATGCGCCAAACGATGAGAGCGTTTTGGCGCGCGTGCGCGCCGATGTGGCAGCTTTGACGGCGCGCTTTCCGGTTTATCGAAACTGACCGACCCGCGACCTTTTTGTGCGCTGCCCATTTTGTGCCCAGCCCGATACCCAGGTTGCCGAAACGCGTTCCTCGGATGACGGCGACGTCACGCGGCGTCGCCGCCGTTGCCCCGGTTGCGACAAGCGATTCACCACGTATGAGCGGGTCGAGTTAACGCTGCCGGCGGTGGTCAAGAAAAACGGCGCGCGCGTCGAATTTGAAACCGCCAAGCTGCGGGGTTCGATCGTTCTCGCCCTGCGCAAACGGCCGGTTTCCGCGGAGTCGATCGACGCCGCCATCGCCCGCATCGAGGAAGCGTTGTTGAGTTCAGGGGCACGCGAGGTGCGCAGCGAGCGGATCGGCGAACTGGTCATGCGCGAGCTGCGGCGGCTCGATAAAGTCGGCTATGTTCGGTTTGCCTCGGTTTATCGCAATTTTGAACACTTAGACGAGTTCGCGGAAATCATTCAGGAAGTGCGCCCGGACGGTCTTGCGGGCCGCTGACCGCGTTGCCCAACCCCTATCTGACTGAGGTGCCGATGCTGAGCGAAGCCGATCACGATTGGATGGAGCGCGCGCTCGCCCTCGCTGCGAACGGCCTGTGGACCACAACCCCGAACCCGCGCGTGGGCTGCGTCGTGGTGGCTCCCGATGGCGCCGCGCCGCAGATAGGGGCCGGATCGACCCCGAATGCGCCCCAGGGCGACTCGGGCGGGCGCTTGCTCGGCGAGGGCTGGCACCTGCGCGCCGGTGAGCCCCACGCGGAGGTGATTGCCCTGCGCCAAGCTGGGGCGGCCGCACGGGGTGCAACCGTGTATGTGACGCTCGAACCTTGCGCCCACGAAGGTCGTACGCCCCCCTGCGCGCCCGCATTGATCGCGGCCGGGGTCAAGCGCGTGGTGGTGGCAATGGAAGACCCCAATCCCTTGGTTGCCGGGCGCGGGCTCGCGCAACTGCGTGCAGCGGGCATCGAGGTGCGCTGCGGCGTGCTCGAGCGCGAGGCGCGCGAACTGAACTTGGGATTTTGTGCCCGCATGACACGCGGGCGCCCTTGGGTTCGGCTCAAGCTTGCCGCGAGCCTCGACGGTGCGACGGCGCTGCCCGACGGGCGCAGTCAGTGGATCACGAGCGCGGCTGCGCGTGCGGATGGCCATGCGTGGCGCGCTCGGGCGTGCGCGATCTTGACGGGGATTGGAACGGTTCGAGCCGATGACCCCCGGCTGACGATCCGTGATTGGACGCTGCCGGCGACGGTGCCGGGGTCTTTGCGTCAGCCCTTACGCATCGTTATTGACAGCCGTCTGGAGATCGATCCGCAGGCCAAGCTCGTACGCGCAGGAGGCCTCTTGCTGGTCCACGCGCTCGAGCCGCAGTGGCTGCAAGACGGCGCCTTGGCAGAGAAAGCGCGTCTGCTTCAAGACCATGGCGTTGAGTTGTGTGCGATCTCGCGGGCCCCGAACGGCAAGGTCGATTTGCGGGCCCTCTTGGATGCGCTCGCGCAGCGCGGTTTAAACGAAGTGCACGTCGAGGCGGGGGCCGCCTTGAATGCGTCGTTGGTGTCGGCGGGCGTCGTCGACGAGCTATTGGTGTATCTCGCCCCAAGTCTGTTGGGTGAGGCGCGCGCCATGTTCAAGATGGCAGCCCCGCCGTCGCTCGACGACCGGCTCGCTCTGCAGTTTCATGCGGTCGATCGGGTGGGCGAGGATCTGCGCATCCTCGCCCGTTTTCGTCAACAGTCAGTGGGGTGAAGCGCGATGTTTACGGGAATTGTGGCAGCGGTAGGGGCGATCGAGGCGGTGCATCCCATCGAGGCGGCGGGGGCCGCAGAGCAGGCGGGTGTTCGCCTCGTGATCGAGGCGGCCGCGCTCGGCTTGGACGATGTGGGTTTGGGCGACTCGATTGCGATCGCGGGCGCCTGCATGACGGTGGTCGAGCTGGGCGGGCGTGCGGCTAGCCCCTTGCCGACCGGGCGCTTTGCTGTCGATGTTTCGCGCGAGAGCCTTGCGAAGACGGTTGGCCTGTCGGCTCCGGGCGCGGTGAATTTGGAAAAATCCTTGCGTCTGCTCGACCGTCTGGGGGGGCATCTCGTGAGCGGCCACGTCGACGGTTTGGGGCGAGTAGCTGAATTCGTCGCCGTCGGTGAATCCTGGCGCTTGGCGATCGATGTTCCTGGCGCGCTCGCGGGTTATTTCGCTTACAAAGGATCGGTGACAGTCAATGGGGTTTCCTTGACGGTGAATTCGGTCGACGACTCGCCAGCGGAGCCCACCCTGGAGGGGCGGGTTTCCCGCATTGCAATCAACGTGATTCCGCATACGATGGCGGTCACGACCCTCGGGCGCTTGCAGGTCGGTGACTTCGTCAATCTTGAAGTCGACCAGATCGCACGTTACTGCGAACGCCTGCTCTCGCTGCGTTTTGGGGCCGCTGTAAATCACCGTCACGAGCTTGGAGAGCCTGATCGATGAATGCTCCGTTGGATGCCGACCTGCTGAGGGCCCTGCGCGAAGTTACGCTCGATGACAAGTACGCGCTCGAGCGCGGACGGGCCTTCATGAACGGCAATCAGGCGCTCGTGCGTTTGCCGATGCTGCAGCGCGAGCGCGACCGCCGCGCCGGCTTGCGCACCGCCGGTTTTATCTCCGGCTATCGAGGCTCACCGCTCGGTTCTTTTGATCAGGCTTTATGGAAGGCGCGTGAGCACCTCGAGCGCCATCAAATCGTCTTTCGCCCCGGCGTCAACGAAGAACTGGCTGCCAACGCGATCTGGGGTACGCAGCAGATCGGCCTTTTTCCGGGCGCCAATGTCGATGGCGTGTTTGGGTTGTGGTACGGCAAAGGCCCCGGGGTCGACCGCTGTGGCGACGTCTTCAAACACGCCAATGGTGCTGGCTCTGCGCCTCACGGCGGCGTCATTGCGGTGGCCGGTGACGACCACGGCGCCAAGAGCTCAACGCTGCCGCACCAGAGCGAATTCATTCTGAAAGCCTGTGGCATGCCGGTGTTTTACCCGGCCGGGGTGCAGGAGGTGTTGGACTATGGTCTGCACGCTTGGGCGCTCTCGCGCTGGTCGGGTTTGTGGGTTGGCTTGAAGGCCGTGACGGACGTGGCCGAGTCTTCCGCCTCGGTCATCGTCGACCCCGATCATGTTTCGGTGCATTTGCCCTTGGGCTACCCGTTGCCGCCGGGGGGCTTGCACATTCGCTGGCCCGATACACCCTTGGCGCAGGAGCAGCGTCTGCTCGAGCACAAGTGGTACGCCGCCCTTGCCTACATGGGTGCTAACCGCCTCAACCAGGTCACGGTCGCATCGCCGTCGGCCTGGCTTGGGATCGCCGCGGCCGGAAAGTCCTATCTCGACACGCGTCAGGCGCTCGCCGATCTGGGATTAGACCCCGCTACCTGTGCGCATCTTGGTATCCGGGTGTTCAAAGTGGGGGTCGTCTGGCCGCTCGAGGGGGCTGCCGTAGAAGCGTTCGCGGCGGGTCTCGACGAGATTCTGGTGGTTGAAGAAAAGCGTCCCTTGCTCGAAGACGCAATCCGCGAAACGCTTTACGACTGGCCGGATGCGGCGCGGCCGAGGGTTTACGGCAAGTTACCCCCGGGTGGCTCGCCCAGTGGGCAGTGGTCGTTGCCACAAGCGGATTGGTTGCTCACGCCCTATGGCGAACACTCGCCGGCCGTGGTGGCGCGCGTCATTGGGCAGCGTTTGCTGGCGCGTGACGCACAAGCGCAGGCGGGTTCGGGCGCGGCCCATCGAGCAGCCGGGCAAGGCTGGCGTTTGCCGCTTGAGGCTCGCTCCCGCATTGAAGCGCGTTTGGCGATCTTGGCCGCCAAAGAGCGCAAGCCAATTTGGTTGCAATCCGCCCCTGCGGATTCCGCTGCCGATGGCGCGGTGGCGCTCGCGCGCGTGGCACCTGCGGCTCCGCCGGCATCTTTGGCCGCGACCGAGTTGCAGCGCACGCCGACGTTTTGCTCGGGTTGTCCGCACAATACGTCGACCCATGTGCCCGAAGGCTCCCGCGCATTGGCAGGAATTGGCTGCCACTTCATGGCGCAATGGGACCCGCAGCGGCGCACCGATACGTTCTCCCAGATGGGCGGCGAAGGGGCGGCTTGGATCGGTCAGGCGCCGTTTTGTTCCACGCCCCATGTGTTCGCCAACATGGGCGACGGGACCTATTTTCACTCGGGCATTCTGGCCGTTCGCGCTGCGATTGCAGCACGCGTAACGATCACCTACAAGCTCTTGTTCAACGATGCGGTCGCGATGACCGGTGGGCAGCCGATCGATGGCAGCCTGACGGTCCCGCGCGTGGTCGCCCAGCTGCGTGCGGAGGGCGCGCGTGAGGTCGTGATCGTCACCGACGAGCCTGAGCGTTACGCAAAGCTGACCGCGACTGCGCGCGCCGCGCGCGGTGAAGACGACGCCATGATGGCGCACGCACTCGATGGCGTTGCGATCGAGCATCGCGACCATCTCGACGCCGTGCAGCGGCGCTTGCGCGAAGTCGCCGGTGTCACCGTGCTGGTCTACGACCAGACCTGTGCGTCGGAGAAGCGACGCCGGCGTAAGCGCAAGGGGCCCGACGGTCAGCCTGGGTTTCCCGATCCCGCGCGTCGGGTGGTGATCAACGAAGCCGTTTGCGAAGGGTGTGGCGACTGTACCCAGCAGTCTTCGTGCGTTTCGGTCGAGCCGTTGGAGACCTCGCTTGGCCGTAAGCGCCGCGTTAATCAATCTTCTTGTAATAAAGATTTTTCTTGTTTGAAGGGTTTTTGCCCGAGCTTCGTGACGGTCGAGGGTGGGCGCTGGCGCGGCAGTGCGCCGCCGTCGGCGAGAGGGGCGTTGGCAGCGTCGGCCGACGCTTCTGTCCCGGCTTGGCCCGAGTTGCCCACGCCAGCGCAGGTGGCTCTTGAAGCGGCGAGCGAGCGAGCCGCTGCCGGCTTTGGCATGTTAGTGACTGGGGTGGGTGGCACTGGCGTGGTCACGATCGGCCAGTTGATCGGGATGGCCGCGCACCTCGAAGGGCGCGCCGTTGCTGTGCTGGACATGGCGGGTTTGGCGCAAAAAGGCGGCGCTGTCACCTCGCACGTGCAGATCGCGGCGAGCCACGATGCCTTGTTTGCCACCCGCGTCGCACTCGGTGAGGCGCAGTTGGTCATCGGCGGCGACTTGGTCGTGAGCGCGGGCAGCGATGCGCTGGCGCGTATGCGCCCCGGGGTGACCAAGGTGATCGTTAATGCTGATGTCGCGCCGACGGTGGAAGTACTGCGCAATCCGGACTGGCGCTTGCCGGCGGATCGGCTTTTGGATGATGTTCGTGCCGCCGCGGGCGCCGACGCGGTCGACGTGGTCGAAGCCCAGCGCATCGCGGTCGCCTTGTGCGGCGACGCGCTCTACGCGAATCCCTTTCTGCTCGGTTGGGCCTGCCAGCGCGGTTGGCTGCCGGTAAGCCCGGCGGCACTGGAGCGCGCGATCGAACTCAACGGCGCCGCGGTGGCGGCAAATTTAGCTGCCTTTAATTGGGGCCGGCGCGCGGTCGTCGATTTGGCTGCGGTTCGCCAAGCGGCGTTTGGGTTCGAGGCGGGCTCGCCGGGGGCTACGGTCGAACCGGTCCCCGTGGCCGACAGTGCGGATGGCGCCGATGTCGCCAACGCCACCGGTGTGACCGATTCAGGGGGCGCGACACGGTCGCTGGAGGCGATGGTTGCCGAGCGCGCCGCCTATTTGGTCGCGTACCAGGATGAGCGGCTCGCGCAGCGCTACCGGGCGCTCGTTGAACGGGTGCGCAAGGCTGAATCGAGCGCGCGGGCAATCGCGGGCGCGACCGGAGGGGCTTTGCCCGGGCCAGGAACGCTAACCGAGGCAGTTGCGCAGCAGTACTTCAGGCTCTTGTCGTACAAGGACGAGTACGAGGTGGCTCGATTGCACTCCGATCCGAAATTTTTGCAGCGATTAGGCGCGCAATTCGAAGGCGA
>Ga0114963_10002760_pt1 | contig 11952 bp, 5 predicted proteins | sample C_131016_EF_Meta_FD_87019 | JGI IMG/M metagenome (GOLD analysis project Ga0114963, IMG submission 87019) | Freshwater microbial communities from Lake Croche, Canada to study carbon cycling - C_131016_EF_MetaG | ecosystem: Environmental > Aquatic > Freshwater > Lake | place: Lake Croche, Canada...
ACTGCTTATATCAACAAATCTATTTGATTGGCAACCTAAGAACAATGTATTTGCATCAGATGTATATGGTGCTGTTGGAACTGTGATTGTTCGTGCAATGTTTGATAAACGAACATTGGAAATGTACCCGTTTATACTCCACCCAGCAACCCAATTAATACCACCAATATTTAATGAGTTTTGAGTAATACCATTGCCATTTGTGCCCGAAGCCACATTAACACCATTAATATACACCTTAACTTGATTTGCTCCGGTTCCAGAACGTACTACTGCAATATGATACCAAACACCCACTGTTGGGGCCCAAGTATAACTAAAATATGCATTTTGAATACCAATTTGAAGATCCCCATATAAATCAATCAAAAGCCCATCAGTACCACTCACACCAATACAAAAGATTCGATTATGTCCTCCTGCATTGATTGAAGAGAAATTAACAAATAATTCTACCGTAAAGTTACCAGTGCCAATAGCATATTGACTTGCACTTGGGTAGTTTAAACTACTGCCACTACCACCAAAATAATTACTATAATTATTACTAAATGGTGTTGATTGGTTTATTGTTGGTGTACCAGATTTGGTCAAAGTCAATGCATTTGGTGATGTATCAACAATAGTATCACCCAATACTGCATTTTGTAAATTGCCATTTAATAACAATGTTGTATAAGAATTAGAACTATCACCCACCAATGGCAATTCTGTTGATGGTACATTCAAAGGCAATATTGGATATTGTGCAGTGCCTTTTACAATACGAACGTTAGAAATGTAACCAGTAAAGATATCAACCCCTGTGCCACTATTATATGTTCCCAACTGTAATGATTGGGTGGCGGTTGAATATTGTGTCGTGGTCGATGTTCCAACCAATGCTCCATTTAGGAATAAACTAAATGTTGTACCACTCTTTACCACGGCCATATGATACCAGGTGTTTACTGATAATGCTGAAGTGAGAATTCTATTATCATTTCCTGCAGCACTTGATGTCCAGAAAGACAGTCGTCCGCTAGTGAAATAAATGGATTCTCTATTAGTCGCGTCTTGAACAAATGCAAACAAGTGTGGGTAATTGGCTAATGAGTTGGCATAGAACCAGCATTCAATAGTCATATCACCACCAAAAATATTAAATGCAGCATTGCTAGCAAGTGTCAAATAACTAGATCCATCAAAATAATAGCTGCCAGCCATTGTGACATCAAATGCCTTAACAAATGGTGTCCAAGATGTGTTTCTTGGTGTTCCACTAACTGTCATCATTGTTGCTAATGTTGAACCAGATGTTTGGTCAACCATCAAGGTACCATCATAACAAGCCAACAAACTAGTACCACTAACAGCAGTCAATGGTGTTGTACTTGGTGTGAAATTGGCAGTATATACTGCGGTGCCTTTTACTACACGCAAATTGCTGATATAACCTTGATAGTACTCACCACCATAATTAGGCCACCCAATATAAAAAGGCACTGATTGATTAGTAATCGTAATTGTTGGAGTTGTATAGATAATAGAACCATTGAGGAAAATATTCACTTTGCTGGTTGATACATCATATACCCAAGCAATATGACTCCATACATTTGCCGTAGGTGTGACTGATGAGATATATTCTGTCCCATTATAAAAACCAATACGGCCATTGCCGTTATAAAGATAACCTTGATAACTAGTAGTTAAACCACTACGTTTGGCCCAAATAGTTCTAAAGGTGGAATAATTACCAGTTGGATTTATCCAACATTCAACAGTCCAACTTGACCCAGATACGTTTAGTGCAGGCGCATCGGGTGTTGACAGATAATCACTAGTACCATTAAAATATGTACTATAATAACCAACAGCAGATGGGGTGAATGTGCCCTGTCCTGGTGTTCCAGCTTTAGTAATAGCAAAATTATTCGCACTAGAATCAGCAAATGCATTGGTCAATACACCAGCATCACCTCTCAAATATAACTGAGTTGATGAGAGATAAATGTCATCGATATTGGTTGATGTATCAACCGGTGTGAAGTTACTGACATAACGAGCAACACCGGGAGTGATACGCAAATCATCAACATATCCATTGAATCGATATGAATTAAAACTAGAACCAATAAATGTGAACGGAACAGTTAGTGATTGGGAATATGTAGCCGATGACACTGATGTTCCATTAATATAAACAGATAATGTTGTTCCGCTTCGAACAAATGCCACATGTTGCCACGCATTTTGAGTAACCGATGCTGTGACTCTAAATGATGCATTATCAGACCAACCAATTTGATTGGTTGTTGTGGTATACCCTAAATATACTACTCCAGCACCGTCACCTGATGTCCTGGAGTCCATAATTCCAGAATAAGCACCAGAATATGAAAGGACTGGATACATCCAAAATTCAAGTGTAAAATCACCAGCACCAAGAGCCAATGCAGGATTGCTTGGTACTTTTAGATAAGTGGTACTACCGTTAAAATATATACTCTTTGAGCCGAATTTAACTTGGGCAGTACTGAGCATGGACGATGATGTACTAGGGATAACATCATTATTACCAGTTGAATCAATCAATTCAGTATTACTTGCATTCAACAACAATTGAGTATTTGTTATAGCAGTCACTGGAATGGTTGATGGAATGAAATTGGTTGTATATACCGCAGTGCCTTTTACTATGCGAACGTTGCTGATATATCCTGTATAATAGCGACCGGCACCTAATCCGCTGTATTGCCCGATATACATTGTAGTTGCTGTGGTTATATTATAGCCTGTTGTTGTGCCAGTTAATGACTGAGATACACCGTTAAAATAAACTGATACAGTTCCTGCATTGTATACTACTGCCAAATGTGCCCATTGATTTGTAGGAAAGGCGGTCTGAGTAACAACAGTGCCACCATGTAACGAAATAGTATACGCTGTCAACGTAAAATAAATATCTATAGCAGAAGATATATTATTAACACATAGCACACGGGCATTTTGACCACCATTGCCTGTAACATATAACCAAGCCTCGATAGTACCTGTTGTACCTAACGCCCAGTTAGATGATGCAGGGGCAGTCAAATAATCTGTTGTACCATTAAAATACATACTACCACCATATGCACCCAATGCCAATGCTGTACTAGTAGTAAACGGACCGAATGCTGTGAAGGTGGGCGATCCATTGACTGTGAAACCGACTGGATTCACAGTTTGATTAATCGGCGTGGTTGAGCTGACCGCAGTGGATGTCGAACATGTCAATAATACTGTACCAGGTATTTCGGTTAATGGTATTGTGCTTGGTGTGAAGTTAGCAGTATATACCGCAGTACCGATAACCAATCTAAAATTGCTAATGTATCCATTGAAATATGGATACGCACTTGTGTCCCATCTACGACCTACCAAGAAACTGGTATTTGCATATGTGGTCCATGATGTAGTTGCTGTAGATATTACCGATACCCCATTTATATATATACTGGAACGGGTTCCAGTATATACAAACGCTAGATGATACCAAGTAGCAGGGTTTAAGCCAACTGGGCTGATAATAAATGATTGCCAGTTGCTGCCATCCCAATAACCAAAAGTTGGCTTATTACCAATAGCAGTGTTCTGGTCTGTAGCCATACTCATAACAAATGGCAATGGCGTCCCACCTACTGGATATTCACTGCTTGCAATCACTGTACTAGTAAACGCATTAAAATATACCCAAGTTTCCATAGTAAACGGCGTAGTTGCTGTTGGCAATGCTGTAGGCAGTGTATATTTTATAAAGTCTGTTGAACCATTAAAACTCACACTGCCATAATAACCAGCAGCTGGAACAATAGCTGTTGTAGCAAATGGGTTTTGTAATTGTGGTCTTGGTGCACCACCATTAATTTTTATTGAATAATTATTTGCGCTATAATCTTTAAATTGATAAACATCAACCAATGCTAATAAAATTACAGCACCACTACTAACTGTAGTAGTTAATGGTGATGTACTTGGGACAAAGTTGGATGTGTATAATGCTGCATTTTTTACAATGCGTAAATTAGATATGTATCCATTTAATAGTTGATCACCATTATTGTTAGCTCCAATGGAGCCAACAGTTGCAGTATAATTTTCATTGGCAGTTGTTGCTACTGTGTCTCCATATACCGGAAGAGTTGTTACACCACTAGACACCCCGTTGATAAACATTCTGATCGTTCCAGAACTTCTAGTCATAGCAACATGAGTCCACGTATTTAATGGCACCTGCCCCGCCGAAGTAGCACCAACAAATTGTCCCGAATAAACGTAAGCAAACCTGTTTTTATTAACACCCAAAACCCAAACAGTAGTTTGTCCGCCAGTTGAAGAAGTTGGTCTAGTGCTGAAAATACTTTGCCATTCGTTTTCAAACGATTGCATATTTACCCAAGCTTCAATTGTAAAGTCACTTGTGCCTATTGCTGTAGTTGTTGGTACTGACAAATAATCAGTTCTACCATTAAAATATGTGCTAGAAAACGCATAGAATGGGCTTTGTGGCTGAGGGCTTGGTGATCCATTACGTATTACTGATAAATTATTTGTACTCAAATCACTGAGTTGATTATTTCCCTGTAATGTCAATAAACTGGTTGTTGCCGTTGTAGCACCTTGACTTGTTGTGGTTAATGGTGACGTTGATGGGTTAAAATTACCGGTGTATAATGCTGCGCCTTTTACAAAACGAAGATTACTTAGATATCCCGAAATCCTATTTGGTGCAGAAGGAAGTTCACCAAAAGTAGCAATGGTCATTTTTGTATCTGTTAAATTGGCGCTATTGCTAACCGCAGTCCCCCCAACACCATTTACATAAACAGTCATGCTATTAGAGCTATTTCTAACAACTGCTACATGATTCCATTGATTTAAACCAAGTCCAGTCATGAATGCAGGATTAATTGTGGACCCTGCAAAGGTGTATATGGCTAAACCATTTGACGCAGCATCTCCTTGACGAAATAAGATAGCTGAAGTAGAAGATACTACTGATCTAGTATCCAAAATAGCAGCATTTGTTAATGCGGCTGTTGGATAAAACCAACATTCAATTGTAAATGCACCTGTACCTGGAGCAAAGTTTGCATTATTTGGCACTGTCAAATAATCAGTTGAGCCATTAAAATATGTACTATTATAAGTATTAGCAACAATATTTGCGCCAGGTGTAGCATCAAATGGACTAAAGTTTTTAATTTGTGGTGTGCCAGAGGGTGTGATAGTCAATGCATTGGCACTGTCAACCATTGGATTAGCGCCGGTTAATGCTAACAAACTTGTTCCGTTAATAGCTGTCAATTCAGTTGTTGGTGGGATGAAATTCCCAGTATATACCGCAGCGCCTTTTACAAAACGAAGATTACTTAGATATCCCGAAATCCTATATGGTGAAGAAGGGGCTGTTACAAAAGTAGCTATGATCATTTTTGTATCTGTTAAATTAACACTATTACTAACTGCTGTCCCCCCAACACCATTTATATAAACAGTCATACTATTAGAGCTAGTTCTAACAACTGCCACATGATTCCATTGATTTAAACCAAGTCCAGTCATGATTGCAGGATTACTTATAGGCCCTGCATAGGTGTATATAGCTAAACCATTTGACGCGTTATCTCCTTGACGGAATAAGATACCTGAAGTAGAAGATACTGCTGATCTAGTATCCAAAATAGCGGCATTTGTTAATGCTGCTGTTGGATAAAACCAACATTCAATTGTAAATGCCCCTGTACCTGGAGCAAAATTTGCATTATCTGGTACTGTCAAATAATCAGTTGACCCATTAAAATAAACCGATTTCAAACCACTCACAGTGGGATCAGTAATAGATTTAATTTCAGCAAATGGAACAAAAGTGGCGGTTCTTGGTGAACCAGTGACTGTTAGAGTTGATGACTGTAAGCTGTTATCAATAAATCTATTTGATTGACTAGTCAGAAGACTAGTTCCAGGAATATTTTGTAATGGTGTGGTTGATGGAGTAAAAGTACTTGTATATACCGCAGTTCCTTTGACTACACGGAAATTGCTGATATATCCTCTAAAATAAGAATTAGTATCATATGTATCGTATCCAATAAGTATTGCACTATTTGGGAAGGAGAGAGCCGATGAATTATTTACAGTAAGAGTCTCATTGCCATTGAGATAAGCAGAAAATTTTGTACCATTTCTTACCACTGCAACATGATACCATTGTCCCGAAGTAACTTTGCCTATAACATTAGTAGTATCAGTTAGTATATTCCAGTTATTTGTTGCAGAGCCAAGATATAATCTTAACTCATCATTCGCAAAAATACCAAGATACATTTGTCCATAGGTTGGAGTAATATACGGAGTATAAATCGCTTGTCTTAATCCAGTGTTGGTTAAGTAAAACCAGCACTCAACAGTAAAATTGCCTGATCCAAAATCAAATTTAGTATTACTTGGGATGCTCAAATAATCAGTTGAGCCATTAAAATAATTACTATAATAGCCAGGTGCATAATAAGGACTAACAACACCTTGACCTGGTGTTCCATTTGCTGTAACAGTTAAATTATTACTACTGCTATCAATAAATGATCCAGTACCACCAGATTCAGCAGTTAATAATAATACTGAATTGAGTTTATATGCATCCAATACAGTTAGTACTGTTGCTGTGACTGCTGAAGATGTTGCTGTTCGGCTACCAAAAAAAGCCGCAATGATTTGAGCTATAAACATTTATTACCCTTTTTTATTATATTTTGATCAAATTCAAAATTTGAATTACTAACTATTTTATTTATTCAACTAATTTCCAAGACTGAGACTCTTCATCCCAACTATATTGCTTGTCATCTGTTGGCATTGCAACTGGTGCAGCCCACAAACAAGTGACTTCATCCAATACCCAACTGGAATATGGCTGTGGTGGAATAAATGCATCACGTTCACTGTCATAGGTATAACCAACACCTGCATAATTTTTACGCAATGCACGTGATTGATCTTCAGATGGCTCGTTAGTTTCTGAATTGTAATGTACACCACCACGAGTATTATACGACGTTTGTACCCACCCAGTCCCAAACATACCTGTATCGATAACGTCCTGTTCAGCAACGATAACTTGTGTTACCGTGCCGTTTTCTACTTTTGCAAAATGACTCATTGAAGTATTCCTTAATAATTAAAATCTAATAGAACCAGAACTAGTCCAAGTATACGTACGATAACCGCCACTTACTGTGACTGTTGGACTACCAGTAGTTTCATAAGCCGCTGCATAGGAATCAGGATAGCTAATGATAACAACACCAGATCCGCCAGCTGCTTGATTTCCACCACCACCGCCACCAGTATTAGCAGTAGCCGATATCGCAGCAGTGGCATTGTCACCACCCCTGCCGCCACCGCCAGATCCACCTGCTAAATAGCCTTGATTATAAGAACCGCCGCCGCCGCCACCAGCAATATATCTTGTAGACGAAACAACAACACCAGCACTGGCTCTTGTTAACAAGCCACCAACTTGGCTGTCTGATAATCCAATACCACCAACTCTTGATGAATAATTTCCACCAGCGCCGCCAGCACCACCACCACCAGCACCCGGACTACCCGAAGCTTGGTAGGCAGTACCACCATCATATCCTTGCCCGGCTACACCTCTTCCACCAGGAAGATAGCCACTGCCACTGTTTGCATTACCACCGCCACCACCACCAGAACCACCATCGGCTCCGTAATATCCACTGGCCACACCTGCACCTTGTTGAGCATTTGGTGTTGCACCAGACCCGCCGCCAAAAGCAACAATACTTACATTACCACCACCAACAATGGTAGAGTTTTGTCCATCTGCAACGCCGCCTCCGCCAGCACCAATAGTAATTGCATATTGGTTACTAGTATAAAGATTTGCCGCGGCCGAATATAAAACACCACCAGCACCACCGCCACCATTGTAGCCGCCACCACCGCCACCAGCAACAACTAAGTAACTAACATTTACAGGTGCATTGTAACTAGGTATGGTGGCTATTTCTGAAGCAAAGACTTGTGAAATTAACATAAAAATCCTTTAAAAATAGGGGTTGGGAATCTCCCAACCCCGTATCAACTATCAATACAAACCTGTTCCTGAAATGATCCATTCAGTTGAGGTTAACTTAATCGCACTAGCAATACCATTAGCAGCTAATATACGACTACCAGTAGTTCCAGCACTAGCCAATCTCATAGTGTCTGATGTAATAGCAATAGTAACATTACCAGCACCATTTTGATTAACGAACGTCAATGCTGTTCCAATTGGATATGCAACAGTTGCATTGGCAGGAATAGTCCAAGTTCTTGTTGAAGTATCAGCACTTGGGTGAAGAATATGCCCGCCATTATCACCCAATACTGTTGTGTAATCAGCACTTGAAATAGTCTGAGGAATAACTTTTGTGCCAACTTCAAAACCGTTGATTGTGGCATTTCCAGTAAATGCTGGGCTCGCTGCGCTCACGCCACCACCGGCACCAGCACTACCAGTATAACCAATTGAACCACTAGCGCCATTTGTACCATTAGAACCAGCAGAACCTGCACTACCAGAATAACCAGTAACACCAGTTGCACCAGTATAAGTAAATCCTTGGATCTTAGATCCTTGAATCATCCAAGCTGTTGTTGATATTCTCAATGCACTAGCCATACCGCCTGCAGAAATAACAAATGAACCGCTGATTGAAACGCCATTTACTGTTAATGTGTCAGAACTAGCAACTGTCATATCACCAGCGCCTAAAGCATTAACAAATGTCAATGTTGATCCAATTGGATATGCAACGCTAGCGTTTGCGGGAATGGTAATAGTTGTAGCTGTAGCTGCTGTATGTAAAATATGTCCTGCTTTATCACTCAACACTGTTGTGTAGGTAGTAGCAGAAATAGTATTTTGGCTTAAATCAGTAGCTAAAGGGCCGGTTGCACCAATACTACCAGTATAACCAGCGCCAGAAGCACCAGTTGCACCAGCAGGACCAGCCACAGTACTTGCGCTACCAGTATAACCAGTAACACCAGTTGCACCAGTTGCACCAGCAGGGCCAGCTACAGTACTTGCGCTACCAACATAACCAGTAACACCAGTTGCACCAGTTGCACCGGTTGCACCAGCAGCACCAGCAGGTCCTTGTAGGCCGCTTGCACCATTGACACCTTGACTACCAGCAGTACCTTGTGGACCAGCAGGGCCACTTGCACCAGCACTACCTGTATAGCCAGTACCTGTACCAATGTTAGTATAATTAGCACCATCATTAGTAAATTGCCACTTTTTAGCAGATTCGTTCCAACGCATTTGAACTGGTAACTCATCCCCACGAATAACTTTAATACCAACGTTTTCTGTTGGGGATCCGCTAGTGAAATTACTATTCAATTCAATAATATTATCAGCTAAAGCGATTGTTTCAGTGTTGATAGTTGTTGACGAACCACTAACAACCATATTGCCAGTAACTCTTAAATCGCCAGCAACATTAACATAACCAGTTCCATTACCAGCAAGTTGCAAAATACCATTTGCAGTTGATGCACTAACGCCATCAGATTTGATTGGCGTATTGAACAACACATAACCTTCAGAAGAAGTAATTCTAAATCCAGTATTTAAGTTTACGTTACCTTTAAGTTCAATCTTACCACTACCACCTGTACTTAATTCAACGTCACCAGTACCTGTTGTACGAACAGCTAAGTTTTGATTTGTATCGGCACTAACAACGATTGTACCAGAACTGTCTTCCAAAACTTTCTGATTGTTAATATACAAAGATCCTGGACCAAAGTAACCTGAGTGCCAAGATAATGATGGACTACCAACATCATATTGCAAATGCTTGTCAGGAATCAAATGACCCAATACTTTACCAGTAACTAATACGTTACCAGTAGTCAAAGTTTGACCAATATTAACATTGCCAGCAACACCAACACCGCCAGCAACTTGTAAAGCACCAGATGTTGTGCTTGTTGATGCTGTTGTATTTGATGTAATAATTGATGAAGTTGTTGTACCACTGAATGATCCAGTTGCGCCCCTAGCACCACTTGGGCCCATAGATCCAGTAAAACCAGTTACGCCAGTAGGACCAGTTGCTCCACTAGGGCCACTTGCACCAGCAGAGCCAGCAGGACCAGTAAATTGACCAACATCCACCCAGGCACTGCCTGCCCAAACAGCAAGGTGGCCAGTGTTAGTTAAAATATAAGCTTGTCCAGCTTGACCACTTTGTGGCAATTGTGCCGAAGTAGCAACTGAACCAGTAACAGTAACACCAGTACCTTGTGGACCAGTTGCACCAGCAGGACCAGTTGCACCAGCAGCACCAGCATCACCTTTGCTACCAGTATAACCATTACCAGTACCACCATTAGCAGTACCCATACTACTGAACACAGAGAACAATACAGCAGTACCTGCTAATGCCTCTGATAACAAAATTCTAGCAGTAAATTCGTCAACGATCTCAATATTGGCGATCATTAATCTATGATTGGTATCATAAACAAAATACGCAAATTGGTCTGTACCGAAATTATGCTCAACTGTCCAAGTTGTACTTGGAACACCTTGTTGGTGGAAATAGCTATTGCCTTTTTGCCCAACTGGTTGCCAAGTATAGTAACCAGAACCAGAAACTAGTTCGGCATAAATGAATACTTGACCATCTTTGGAAATTATGGTATTTGGAGATGGAGTAGCCGGAAATTCAGATACGTTATTGTTAAATGTTAACGAACCTCCCAGATTTACATCACTCAAAAATCTAACATTGCTTGTCATTTTTTTATCCTTTTAATATGTTATTATGCATTAAGCCTCTACAACTTCTACTGGCGGTGCCCCGACCATTATAATTTGACCATTTAATAATCTATATACTAGAAAAATTAAATGATATTGTGTTGTAATGAATTCAATTTTGTCTTCATCAGACATTTTACCCTCAGAAACAAATTTATCAAGATTTGTTTCTATTTTTTTTAACCAGCCATGTATTAGCTTATTACGATTAGTAAGTTCCATTTATCTGCCTCGGGCTAACAATTCTGCACGCTCGAAAAATTGTTTCATATACATAATATCTCTACAATATTGTTCTTTTACATCTACATCTGAAAAATCAGATGTCAATGCATTGTCTTTTAATATACTCAAACAATTCTTGATTTCGACAACAATGTCATCAAAATTTTTTAAATTATATATCCAAACACTAGGCAAATTTTTCATTTTTATAACGAGTGGGGAATCTCTCCCCCACTCATCCTTTTCTAAGTAATAATATTTACCCTATTAAATGTCTTTCATCGCCTGAACTGCAACTTTGATCATTGCAGACTCAGTTAGATAAACAGTCAATGTATTGGCGTTTGTTTCTTCAACAGAAACAATATCATTACGATATGTACCATTAGCACGTTGTACTAATACAGTAAAGTTCACATAAGCAGAATTTAGATTATGTGTAACTGTATGTGTCAATGCGCCAGTTGCCGATGTAAATGTAGCACTTAATGCGTTAACATCACTACGAATACTTGAGTCAGCAGCAGCACGAGCTGTGATCTCTGCATTAACAGCAGCAGTACGAGCTGTGATTTCTGCATTAACAGCAGCAGTACGAGCTGTGATTTCTGCATCAATATTGGCTTGCAATGTTGTATCAGCAGCAGCACGAGCTGTAGCTTCTGCATTAACAGCAGCAGTGCGAGCTGTAACTTCAGCTAAATCTGCATTAGCACGAGCTGTGGCTTCTGCATCAATATTGGCTTGCAATGTTGTATCAGCAGCAGCACGAGCTGTAGCTTCTGCATTTACAGCAGCAGTACGAGCTGTGATTTCTGTATTATCAGCAGCAGTACGAGCTGTGATTTCAGCTA
>Ga0114963_10002762_pt1 | contig 11951 bp, 11 predicted proteins | sample C_131016_EF_Meta_FD_87019 | JGI IMG/M metagenome (GOLD analysis project Ga0114963, IMG submission 87019) | Freshwater microbial communities from Lake Croche, Canada to study carbon cycling - C_131016_EF_MetaG | ecosystem: Environmental > Aquatic > Freshwater > Lake | place: Lake Croche, Canada...
CTCGTTATTTTCAATATCGAAATTCAACTGCGGATCCCATTCACCCCAGAGAGTCCAGCAGGCAATTGGCATAATTCCTTCGGGAATTTCAATTGTATCCTGTGGAATTTCTAAACCGGCAATTTGGCGCTGGAGGGATCGGAGGTCACCGGTGTAATTCGCCGGAATTTCCGTTTTGAGCCATGACTCTAGGCGCTCGGGTTTGACCGGCTGAATTTCAAATGTCAGACAGACCTTTGCTATTTGCTGGAGGGTCCGAGTATCAAGACTGTTACTGATGAGAATGAGAGGACGTCCCTGTCGCGCTTCGGGAAGTTTCAAATAAGAATGTAATTCGCTGAGTCCACCCCGCTCCCCATTTGACAGACCATCAATCTCATCGAGAAGTACACCGATTCCTCCCTTGGTTCCAGATTCCATCATTTGAACAATTCCTCCCTCGCGAAGGAGCGGAAGAATCGTCTTTCGGAATGATGTTCCACTGCGAGTGTGGCTGGCGTTGAATTCAATCGGGCGTAAGCCAGCAATTCGGAATACCCGCAACGCAAGCGTGGTTTTTCCGATGCCTGGAGGCCCTAGAAGAAGAATTGCCGGCTTCTCTCGAGTTTGTATCCATCCTAAAATGGTATTTTCCACTTCAGGATGAAGACAGACAGTTGTTTTATCAATAGTTTGGTCCATTCTTTCTAGAAACAGTTCGTAGTATTTAAACCATTGCACAAAGTTACTGTGGTTTAGGAATGTTCACACCTGTCTGTAATTGTACGCCAGTGGAACCAGGAATACAGACGCCCTCCCAAGTGAGTCCCATTGTGTGGCAATTCTTGCACAAGGTATTTATATCAATCGGATTATTTGATCCAGGATTTGTCGTGGTTCCTGAGATGCTAGGAGCCGTAACTGTCCCTAGTTGGAATTGCGTGGCAGCTGTTCCAGAAGAAGACCACACCTGTAGACCCGAAGCCGAAGTGGTAACTCCGAGGGGGTCCACGCAATAATATGTTGTGGTGGTACCATTCACATCCGAGCGCATGGAAAGAAAGTCGGGGCACATGTTGATTGCGTTCGCAGGGGGCCATATAGGTGAAAGTTTATTGCTAATTGCGCTGTCTCCGGATGGAGTGAACCAACGCATGCCGAAGAATACGGAGATAGCAAGGAATAACACTGGCATCACAAATGCTGTAAGACGGTTTCCTGCTGTGCTGTTATAGTAAAATGTCCCCGAAATGATGATAATACATCCTAGCACATATAATATGAAATATAAATTCATTTAGTCCTATTATCTATGATTATTTTTCACGAATCTACGAGATTCTTGAAAAATAAGATATATAGAATATTATCCAGGTTCCACCGTTTAGAGGCCGAACTTGGCCACCGGGGCGGGCGGGTTCTGGCCGTCAAAGCCGAGGATGATGTAGCCCGTCAGGTAGTCGGGCGTGCCGTTGCCACTGGCGCCGCCCGCCACGCCGAACGTGGAGGTCGTGCCGGCCGTGCGCGTGTGCAACGCACCAGAAGCGCCCTGGGGTACTACCAGCTGCACTCTGCGGAACGTCACGGAGGAGGACACCACTGTGCGACCCATGTCGCGCAGGATGGCAGAGCCCGCCGTGGAGATGGAGGACGCATAGCAGCCGTTCGTGGAATAGTCGCCCAGGCCGAACGAAGAGGCCCACACGGCCACGGCGGGCGTCGACAAGGCGGGGGACGTGTAGATCTTGTCTACGAGGGAGCCCACGTTGATGAAGTAGGCAGAATCAGTCGACACCTGGCGGGTAGAGTTACCGATGGCGGGCATTTGTATACCTGTTTGTTAGAAAATAATTCTGGTTCGGAGCTTTTAGCCGGATAAACCTTTTCCAAACACGGGATAGTATGGGAAGCCTCTCTCCGTATGAACCGGTTTTGCCGTATACTGCGAATGCCCAAGGTGGTCAAAATGGGCGCGTGGCTTTTGCCACCGAAGAGTCATCTCTTCTGGTCCCTGGATTCCGCACCGAAACGGGGACCGAAACCGACTTTCAAACGGACATGCTCCGGGGGAACTGGGAAAAGTCGCCGGTGAGTCAGGGATTCTTTTCGGCTGACAATGTGGAAATTATACAAAACCAGATTCGCAAGGCCGTATTTGATAAGAGCCAGCCGAAGGGATATGTGATTGATAAGCAGTCTGCCGATGAGTTGAAAATTATTATGCGGGCGATCTATCTACAGTACGCCCGGAATCTGCCGAACGGTGTTGCGGCACAAGTGGAGGATCTGAACACAAAAGTAATCGATTGGTCGGTTCCTCACATTTTATCCGCAGTCGATCATTACCATTTTTACATCAATGATATTAGCCATCTGCCGATTCCTCTGGCCCAGCCCCAGAGTCTCAGCCGTGCCGGAACACGGAGCCTTCCCGCGAATCCGTTTGTCTGAGAATCCGTGGCTTTTTACTATCATTCGTTTCTATGCCCCTCAGAGAGATAGGCGAAGATGAAATACGGAACTTGGAAAATAGACGGGCGTGGTCGTCCCTCGGAGGACCGCTCCTTTGTACGAGAAGTCTCCGGAGAAACAATCGTGGCTGGGGTATTTGATGGGCATTCAGGGCTGTCCACGGTGAATTTCATCCTGCAAATCCTACCGGACAAACTCGTTGAACTGGTAAAAAACTTCGGCGACAGTGAGACTGCCTTGAGAGCCGGACTACGGACGCTTTTCATAGACACGGACAAACTCCTGGCCAAGCAGGGGGCTTTATCATATCGTGACAGTGGTTCCACTGCCACCATCGTCATCATAACACCGAAGTTATGCTGTTTTGCGTATGTTGGGGATTCACCGGCATGTATTTTCAATCCGGAGTCTGGGGTGATTTACGGGTCTATCGGTAAGCATGAGCCAGCAAACCCTTCTGAAAAGGAACGCATCTTGCGGAATGGCGGAGAAGTGACAACCGACGAAGGTGATGCCCCTCGGGTGAATGGTTGTCTCATGGTCTCGCGGGCATTCGGAGATTTCAGTATGAAATTCAAGGATGCCAATCATCCTACACCGGAAGAAATGGCGGCAAACTGGGCCACCGACTTCTGTGTCGTGTCGGAGCCGGATATTGTCATTGTTCCGAGACCAGAAAAAGGTATGCTGGCTATTTTCTCGGACGGCCTTGTGGAAACTACGGAATCGGCACATTACCGGTCATATGCGGAGATTGTCAAGCAGATTCGCGAGGCCTCTAAATCAGGCAGTTCTCTTGAAGAAGTGGCGAAGACCTGCTTGGATCAGCAGGTAAAAGTATTTACGGACGATCCGAAAGAGTATGATGGCGATGATATTACACTTGTCTTAATCAACTGTACCAAGAACCCTGTAAAAATTCAAAGTCCTTCTCATCACGGAGTTGCCACAACGCGGAAACATAAGGGTGGACATCGTAGCCGTACCCGCTCAGTGAAGAAAAATAAGATGCCAAGGACTATTTTTATATAGGTAGCAATGCTTTTAACGCTTCACCACAAACTTCTTCTTCCCGCCGGCAGACCGCTTCTTGCCGTCGACGTCGGCCAACGCATCCTGTCGCTTCTTGAGCAACGCCTTCCAGTTCAACAGGAACTCATCAAGGTCCTTCTTCCACATGTCGCCAGCCGTGGTGGCCTCCAGGACGGCAATCGCAGCCTTTGCCGTCTCCACAAGGCGTAACTGCTCTTCCACAGCCGTCGCCTTCACCCGATCCATACGCATCTTCAGCAGATACTCATAAGCATCTACTGAATCGGCGGCTTCGGGCTTAGACAGGGGTGGAAGAGAATGCTTCACCATGGCTGCCACAATCTGTTCATCCGTCGCCGAGCGGAGCTCTATAGTACCCTTGAGCACGGCCTGAATGAAGCGGGCCTTGGCATCATACTCGACCGCCTCCCGCTTCAACCGGTCCATCTCCCGCTGCCGACGGCGCTCATACGCCTTCAGACGGGGACCATAATACGCCTCAATCATGGAGCCCACGCAATTGTACTTCACGATGTTCAAGTCAGTGTTGAAGCAGACCATGTTGGTCGTGCGAATCGTGCTCGTCAGGCGGAAACGCTTCTCAAACTCCTGGGGAGCCGACTGAATGTCATCGTAGTAATCTGGCTCCAGATACAGGTCGAAGCGCACCTCGATGTGATTGTAGAGGTCATCGAAAGTCTTCAGCACCGGCTTCTCTGTGCCCTCGGCCACAGTACAGAGTTCATCCAGGAACGCCTTATAGTCGTGCGTCCAAGTGCCAATCGGAAGTTCCGTGATCGTCACGCACTTCTTCTCGTCATTGAGCGTATAGATACCCTTCGTCAGCCAGACACCATCAGACACCTGTTGAATCGGGCCTCGGAATCCGAACCACCAGGGACGCAAGGCAATGCTATCCAGCGTAGCCCGCTTTCCTGAGAGACGATCCTGTAGGAGACCGACCACGTCCTCGGGATCGTGAGGTGGAATGTCCGTGCTGAAACCGGTACCAATGCCGATACAGCCATTGATTACCAGGAGTGGCACGACAGGGTAATATGTCTTCGGCTCCACAATCACGCCATCATCATCGATGTGCTCCAGAATACCGGCGTCCTCCTTCCGAAAGATGATATCCGTGATGCTCTCCAGGCAGGTGTGAATGTATCGGGCGGAGGCTGCGTCCTTACCACCAAGGAGGCGAGTGCCAAACTGCCCAATCGGATTCAGCAGATTGATGTTGTTCGCCCCCACGAAGGTCTGTGCCATTGCCGTGATGGCAGCCGTCAGAGATGCCTCGCCGTGATGGTAGGCAGCATGCTCTGAAACGTAGCCGGCGAGCTGCGCCACTCGCACCTCGGAGCGGAGGCCCCGCTTGAAACAGCCGAAGAGAATCTTGCGCTGGGAAGGCTTCAGCCCATCCATCAGCGACGGCAGAGACCGAATGTTGTCGGCATTGCTGTAGTGAATGAGCTCGTCGTGGATGAAGGCCGAATATCCTGTAGAACCGTCCGCAGCGGAGACCAGCGTCTTTGTAGGGTCATAGCGAGAGAGCCAGTCCTTGCGGTCATCGGCACGCTTCTTGGAGAAGGCGAGCGAAATGCTCTCATCCGTCGTCTTGTCCCAGACGTACTTGATTTCATGTAGATTGCGGAACCATTCCTGGGCCTCCACCTCCGTGCTCGTGCCCAAACCCTTATAGTACTTCAGGTGCCAACCGGTCGCCGTGCCACCCTGGCTCAGCTTCCATGCCTCAAACTCCGCCGCAGAGTAGAATGCCATCGTCTCGGAACGGCGGGAGGCCTTCAGCAGCGGAGTGGCGAGAGAGCAGATGAAACCTGAGTGCATCAGCGACGGCCACTCGGCGTGAAAGAGATTCATGAGTAACCCCTTGATGTGCGACCCGTCCAAATCCTGGTCGGCCATCACCATCACGCGCCCATAGCGGAGCGACTTGAGATCCTTGTAGACCTTCGACTGCTCAAGGCCGAGGATCTTCTTAATGGCAGTGAGTTCCTCGTTCTTGGCGAACTTGTCGGCGGATACGTCGCGGACATTGAGGAGCTTGCCCCGAAGTGGGAAGACACCCCACGACTCACGGCCGACCACGGCGAGACCGGCAATCGCCGAGGAGGCAGCTGAGTCTCCCTCCGTAAGAATGAGCGTACAGGCACCTGACTTCGCCGTGCCCGCATTGAGGGCGTCCACCAGTTTCGGCATGCCACGGATAGTACGCTTCTTGGAGCCATCCGTTTTCTTGACATCCTTGTTGGCCTTGGCATCCATGATGGCTGCAGCCTCATCAAGAAGACCGAGCTTGACGAGGCCGGCTACCACTTTCCCCTGAGTCTTGAAGGGCGATCCGAACTTGGAAGCAGGGGTGGTAAGGGTCTCCTTCGTTTGTGAGTCAAAAGCGGGGTTGACGATGGTCGCATTGACGAAGAACACGACACTGTCTTTTAGCTGCCCGGGCTTCACGGGGATTTTCTTCTTCGTAGCCAGTTCGCAGAAATCACCAATCACAGTCTTGGTCACGGCGTCCATATGTTTACCACCCTTCCGCGTGTTGATACCATTCACGAAAGACACGTGGCGCTCATCGGGTACCGAGTCCTCCTCGAAGAGTTGCTTGGCCATCACGGCGGCGACCTCCCAGCGATCGGAGCAACGCTCGTAGGCGATGGAGGCCTCATCTTTGACGAAGAGCTTGACGAACTTCTCAAAGTTGTTCGTAGGCATGGTCTCCTTGTTGTAGGTGACCTTGACGTCCTTGCCGGCCAGCGCTGCGAGTTCTACAATGCGCGTATTCAGAACCTTCAGCATGTCATCCACGTCCATGTTGGGAAAGCGGGCAAGGTCAGGCGTGTAAGAGATTCGAACGAACCCCTTCTGTGAAGCATCTGCCTTGACGGCTGCCTTTGCGCACACTGACATATTCTTGGACCAGGTCTGTGAGTACTTTTTGCCGTGCTTCGGACTGCGCGTCTCCACGGTGAAGGCCGTGCTGAAGATGTTGGTGAGCTTGGCACCGTAGCCGTTCTTGCCACCCACGATTTTCTCCTCGCCCTTGGCATAGTTGCCACTCGTTAGGAGCTGGCCGAAGATGAGTTCGGGGGCGTAGACCTTGTACTCGGAATGGATTTCTACAGGGATGCCGTCACCGTCATTCTCAACCGTAATGCGAAGGGGCGACTGCTCAACGACAATGTCGATGTGCTTTACGGGAGTGCGGCCGGGCTCGGTGGTAGAGCGGACTAGAGCATCACGAGCATTCACAATGATTTCATCGAACAGCTTGTAGAACCCTGGATTGAAGGAGAGGGAACGAAAGACCATCTTTCCCGTTTCCTTGTCCCATACCCATCGCTGTTCCGTATGCGTGTCTGTGGAACCAATGTAGGTGTCAGGTAGCTCAAGGATGTGCTCACGATGCGTATGCTTCTTATACGAAGAGGCGTCCATTTTGTATACAAGGGTAGGGGTCGCAGCCGGCCTCAAATTTTCTTCGCTGGAAAGATTTCGTAATCGGCTGATTGTATCAGTCGGTTATGAAATCCATGTTTTTACTGTGTTTAACTAGAACAGCAAAATACATTGTATTTTTTAATTGGTTTATTTGAGGGGCACACTTGCTGAGCGTTTGATTTCGCTTCACATCCGGGGGGTTTTGGTGCGCATATATTTATATTGCTAAGAATATTCTTATATAAATTTATGTCGTTAGTATTACATGATTCCAAAAAAGTCTTTACATAAGTACCAGGAGGCTTAGGACAACATCTAGGACCATTATAACTATAAAAAAGAAAAGTACTTGAATTACAAGGATTGCTTAAACCAGTTGAGGGTGCATTGTAGCAACTAGAACTAGAATTCTGAAACTCCTCCTTCGCTCTATACATCAGAAAAACAGCCACGACCATAACAACCGCCCCAATGATTAAAGTATTCTTCGAAAACTTAACGCGCTTTACCATCTATCAAATGAAAAGAATTTCTTCGCCCACATCAAGATGAAACAAACACGTAGAAGATCCAAACAAAAAGGCGGATTTTATCCGTCTATTATGGGACCTTTGTTACGGACTGGACCGTATTTTATGACAGCCTGTTTAGTTCAGGCCGCGCGTCTATTTAATCGTGTAAAGACACGTCGGAAGTCTCGTGCTTAATAGTTGCTGTACTTCCATGAGCCCGCCCATTTGCCCGCAGACACATTTGCAGCGCCCTTGAGATTAGTGCCAGCTTTGGCCAGCAAATCCTTCTGCGCGCTTATTTCATTCGCTTCTCTGCCCTGTATGGTGGTAATCATAGCAGTCAAGTTCTTCACATGGTTATTGAGTTTAGTTATGGCATCAGTCAGAACATTCACCACTGTCTTATTCTGATCAACTAGGTTCGCAGTGAGCAGAGGATCGTGCTTACCTGATCCTCCGCGAGCCATTTTGTTAGTGTACTCAATCGTTGCTACGTTCAACAGCTCCTGGAGTTTGGAGATCGTGCGATTCGTCTCGGCCACACCACGCTCGTAGCTCTCAATTCTCGCAGAATCGATCGCATAGTTCTTCTCGGAGTTATCCAAATCCCTGTCAGCACTGGCGAGGTTCGCGCTGATATTTGCTTTGCCACATCCACCCGTACGCAGCCCCATGCCATTGGCAAGTGTCTGCGTAATTGTAGGGGGGCACTGTGCAGTAATATCGGCAGCCTGTGCGGGATTCGCCGCGGCCCAGGTGGTGTAAGCACTGGCAGCAGAGACGCCCGGTGCCGCGCAGATACTACCGATGGAATAACCACCGGGACTGGTCACACCGATACAACGGCCTGAAGCGCAATTTGCATTCGCCTTACAGGTTCCTGAGAGGGCGACCTTAGAACCGGCCTGGGCAGTCGCTACGTTAGCTCTCGCAGAGCCGGCCCCAGCAAAACCCTCAGTCATACCGTACATCGCATACACGGCTACTACAACAACTACCACACCACCAACCAGAAGAGCATTCTTAGAAAGCTTAGGAAACTTCTTCATCTATATACTCCAAAGATTTCTCCGGAGCGCTTTTATGCCTAAAGATGTTTTCAAAATACGCACATAGAGAGGATGTCCCTAGTCAAACCGAACGCGAATGGAAATCTGTTCGAGATCAAAACTGTACAGTCCGGAGCTTTCCGTACTTTGATTGAGGCGCTTAAGGAGATTCTGACCGAGGCGAATCTGGAGTTTGATTCCCAGGGAATTAAGATTATGGCCGTAGATGAGACTCACACCGTACTTGTCTATCTCCGCCTCCATTCCGATCGCTTTGAGACTTACTACTGCCCCGCGAAGCACGTGCTGGGAGTTAACATGATTTACTTTTTCAAGCTCATCAAGACCATGGCAAACAATGATTCCCTGACCATGTATCTCCCCGCAAACAACCCGAACAAGCTGGGCATCCGGATGGAGAACTCAGAGAAGTCAACTGTAACGAACTATTTTTTGAAACTCTTCGACACGGATGTTGAGGATATTCAGATCCCGAGCCTGAATTTCACCAGCATTATCCACATGCCCAGCACGGACCTACAGAAGATTTGCCGGGACATGAATGCCCTCGGAGAGAAGCTGGATGTGGAGATTACTTCCAGTTCATCGGATCTAATTTTCAAGTGTATTGGAGACTTTGCTGAACAGGAAACTATAATATCGGAGAATACCACTTCCAATATGAAGGTTCATAAGTCGGCGGGTTCGGCTGCGGAAATTGTTCAGGGCATCTTCCAGCTGAAGCACATGGTACTCTTCACTAAGTGTACGAGTCTGTGCCCGTCCATTGAACTGTATCTGAAGAATGACTATCCGCTCATTCTGCGTTACACGGTGGCGAACCTGGGTGAGGTGAAGTTGGTTCTGGCCCCGATGAAGAATAAGCAGACCACAACATAAATCTCGGGATTTAATAGATAGAATGAATGTTAACAGTAATACTAGTAACAATCATGCTAATAATGACAACTCTGTAACAAACAATGATAGCAAGAGCATTAAAAAGTTGGGTGCGAATACCAGAAAGGCCCGGAGAAATAAGGGGCGGTTTAATACTATGCGGAAACGTAGTTTTGCGAACAGCAATACCATTCGCCGTTGGTTAGGTCAAACTCAGTATAAAAATATAAGAAAGTTGTACAGCATCCATCGTAGTTTAGACTATCTTCTGAGAAAATACAATGATGATGATACTGATGAAGAGGTGCGTAACAAATATTCTATGTTTTTGACGAATTTTGGTGAAGAAATGGCAAAGGATATTAAAAATACCTTTTGGCATTCCAAGAGTGACGCATTCAAAGCGAGAACAAAGAAATATGTAAGTGAAGCAGGTCTGGAAGATTTTGATTTTGATGAATTCGAAAATTACATACTGGAAACTACTTATTTTCTTGACTGGCTGGTAAAACTGTCTGCTACTAAGCCTGAATTCAAAGATGATATCGAGACATATGCTGAACACTATGTAAAAAAGTATAAAAGTGTTTACAAGGAAGCAATGGAGGAGATAAAGAAGGAAGTGGCCGAAGAAAATCCGGATGAATTTGATGATATAATGAAGGCATTGACTAAGGCTAAAATTGTCTAAAAATGTATTCTACATTTTTTTGTATGGCGCAGATGCGATATGCGTCACATCTTCTTGGATCTAAAAAATGTATTCTACATTTTTTTGTCCACATGTGGCGTATACAGTACATCCGACGGTACTAACTTTGGATGGAGCAAATGTAGACTCGCAGCATCATGAAACGCCGAACAATCCTTGTTCCAAATCTTAATCACATAGAATCCCACCTTTGACACGCCATTCGGACCATTCATAATTTTAGGACTTACACTAACTCCTACAATTGTGTCAGCCGAATCTTTTACTACAGTGTCAATCATTGACCCAATCACATAGTGCTTATAAATATCAACGCCATCATCGGGCCCTCCGCGGACACTGTAACTCCCCCCACGGATATTCTGGTAGTTCTCCCAAAGAGGCGGAATGGGGTCACGCATACAGAAATACATTCCCCGCTTTAATTTATCACCGAGTTCCTTAAAAACTGACAAAATATCTTCCAATTTGTTTATCTTTGAAATAGGTTGAAAGGTATCTAATGACCACCTCTTCTCCTTTGGTGCATGGAAATACAATGTCCATGTACCAGTGGGTAAGGGACTATCAACGGAACTTAACATTCCGTCCTCTAGTCTATATGATTAATAATGGTTTAGGTCATTTGATTACTCAGAATGAGGCTTTTCAATAAAGTCAAGACGACCCGTATTTACATCTCCATCATCATTTATAAAACGTATGGTGTACTTTTTAAAGTCAATGACAATTCCGGAAGTCATTGTCCAGCATACTACAATTTCGGATATAGTTGGAATAACACCATCATCATTTGAAATGTAACGTATTTTTTCAATATAATTCGTCAGATCGTGAGCAACTTCGCCACCTGAATCCAAGATCTCAAGTGACAAAATAGGTAATTTATTATATTTCTTTTCCGCCACGTTACACATATAGGGGTAAAAAAGATTCTTATCTGCATCATAAGTAATTATGGGCTTTGCTGAATGCTTATCATCTAAATCTAGATTATGTGCCGGAAAAGGAATGGGGTACGCATCAAAAAAATAGTAAATATTTGAACCAAACAGTAATTGGCCAGACCTATAGATACGAATGATAAACGCATTGATAAATTCATTACATACGAGTGCGAGGCCCGTTAAAGATATGATGTGTTCAATTAGCTTTCCCTTGAAAAACCCTGACATTTTCTATATATATTTGCGTTTAATCTTTATGTCCCACACGCTGTGATGGGCGTAAATGTTGGAGGAGGCTGTGCAGCCACTGTTGCAGACATTGTGGGTGATGCCGGAACAGAAATCATAGATGGCGTGCTTGAAGCGTCGATGGGTACCGACATCATGGGAGGCGGTGTTGTATTTGTGGGTACGAGGGCTTCTGTAGCGGGGACAACTGTGGGACCCATGAGAGAAGCATAACGGTACGCAATAATGAGTATAATGATAGGAAAAATAAGAAGCATCCATGAAACGATTTCCATGTCGTTGTATGAAAGTATCAGCATGAGTACAGTAGATACAAGACCTCCCAATGAATGTTTCATTATATTTTCGGGAGAGTGTAGAACCAAATCGTCAAGAACAATTGCTATAAACAGTGCTATGGTTACAAAAACCGGATAATATGTTGCCATTTCCTATTAATGTAATTTACTTTTTATGAAGTGCGCTTGAAGAGAATGCGCTGGCGCTGGACATCCCAGACTCCAATCGGTGGCTCTACTGGGTCATCATCCGCGTCCACACCATACACATTGTTGTCCGAATCCCTGTAGTATTTCTTGTTCTTGAAAGTGAAAGCCTCCACACCCGCCCCCTCTTCCTCTTCTTCCTCTTCTTC
>Ga0114963_10002765_pt1 | contig 11947 bp, 13 predicted proteins | sample C_131016_EF_Meta_FD_87019 | JGI IMG/M metagenome (GOLD analysis project Ga0114963, IMG submission 87019) | Freshwater microbial communities from Lake Croche, Canada to study carbon cycling - C_131016_EF_MetaG | ecosystem: Environmental > Aquatic > Freshwater > Lake | place: Lake Croche, Canada...
AGGTTGAATAGTCTATATCCATTCTTTTTGAAGCCAATTGCTCAATTCTAAAGGTATCAACTGCAAATTCAATTTCATCAGGGTTGTGGCCATTATTTGACATCTTTTGTTTAAAAGCAGGAATTTGTCTTTCTATATTGGCTTTTATTTTTTGTAAAATTTGAGGTGTTACTTCTTGTGGACCATCATTTTGTGCAAAAGATGTAAAGCAAACAAATAAGAAAGCTATTAAAGAAAATGTTTTTTTCATTTTAGATTGATTGAAGTTTTAATAATTTATTTTTCAGGAAATTTCTATTGGTAGATTGTCTTTTAACTTGAATAATAGAAGTAAAGATAACAAGATATCTTATAATCTAGCAAAATCTAATTCACTATTTGCTTCGAAGCGTGTCCAACTAGCATCGAAGCTTAAAAAACTAGCATCGAAGCTTGAAAAACTAGCGTCAAAGCGTGTCCAACTAGCGTAGAAGCGTGAAAAACTAGCGTCAAATCATGATCAACATGCTTTGATTAAGATGTGATATTGTTCGACTCCTACTGAGTCTGTTTATTCATGAAAGGTTCTAATGATATATGAACACTTCGTGGTTAAAAATTAATAAAGAATAAAGTAGGAAAATATTTAAAACTAATGATTGATAATTCTTAAATAATTTGAAAAAATAAACACCTTAATTATAGATTCCTAATTCTAAATTAATAATTATTTCCGCCGCCCATTTTGCATATTCCTTTCCTGCAGGATGCAATCCATCTTTGGCTACCAAATCTTTATCGGTTAAAGCATCACGGCTACCAGGAGTGATATCGGCATAATTAACCTTATATTGCAACGCAATTCTTTTGTTTACAGCATTGAAAGCATCTATTTCTGTAGCTATCTTTTTTGTATCTCTATCTTTGGCGAAGGGTGTAGCTCCCCAATCTGGAATACTTACTACTACTACTTTTGAAGGCTTATCTTTCGCAAATTTGATTGCTTTTTGCAAAAGAATTTCAAACTGACTGGCATATTCTTCTATGGATCTTCCGCGATACTGGTTGTTTACCCCAATCAATAACGTTACAAAATCATAAGATGGTAAAAATTGGGTTTGAGAAATCCCTGCTAGCAATTCATCGGTTGTCCAACCGGTTTTGGCTATAATCTCTGGTGCTGCAACTTGTAGCCCTTTCTTTCTTAACCCTTGTACCAACTGGTAAGGGAAATTCTCATACAACGGTACTGATTCACCTACTGTATAAGAATCTCCCAATGCCAGATAGCTGATTGCTTTATGTTGACTAAATACAGACAAATTCATCATCGTTACCAATCCAAACAATAAAGCAATCTTCATTATAAATCTTTTTTTTAATTCTTCAATTAACGCATTCTTCCTGGTGCACTTCCTTTATAAATCTGGAAGGTAGATGGTTGAACTTTTGCAGGCCAAACACCATTATCAACATTAATATCTGCTGTTTCTTTTAAAGGATCCAACTGAATTGATTTTACTTCTTTTGATTTCTTAAACACTTTAGTGAATTGTTTTTCATTCAAAGCCCAAACATTTACAGGAATACGATCTGTTTCTTTGGTTCCATCAGCAAATGTCCATTCTACAATTACAGGCATTACCAATCCACCTTTGTTGGTGAAACTCAATTCATACAAATTGGTAGCAGTTGTTGCAGAAGCATCTGATTTATACAATTTTACGCTGTCTAATGAAATGTCGCAAGGATCTGTTCCAAAATACCAACCTCTCCAAAACCAATCTAAATCTACTGCCGAAGCATCTTCCATTGTTCTGAACAAATCTGCTGGAGTTGGGTGTTTGAAAGCCCATCTTTTTGCATATTCTTTGAAAGAGTAATCAAACAAATCTTTTCCCATAACAGTTTCACGCAAGATGTTTAAACCTGTTGCTGCTTTTGCATAAGCATTAGCACCTACATTGGTTACGGCATCGCCTTTTGTCATGATAGGTTCTAATTGATCTTTTGGCAAACTCATATAACCTGTAATAAACTGAGCTGGTCCTCTTCGACTTGGAAAATCAGTTTCAAATTCTCTTTCAGCTATATATTGGCAAAAAGTGTTTAATCCTTCATCCATCCACCACCACTGGCGCTCATCACTGTTCACAATCATTGGGAAAAAGTTATGACCTACTTCGTGGATAATTACGCCAATAGCACTATTTCTGATTGCAGTTGAATAATTGCCGTCTTTATCTGCTCTACCGTGGTTCATCGCCAACATAGGATATTCCATTCCATTGTTTGCCTCTACAGATTGAGCAACTGGATAAGGATATGGAATACTGATTCGAGAATATACTTTTAAGGTGTGTGCAATTACTTTGGTTGAATATTTTTTATACAAAGGATAAGCTTCTTTGCCATAAAAACTCATACACATGATTTTCTTTCCTTCAATAAACACAGGCATTGCATCCCAAACCAATCTGCGTGAAGTATTGAATGCTACATCGCGAACGTTTTCAGCATAAAATACCCAGGTTCTTTTTCCTGTTTTCTTTGTTTTTGAAGCCTCTAGAGCATCAGCTAAAGTTACAACCTCAGTTGGTTCTGTTGCATTTTGTGCTTCAGCATATCTCTTTTGTTGTGCTGCAGTTAAAACAGAAGACATATTCTTTAACTCTCCAGTTGAAGCAACAATGTGATCTTCTGGAACGGTGATTTTCAAATTGTAATTACCAAAAGTTAATGCAAATTCTGCACCACCTGTAAATTGTAAATGCTGCCATCCTTGGAAATCGCTGTAAACAGCCATACGAGGATAAAACTGTGCAATAGAATACAAGTTGTTGTCGTCATCAGTGAAATGCTCAAATCCAGCTCTACCGCCGGCAATTGCCTTATCGTTAATTTTATAATTCCACTTGATGTTGAATACAAATTTTTGTCCAGGCTTTAATGCAGTTGGCAATTCAATACGCATCATTGTTTGGTTTACAGTATAAACCAACTCTTTTTTAGATGCATCTGTAACTTCAGTAAGATTTAAACCCAAACCATTTAGACCCGCATTGTCAAGACTATTCAAATAACCTTCGTATACACGTTCAGGAACTTTACCCTTTGAGATTTGATTGTTGTTAGAAGTAGCGCGATGAAAGTTTTCATCCAATTGCAACCAAATATAAGTTAGGGTATTAGGAGAATTGTTGAAATACGTGATGGTTTCCGCACCAGTTAAAACGTTGTTGGCTTCATCAATATCAACTGCAATGTCATAATCTGCACGTTGTTGCCAATATTTAGGTCCTGGAGCTCCACTAGCTGTGCGGTATTCGTTAGGCGTTTGCAATAAATAGTCCAATTGTTCAAAACGATTACCATGGTTTGAACCTGGATTGTGGTCTTGTGCTTGAGCTTGGAGGACGATAATCAAGGAAAGGAGTGCAACAATTTTTCTCATTAAACTTAAATTTTAGGAGTTCTTGTTATTGCCATAAACATTGCAAACAATAGAACAATAGTGGATATTATGATCACTATTAATCTTTTCGGAAGCTTTGTAAAACGGCGGATAAATGTATCAAAAAATAATATTGTTAAAACTATGAAAATTTGTCCAATTTCTAAACCCAAATTAAATGCAAATAAAGGAAATCCGATATTTTGTTCAGACGATAGGCTAAAACGTATTGCATTAGCATATCCCATACCATGAATCAATCCAAAAACAAGTGCAAGAATGTAATTTACTTTGGGAGTTTGCACAGAATCAATAGATTTAACGCCAAACAAATTTGAAGTTGCCGTTAAAACAATGGTAATAGGAATTAAGAATTCTACCCAAACTGTAGAAAAACGAATAATATCAAGCACACTTAATACCAGTGTAACACTATGTCCAATGGTAAAACTGGTAACCAATACAAGCACTTGCTTCCAATTTTCTAACCGATAAATAATTGATAAGGCTAGTATGAATAAGATATGATCAAATGCTTCTTTACTTATAATGTGGCTCCAGCCCCAAGAAAAATACAAGCCAATATCCTGCATAAGTGATGAGATGTAAAAAATTATATAGACTTTTGGAAGGTAAAAGTAAATAAATGACAATAATATCAACAATTTTAATGGCCGTTTGGGGAATTTTTCATCCGTTTTTTGTGAGTTTGATTGAAATTGAATATTTACCCAAAGAGCAACAAATAGGAATTGTTTGTAAAATCAATATGGAAGATTTAGAATCTACATTAGAACATATTGCAGGAAAATCAATAGATATTCAACATGCAGATAAAAAAATGATTGATGGGATGTTACAAACTTATTTCCAAAAACATCTATTCATCAACATCAATGGAAAAAATCAAGTGATTCAATATTTAGGCTTTGAGCACAAACAAGAAGCTACGTTAGTCTATTTAGAAATAGTTCATTCTGCCAAACCCAAAAAATTAGTGGTAACTACAAACCTAATGTATGAATACATTGAACAACAAATTCACATTATTCAAACCAAAATAGGCAATCAACGAAAAAGCTATAAACTTACAAATCCGGAGGAGAAAGCGAGTTTTAGTTATGAGTTATAAGTTATAAGTTATGAGTTATGAGTTATGAGTTATAAATTATTATTTTTATGTTATTAGTTGATTCATATTCATTAAGAATAAAAAAGTGTAAAGTCAGGGTTGATTGTTATAATTTGCAAATCATTCATAAATGAACTCATAACTCATAACTCATAACTACTTTTCCCATCATTTCCGCCACCCCTTTTGCTCCGAGATTAGATTGTTCATGCAATTTGGAGATGATGTTTTTAAATGAAGCTTCATCACGGTTTTGACTCAATTTAAAAACATGTTCAATGGATTGGATTTCAATCTTAAAAGCAATAATTGCTTTTGCAAATTGTTCAATATAAGTTTCCGGAATATTTTTATAAGATGCAGAAGATTCAGGATTGTTTTCAAAAAACGCAGTTGTCTTTTCTAAAATATCTAATAATGCGTCATTATTTAGAAATTCTATTTTCCCTCGGGCATGAACGGTTGCATAATTCCAAGTTGAAGCTACTTGCTGGTTCGAATACCAGCTTGCACTCACATAAGCACTTGGACCAACAAACAAACAAAGCAAATCAGGATTAGCCTCAAACGCTTTATGGTGATCTGTTTGTCTCATTATATGACCTTTAATAACCACGGTTTCACCTACAATTTCCAAAAGCACAGGCGCCTGTGTTGCCACGGGCAAACCATTAACATCAACCCCATTCATTACAATAAATGGATGTGCTTGCATAAATTCAAGCACATTTTTGAAGTCTTTTTCTTTGAAATAAGAGAAAGAGTACATTTAGTTATGAGTTATGAATTATAAATTATGAATTATGAATTATGAATTTTTATTTTAACTATATATCAATATTTATGAAGTATATAGTTTGGTTTAAATTATGCACTTACAAATGATTGACTAACAATATAAAAGCTCATAATTTGGTATTAAAACTAACAATTTATTATTCATAATTCATAATTCATAATTCATAATTTATAATTCTATTTCATTTCCACAATCTGCGTTTCCTCCATGTTTGCATTTCGCATGGCGATGCTTCTTGTTGCATTACCAGCAAATTCGATATATGCTTTTTGTGAAACAAGATCATCACCAACCATTACGGGAACACCGATATCGCCACCTTCGCGGATGGATTGTACCAATGGGATTTCTCCTAAGAAAGGAATATCATATTGATCGGCCATTTTTTTGCCGCCTTCTTTTCCAAAAATATAATATTTGTTTTCAGGTAGTTCTGTTGGAGTAAACCATGCCATATTTTCTACTAAGCCTATTATTGGCACTTTGATTTGAGCTTGTCCAAACATAGCGATAGCTTTTTTTGCATCTGCAACGGCAACTTCTTGTGGGGTTGTTACAATAATTGCTCCTGTTACAGGTACTGTTTGAACCAATGTAAGATGAATGTCGCCAGTACCGGGTGGCATATCTATTATTAAATAATCCAATTCTTCCCAAAGCACATCTGTAACAAATTGCTTAATGGCACTACTTGCCATCGGTCCACGCCAAACAACTGCACTTTTTTCATCAACCAACAAACCGATACTCATAATTTTTATACCGTACTTTTCCATTGGTACAATCATGTCTCTGCCATCCACATTTGTCATAAATGGACGTTGGCCACGTAATCCAAACATAATGGGAACACTTGGTCCATATATATCTGCATCCATCAATCCAACTTTTGCACCTTCTTTGCTTAGTGCCAATGCCAAATTTGCCGCTACTGTAGATTTACCCACTCCACCTTTACCACTTACTACTGCAATAATGTTTTTAACTTTTGACAAAAGGGCTTTTGTATCTACTCGGTTTGAAGAAGTTTGAGCAGTGAAATTTACTACCACAATAACATCCTCACCAAGATTTCTTTGAACTGCATTTACACAATCTGTCCTAATTTTTTCTTTTAGTGGACAAGCTGGAGTTGTAAGAACAACAGTAAAAGAAACTGTTTTATCTTCAATACTAATGTCTTTGATCATTTGAAGGGTAACCAAATCTTTCTTCAAATCTGGTTCTTGAACTTGGCTAAGAGCGTCTAAAATATCCTGCTGCGTCATACTTAATGAATTGTTAAAGAAATTTTTCTTTTGCAAAGTTAACTAATCAATCCCTTACTTTGTTTTTTGAAAAAGATGGTTGTATCTTTCCACACACAAATGATGAAAAAATTACTATATTTTCTGTTTTTATTTTTGCCCTTTATTTCATACTCAGCGAAAGCACAGTTTGAACAATATAAAGATTCAGTAGTTCAATTGTATGGAATAGTAATGACTGCTGATAGCTTATTGGGACTACCTGCCGTAAGTGTTGTTGTTAAAGGTAGTGGTAGAGGTACCATCACCAACCAACAAGGTGTATTTTCAATTGTTGTTTTAAAAGGTGATATCATTGAATTTTCTTCAGTTGGATTTAAACCTAAAATGGCTAATATTCCCACTAATATTGAAGGAAATCAATTTTCGATGATTCAATTGTTGGTAACAGATACCGTTTATTTACCAGCAACCATTATAAAAGCCCGTCCTACCCGACAACAATTTGAACGCGATTTTGTAAATACACCAATTTCAGACGACAATATCGAGATTGCAAGGAAAAATACAAACTTAGCAACGATGAGAATTTTATCTCGCTTACTCCCTAACGACGGTAGAGAAGCCACCAGTTTTGGTTTAAAACAAAATGCAGCCAAATATTATTATAACGGTCAAGCACCACCTCAAAATATTTTCAATCCATTTGCTTGGGGTGAATTTATAAAAGCTTGGAAAAGAGGAGACTACAAGAGTAAATGATTAATGGTCAATGGTTAATGGTTAATTGATTTAAATTAGTAAAACACTTTCTCCCCAACAACTAACAATTAACCATTAACAATTAACCATTAATAATTATAAAATCCTTTACCAGTTTTAACACCCAAATTACCGGCTGCTACCATATTAACCAATAAAGGACAGGGTGCATACTTAGGGTTACCAAATCCATCTTGAAGAACTTTTAATATAGCTAAACAAACATCCAATCCAATAAAATCTGCCAATTGAAGCGGTCCCATTGGATGAGCCATTCCTAATTTCATTACAGTATCAATTTCCTCTTTTGCCGCAACTCCTTCATACAAACTGTAAATCGCCTCGTTGATCATTGGCATTAAAATGCGATTAGCGATAAAACCAGGATAATCATTAACTACACAAGGCACTTTTTGCAAAGATGTTGTAACCGATACAATAGAATCTGTTACTGCTTTATCGGTTTTGTACCCATTAATTATTTCTACCAATTTCATCACAGGAACCGGATTCATAAAATGCATTCCAATTACTCTTTCTGGACGATTTGTTATAGCGGCTATTTTAGTTATCGAAATTGATGATGTGTTTGATGCAAGAATTGAATGTGATGGTGCATTTTCGTCAATCTCTTTAAATATTTTCAATTTTAACGATTCTTGCTCGGTAACAGCCTCAATAACAAGATCTGCGTTTTGAACACCGACTCCAATAGACGAAGCAGTTTTAATTCTTGATATTGTTTCAATTTTCTGCTCCCCAGAAATAATGTTTTTAGCAACTTGACGATCTAGGTTTTTGTTAATCGTAGCTAAAGCCTTAGACAATTGAACTTCAGAAACATCTATCAAAGTTACTTCATACCCATTTTGAGCAAATACATGGGCGATGCCATTTCCCATCGTTCCTGCACCAATAACTGAAATATTTTTCATATAATTTATCATTTGATTTTTCTTTGTTTACTCTACAACAGAAACACCTCTAATATCTGTCAACATTTTTAAAGCAAGAATTTCATCTTCCACTTTAATACCAATATCAAATCTACAAAACAATAATTGCTCTTGATGATAGATATTTAAATTAAGGCTTCTTACAACCATCATGACTTCATTTAAAACGGTATAATCAAACTCAATAAATATTCTTTTTTCAACATGTTTTTCAATAATTAAAGCTTGTTCTAAAGCGGTTTCGGTTGCTGATTTATAGGCATTGATTAAACCCGGCACCCCGAGTAAACTACCTCCAAAATATCGTACAACAACAACAATTATATCAGACAATTCAAAACTTTGAATAGCGTTTAGAATTGGTCTACCCGCAGACCCCGTTGGCTCACCATCATCGGAAGCTCTAAATTGATTGCCATCATAACCCAAGCGCCATGCAAAACAATGATGAGAAGCTTTAGGATGTAATTTTTTCACCCCTGCCAAATGAAGTTTACAAGTTTCAATAGCAGAAGATGGAAAAGCATATCCTAAAAACTTACTTCCTCTATCTTTAAATTCTCCTGTAGTGGCAATATTTATTGTTTTGTAAACTGGCACCTAGAATATTTTAATTAAAAAGATTTAAATACTCAACATTATGATAGCTAAAATTGCAACTACTATTCCAAACCAATTCAATTTAGATAATTTCTCTCTGAAAACGAAGAATGCTATCAAAGTGCTAAATAAAACAATCCCAATATTTACAATCGGGAAGATTGCAGAGCTGTTTTGTTGAAATTGTTTAAGCACTTTTACCAAACACCAAATTGAAAAATAATTGGGGAACCCCACACAAATACCGGCTATAATCGACCTTGGATCAAATTTTTCTTTCCCTGATAAGATTAAAACAATTAGACTTATAGTTCCTCATAAAGCAGCCGTTGCCAAGGCTGTAATAAAATAACTGTTGCTGTTTTCTGCATTTAAAAAACTGGCTTCCACGTATTTGACCATCGCATCCAAAAAGCCACTTCCAAAAAACAATACAATAGGTAAAATAAATGCCCAACCAAGTGTAGGCTTTAATGTTGAACCTTCTAATTGGCTATGTGGCCAACAAGTAAGTACAACTGCACCTAAAGCTAAAAGAATGCCAATTATTTTTGTAACGGTCAACGCATCTCCATACAACAAAAAAGAAAACAAAAAAGGAATAACCAACGACAATTTATTTGCCACAGAAGCAACTGCAACGCCAAAAGATTGAGTTGTAAAAGCAATAATATTAAACAAAACTATAAAAATAGAACCCATTGCCACCGCCCACCAAAACCAATTTTCAGCAACAATTTGCTTATTAATTGGAAATTGACCATTAACCAAAGATCCTATTACCACACAAGTGATGTAATTAAATACAATTGTTTGTAGTGTAGAAATCGAAAATCTCCCGGTAATTTTAAAAGCCAAAGTAAGGCAAGAAGTAAAAACTATCGCAAGTGCTAAATATATCATAATGGAGTATATATTGAAATGGTATCCGTCAACAAGTTAAATTCCTTTTCTTTTTTTGCTAAGGGTAGTTCGGGAGCAGATAATCCCTCGGTAACAACTAAATTATTGTTAGTAATTGTACAAATTTGATCCCAAATTCCCTCATCAATAAAATGTTGAAGCAACCTTGAACCGCCTTCAATAATAACACTTTGCAATTTTAATTCAAATAATGCTTTCATTATTTGAATGGCCAAACTTTCATCAGCATCAACTTTATAATACAATAAATTTTCTTCTTCTTCATCTTTGATGGAATTAAAAACAATTGTAGGAAACTTTCTATTAAACAAAATCAGATCTTGAGGAAGTCGAAGATCCAAATCAACTACTATACGCACCGGATGCCGTCCCGACCAAAGTCTGGTAGTTAAAGCAGGATTATCTGCCAATGCAGTGTTGGTTCCAACCATAATTGAAGCTTCTTCGCTCCGCCATTTATGAACCAATCTATTGCTAAAATCATTTGTAATAAATAATCGATCTATTCCGTAAGCATTTATTTTTAGGTTGCTAGATTGAGCCCATTTTAAAACAACAAAGGGGCGATGCAATTGCTGAAAGGTAAAAAATCGCTTATTCAATTGTTTGCAAGTTTCTTCTTCAATGCCAACAATTACTTCAATGCCAGCATTTTGAAGTTGTTCGATTCCTTTTCCATTAACTTTAGGAAATGGATCTCTGCAGCCGACTACAACTTTGGGGATTTTATGTTGGATGATAAGGTTTGAACATGGCGGGGTTTTGCCATAATGAGCACAAGGTTCTAAAGAAACATAAAGTGTTGAAAATGCAATAAGAGATTGATCTTCAGTTTTAACAGAAGCGATACAATTTACTTCGGCATGCGGACCACCATACATTTCATGGTAGCCTTCACCGATAATTCGATTTTCATATACCAATAATGCACCAACCAAAGGGTTCGGTGCCACATAACCGGAGCCCAATTTTGCCAATTGAAGGCATCGGTGCATATAAGCAGAATGTATTTCCATTACTGCAAATCTAAATTAAAATTTATGTTTGCAAGATGACAGTTCAAGAAGCCTCAAAATTGATGAAAGAAAGACTCAAGATTCGTTATGAATTGAGGGAAGCGGCTAATATTACAGAATGGGTAATGGAAGAAATTACCGGATTGTCTAGAATTGACAGATTGATGAATAACAACCAAAATCTAAGTTTAATTCAAGAATCAAATTGGGCAATCAACTTGTCAAAATTGGAAATTGGAATGCCTATTCAGTATGTATTGGGTTATGGTTGGTTCATGGGACTAAAATTTAAGGTAAATAGTCAAGTATTAATTCCCAGACCAGAAACAGAAGAGCTGGTTCAGTGGCTTATAGAAAGTTGTGAAGATAAAAGTGGAGCAGGACTTAATATTATAGATATAGGCACAGGGAGTGGCTGTATTCCAATTGGAATTAAAAATTCATTCATTAAAGCAAAGGTTTATGCAGTAGATATTAGCGAAGGTGCAATAATTGTTGCCCGTGAAAATGCAGAAATACATCATTGTGAAATTGAATTTCAACAATTTGATATTCTAAATGAAAACAATTGGGCAGATATACCCAAGTTTTCTATTATTATCAGTAACCCACCGTATATTCCAATTGCTGAAGCAGTTGAAATTGAGCAACATGTAAAAAATTTTGAACCCCATTTGGCATTGTTTGTAGAAAATGTAGATCCACTTTTATTTTATAGAAAGATCTTGACTTTTTCTACAAACAATTTATTGCCAGGAGGAATGATATTCTTTGAATGCAATGAAAAATATTCAAAAGAAGTTATGGAATTGGGAGCTAAATTGGGGTATGACTCTACAATCCAAAAAGATATGCAAGGAAAAGATAGAATGATTAGGTTTAAAAAAGCTTAAATTAGAATTTAAGTTTAATTATATTATCTATTTAAAACTGATTTGATAATTTCTACAGTTCTAGATAAATCTTCTAATGATAAATTTGATCCACTAGGGATACAAAGTCCATTTTCGAACAACTGTTCAGCGATATTATCTCCATAATAAGGATAATGCTCAAAAATAGGTTGTTTGTGCATCGG
>Ga0114963_10002768_pt1 | contig 11937 bp, 11 predicted proteins | sample C_131016_EF_Meta_FD_87019 | JGI IMG/M metagenome (GOLD analysis project Ga0114963, IMG submission 87019) | Freshwater microbial communities from Lake Croche, Canada to study carbon cycling - C_131016_EF_MetaG | ecosystem: Environmental > Aquatic > Freshwater > Lake | place: Lake Croche, Canada...
GCCCCTCGTAGCACAGGTTGTCAACCTGTGCCGAATCTCCGCAGGTTGCCAACCTGCGGCTACTGCCCCCCTCGTAGCACAGGTTGTCAACCTGTGCCGAATCTCCGCAGGTTGCCAACCTGCGGCTACTGCCCCCCTCGTAGCACAGGTTGTCAACCTGTGCCCGCCAACGCCGCGTCACTCCAACTCTTCGAGCCAGGCGCGGATCTCGTTTTCGTACTCACTCGCCAGGCCGCCCACGATCAGCTGGCGGTGGAAGCTGGCCGCGCCCCCCTTCTTCATGTCGGCGTCTTCAGCGCTCGGAAACCGCTTGCCCGGATCGGGGGTGATCAGGCCGCGGCAGAAGTTCATCAGGAGCTCGTTGCAGGTCACTTCGGTGGGGAGGATCTGCGGCAGGCGATGGACCAGCGAGCGTTTGGCTTCGAGGAGGTCGCTGAACGACTGCAGCCCCGCAAACGGCGGCTGGCCCGAGAGCATCTCCACGAGCACGTAGCCGAGGCTCGCGAGGTCGGACCGCGGCGTGTTTTCCTTTCCCTCCAGCACCTCGGGCGCAGCGTAGGCCGGCGTGCAGGTCTTGGTGGGGGGCGGCTCGTCCACCGCGTGCGCGGAGCCGATGTCGATGATCTTCGCGTTGCCGGTCCGCTTCACCATGATGTTGGCCGTCTTCACGTCGGCGTGGACGATCCCCTCGCGATGGAGCGCCGCGAGCGCGGCGAGGCACTCGCGAACGATCGCGATCGCCACCCCCGGCTTGAGCCGCGACTGCTGCGGCCCCGCGGTCACGACCACTTTGTTGATGTATCGCCAGCGATCCTCGGTCACGCTCGCCTTCGTCCGCTCGAGGAGTTCGGGCGCGACGAGCCGGGAGAGGTCGTAGCCGTCGATCCACTCCATCTCCATCATCCGGATCATCCGCTGCTCGACGAAGTTTTGGACGTCGAGGAGGTTGTCCTGCTGGATCTGGGCGACGCGGGCGGCCACCGCCGCAATCCGATTCATCGCCTCGCCGTAGGCCTGCTCCGAGGCATACCGTTCGGGCGAGAAGATCTTCAGCGCCACCGGGAGCGTGAAGTTGTCGGAGCCGCGGCGGGTCGACAGGTAGACCACGCCCTGCCCGCCGGCCCCGAGCCGCCGGGACAGCGTGTGATACTCCGTCCAGTTGAGCCGGCCGGCGCCGAGCATCTCGGTGTATTTCGCCAGGAGTTCGTCGGGGCAGCGGCTCCCGACGTCGCCCGCCGCCGTGATCGTCGGCCGGTCTTCCTGCAGAATGGTGGTGCTCATGATGGCAGTTCCTCATCGGGCGGTTCGGGGAAGCCGAGTCGCTTGTCGACGAGATTCCGCAGGGGCCTGCCCGCGCGGTATCTCCGGAGATTATCGCAAAAAAAATCAGTCATCGCATCGATCCGGTGCTTGGCCTGCCCGCCGACGTGCGGCGTGATCAAGAGCCGCGGAGCGGTCCACAGCCGGCTCTCCGGCTTCGGTGGCTCTTCGGGGGTCACATCGAGGGCGGCGGAGTCGAGGTGGCCGCTTTCGAGCGCGTCCACCAGCGCGTTCTCATCGACCATCGCACCGCGGGCCACGTTCACGAGGATCGCCCCCTTCTTCATCCGGGCGATCGCCCGGGCATCGATCAGGTTGCGGGTGTGCTCGGTGAGCGGGGCGCAGAGGAAGAGGACGTCGATCTCGGGCAGGATGTCGAAGAGCGTGTCGGGGGCGCCGAGAAACTCGACCGCCGGCGGCTTCCGCACGGGAAACCAGTCGGTGGCGAGAATCCGCACCCGAAACGGCTCGAGGACCTCGACGAGCCGGCGGCCGTTGCCGCCGAGCCCCACGATGCCGACGGTCGCTCCCGTGAGATCCGCCGTGGGCCGGCGGACGAACTCGCGGCGGGCCTGCTGTTCCAGGAACAGCGGAAACCGCCGCGTGCAGGAGATTGCCATGCCGACGGTCTGCTCGGCCACTTGATCGGCGAGCACGCCCGAGGCGCTCGTGACGACGATGTCGGATGCCACGACCGATGGCACGAGGCAGTGGTCGAGCCCGGCGGCCGACGATTGGATCCAGCGGAGCCGCCCCCCGTCGACGACCCTCCCCCAGGGGACGGGCACCTTCGGGTGGCCGCAGAAGAGGTCGGCCGTGGGGAGTTCCTCCGCCACCCGCTCTTGACCCGCATCGACGAGCGTAGCCTCCGGCCACACCCCCTGAATTTGGGAGAGGTGGCGGGCCTCCACCGGATAACAGAGCACGATTCTCATGTCGGCGGTTTTCGCAGGGTGACCGCCAATCTGGCAAGCGTTTTTTCGATTTCGAAGGTATGCTGAGAGTCCACCGGCTGCAGGGTTGCTCGGCTCGTCCCCTCCGCGTCTTTCTCATGCGTCTTCCACTTCTCGCCGTCGCAGCGCTCGCTGTCCTGCGCATCGTCTGCGGCCTGCATTTCTTCCTGGAGGGTGTTTCGCACCTTCGGGATCCCGACTGGTCGAGCGCCGGCTTCCGCAAGGCGGCGGTCGGGCCGCTCGCCGACTTCTACCGCTCCACGCTCCCCGAAACGGGTGACTGGGCGGCAACGCTCGGCGCCGTCGACGACCGCTCCGCCGACGAGGCCTCGAAGGCCTGGCAGGCAAGCGTGGTCGCCTCGTGGCAACGGCTGCTCGAGACACGCTTGAAGGCGGTGCCGCTGTCGGGCGAGGCGAAGGCCGCCGCGGAGCAGAGCCTGAAAACGGCCGGCGAGAATCTGGCCGACTACGGCAAGGGCATCGCTGACGATCTGGCCGACTACCGGCTCCAGGTCCAACGGCTCGCCGCCATGGAGCGGAAGCCCGGCTCCCGCGACATCCCGTTCGAGCGGGAGCGGCTTGCCAAGAAGCAGAAGGAACTTGCCGGCCAAGCCTCGGCATGGATGAAAGACGCCGCCGCCATCGGCCACAAGCTCGTCGCCGAGTGGGACGATCAGCTGCCCGACGCCGCCGCCCGCAGCCGGGCCGATGCCGCCGCCGGGCCCTCAGAGCTCTGGAGGGCCGACCGGTTCGTGAGCTGGTCGCTCGTCACTATCGGGGCCTGCCTCGTCGTCGGGCTCCTCACGAAGTTCAACGCGGTGGGCGGGGCACTCTTCCTGGCGAGCGTGATCGCCTCACAGCCGTTCTGGGTGCCCGGCGCCCAGGCCACATACAACCAGTGGGTGGAACTCGCCGCCCTGCTCGCCATCGCGTCCCTGCCGATCGGCGGCTGGAGCGGGCTCGACTTCTTCCTCAAGCGGTGGTTCCCGCAGGGCTGCTGCGGCAGTGCGAACTCCTGCAGCCGCTGATCCTTAGACCTTGAATTGCGACCCGAGGTGCCTTCGATGAACCTGACTGAACAGCAGAAGCAGATCGGCAAGGAAAACTTCGACGAGGCCGTGGCGATCACCCGCCGCGACTTCCTCGCGGGCACGGTGGCAGCCGGCGTCGCCACCGGGGCCGGTCTGGGCTCGATCTATTTCGGCTACGGCAAGAGCGTGGGCGACCCGCTCCGCGTGGGCTTCCTCGGCACGGGCGACGAGGGGAGCGTGCTCCTCGGCGCGCATAATCCCGAGTATCTCAACGTCGTCGCGATCGCCGACATTCGCCCCTACAACGTCTTCCGCGCCTTTCACGGCGACGTCTCCAGCCCCAGCGCCAACAAGGCCCGCCCGGGGCTGATGTCGAAGTACAAGTGGTCCACCGAAGACGCAGCCCGCGCGAAGGTAAAGGTCTACGGCGCCTACGAAGACATGCTCGCCGACCCCGACATCGAGGCGGTGGTGATCGCCCTCCCCCTCCACCTCCACGCCCCGGCCGCCATCAAGGCGATGCGGGCCGGCAAGCACGTGCTCACCGAGAAGCTGATGGGGCACAGCATCCACGAGTGCAAGGAGATGGGCCGCGTGTCCCGGGAGACGGGCAAGATCCTGGCCACCGGCCACCAGCGGCACTACAGCATCCTCTACGACAACGCCGTCCACACGATCGGCACCGCGAAGCTGATCGGCGACGTCCACTCGATCCGCGCCCAGTGGCACCGCGGCAACCTCCCGGGCAAAGACTCGTGGAAGCCGCCGATGCCGGGCGACGCATCGTTCGCCAAGAAACTCGCCGGCTGGAAGAAGGATCTCGAGACCGCCAAGCCGGCCGACATCGACGCGCTCCAGAAGCAGATCGCCCAACTCGAGGCACAGATCCTCGACCAGGCCGTCGATGCCGCAAAGTATGGCTACACGGAAAAGACGATCGGCGACGGTACCGTTCGCACGCCGCTGGAGGAGTTGATCCGCTGGCGGCTCTGGAACCGCACGGGCGGCGGCCTGATGGCCGAACTCGGCAGCCACCAACTCGACGCCGCCGGCATCTTCGTGTCGGCGATGCACGGCCCCGGCAAGAAGGTGAAGCCGCTGACGGTCACGGCCGTGGGCAACCGCAGCATCTTCCCGGCCGACCGCGAGATCGACGACCACGTTTATTGCATGTACGAGTATCCCGCTCCGGGCTACGAGGAAGACAAGAACAAGAAGATCGTCGTCACCTACTCGTCGATCAACGGCAACGGCTTCGGCGGCTACGGCGAGGTGGTGCTCGGCACGAAGGGCACGCTGGTCCTCGAGCAGGAGCAAGACGTGATGCTCTACAAGGATTCCTCGAAAGACACGCGGGTGACCGTGGCCAAGGCGAAGGACGGCACACCCACGCTCGACACGACCGAGAGCGGCGGCGGCGGCCCCGTGGCGGCCGGCAAGGCGGGCGGCGACGCGGCCCCCTCCCGCGGCTACACCGAGGAGATGGAGCACTGGGCCTGGTGCATCCGCAACCCGTCGCCCGAGAACCAGCCCCGCTGCAAGCCGGAGGTGGCGATCGCCGACGCGGTGATCGCGCTGGTGAGCAACGTGGCCCTGAACAACCCGGCCACGCAGCCGCGGATCGAGTTCAAGCCCGAGTGGTTCGACATCTCGAGCGACGAGACGCCCGAGGGCATCAAGCCCGACATCACCCGAGACGGCTACAAGGTCTGACGGCTGGGGCAGGCGGAGGGATCGGGGCGGGGCCGGCGAGCGTCGGCTATCCTGCCGTTGGCGAGCCGACTCGCACCGTCCCGTAGCCGGATTTCGCTCATCGGCGCAAGCCCTGCAGGATGATCTTGCCCGTCTCAACCACGGCGAGCGGCACGATCGCGAGTCCGATCACGAGCGGCCAGTCGCGGCTTGGTCCGCCGGCGGCCACTTCGAACACGGGCTGCGTCGGTGGCAGCGTGACGACGGCCACCTGCAGGAGTGCGGAGAGCGTGACCGCGAGCAGGAGTGCGGGGTTTCCGAAAAAGCCGAGCTGCAGCGTCGTGCGGCGGCCGCTGCGGCACGCGATCGCAAACAGGAGCTGCGCGAAGGCCGCCACGCAGAAGGTCACCGTGCGGGCGTGCTCGAGGCGGGCGTCATCGCCGCCCCAGGAAAGCCAGAACGCCGCCACGCAGACCGCCGCCACGAGGCTCCCGTGGACCACGATCTCCAGCCCGCGCCGCCACGGAATCACCGCCTCGTGTGGTGGCCGCGGCGGGCGGCGCATGATGTCGGGCTCCGGAGGCTCGACGCCGAGGGCGAGCGCCGGCAGGCCGTCGGTCACGAGATTGAGCCAGAGAATCTGAATCGCAGCGAGAGGTGCCGGCCAGCCCGCGACCGCCGCCACGAGCATCAGGAGCACCTCGCCGGCGTTGCACGACAGCAGGTAGTGGATGAACTTCTGGATGTTGTCGTAGATGCCTCTGCCCTCCTCTACGGCTGCCACGATCGAGGCGAAGTTGTCGTCGGTGAGCACCATGTCGGCCGCCTCGCGGGTGACGTCGGTGCCGGTGATGCCCATCGCGATACCGATGTCGGCGGCCTGCACCGCTGGGGCGTCGTTGACGCCGTCGCCGGTCATCGCGACCACGTGGCCGAGTCGCTGCAGCGCCCTCACGATCCGCAGCTTGTGCTCGGGCGACACGCGGGCGTAGACCGCCGCCTCGGCGGCGACCGTGGCGAGTGCGGCGTCGTCGAGCGTGTCGATCTCGAGGCCCGTCACCGCCTGTGATGTCGCCGCGGCCAGACCGAGTTCGCGGCCCACGGCCAGCGCCGTGGCGGGGTGGTCGCCGGTGATCATCACTGGCCGGATACCGGCGGAGCGGCAGCGTTCGACGGCGACTTTCGCCTCTTCGCGGGGCGGGTCGATCATGCCAACGAGCCCCACGAACACGAGATCCCGTTCGACACCATCGGGAGTGGCGTCGAGGGGCTCCGCGTGCGGCATGGCTCGCCAGGCAAACGACAGCACCCGCAGCGCCCGGCCAGCGAGGCCCGCGGCGGCCGCGATGATCTCGCCGCGGCGCTTCTCGGTGAGCGGCACCACCTCGCCCGCCTGCTGCTCCGCCGTGCAGCAGGGGAGCACCGCCTCGGGAGCGCCCTTCGTGGCGAGCAGCCGGCCGCCATCCGCCGCCGGCACGACCACGCTCATCCGCTTGCGGTCTGAGTCGAAGGGAATCTCGAACAGCGTGGGGACTGACGTGCGATGATCCGCCACGCCGGCCTTGATCGCGGCCACGATCAGGCCACCCTCCGTGGGATCGCCCACCACCCGCCAGCCGCCGCCGTCCGCGGCCGGAGTGACGGTGGCCGTGGTGCATTGGGCCGCGATCTCGAGAAGCCGGCGGAGATCGGGATCGGCCGCCGGATCGACACCGTCAGCGGCGCGAAACTCTCCCCGCGGGTCGTAGCCCGCTCCGCTCACGGCATAGTGCCGCTCGGCGGTCACCACGTCGCGGACGGTCATCTCGTTGCGGGTCAGCGTGCCGGTCTTGTCGGAGCAGATCACGGTCACCGACCCGAGCGTTTCCACGCTCGGGAGCCGCCGTACGAGGGCGTTTCGCCGGACCATCCGCTGCAGTCCGAGCGCCAGCACGAGCGTCACCACTGCCGGCAGCCCTTCCGGCACGGCGGCCACGGCGAGGCTGACCGATCGCAGCAGCAGGTCGGCAAAGCGGCCTGTCTCAACGAGCTGACGAACGCCGCCACCGCGAACCACCTCCACGACGAAGATCAGGCCCACGACGACGAGGCAGACCGCGATCAGGATTCGCCCGAGGCTGGCGAGCCGCTTTTGGAGCGGCGTCGGCTCCGGCGGCGCATGCTCGATGAGGCCCGCAATCCGACCGAGTTCCGTGGCCATGCCGGTAGCGACCACGATCGCCGCGCCGCTCCCCGTCGCCACCACGGTGCCGGCGTGGAGGAGCGAGTCACGGTCGCCGAGCGGCGTGTCGGCCGCCTGGGTAGCGCCCACCCTCTTCTCGACCGGCAGGCTCTCACCGGTGAGCGCCGACTCCTGGGCCGTAAGGGAAAAGGCCTCCACGAGCCGGGCATCGGCCGGCACGTGGTCACCCGCCTCGATCTCGATTCGATCTCCAACCACGAGTCCACGGGTGGGGATCGAACGAGTCACACCGTCGCGGACAACGCGGGCCAAAGGGTTCGACATCCCGCGAAGGGCCGCAAGCGCTCGCTGGGCGCGGTCCTCCTGCAGAAAGCCGATGACGGCATTGACGAGCACGATCGCCACGATCGCGGCCGTGTCGGCCCAGTCACCCATGGCCCCTGCGATGACCGCCGCCGCGATCAGGATCCAGATCACCAGTTCACGGAACTGGGCCAGGAAGGTCCGCCACCACGGCACCGCGAGCGGCTCCTCGAGCGTATTGGGGCCGTCCGTCGCCAGCCGCCGAGCCGCCTCTTCGGCGGAGAGTCCTCGCAACGAGTCGGTCGCCAGCCGCTGAACGAGCTCGTCGAGCGGAATCGCGTGCCAGGACGGCGGCGACGATGCCGCGCCGGGCAGTGACTCAGAACCAGCCATGGCATCGCCTGCGGGCTGTGACGGATGCACCAACTATTCTACGGGCATCGCCCTCGGCCGCGGGGTAGAGTTGGGGAGTTCCGTTCGCCCCGCGTGGAGTTCCGCCCGTGCACCGCCTCGCTCTGTTGGTTGTCACCGCCTGCTGCCTGGTCATTTCGGCTCCGCACGACGCCCAAGCCCAAGCTGCCCGCCACGGTACGCTCGGCAACTGGGGAAGCGGAAACTGGGGAGGCAGCAGTTTCACCGTCGGACGCAGCACGATGTATGCCAACGGCATGGTCTCGAACCGCGTCGGCGACCTCACGTACTTCAACAACGGCCTGGTGGGCAGACAGATGGGCAATGTGACCATCTACAACAACGGCCTCGTCTCGGTCGATGGCCGACGGGCGCGGTTTTACAGCAACAACTCCGTCGGCGTGCCGATCCGCGGCATCCCGGGTGGCATGGTCTACGGCGGCGGTTCGCCCTTCCCCTACGGCCCGACGCCGTTTCCCGCTCCAGCGTCTCGCTGAACACTGTAGTCAGCGATCACGGCCGGTCGGCGTTCACTCGCCCCGCATCGTACAAGCCCAACGCCGTAAGGCGTGGGGTGAACCACCACCAGACGCCGCGTCACGCGTGGTTTGCCCGCAGCCTCACGGCCGAGCCAGTGGCCAGTATGCTACCTCCGTCACGGTGCCTCTCACGGTATCAACGAAGGAGCGACGCAGCATGGATGGCGACGATCGCGGCGGGTTCGACACGGCCGCTGCCCGGCACGCGCTCGTAGGGCCGGCCGATCTCTGGGAGATGAAGCGGCGATTCCAGATCGACTTCCTCCGGGAAGCTGGTCTGCTTCCGCACCACCGGCTGCTCGACCTCGGCTGCGGCACGCTCCGCGGCGGCATTCCGCTGATCGAGTATCTCGATCCCGGCCACTACGCGGGCGTCGAGGTGCGCGGCGAGGTGCTCGACGAGGGCCGCCGTGAACTGGCGGAGAGCGGGCTCGTCAGCAAGCACCCGCAACTCGTGCATTGCGAGCGACTCGCCGAACTCGACCTCGGCCGGACGTTCGACGTCGCCTGGGCGTTCGCGGTGCTGATCCACATGGACGACGCGGTCCTCGACGATGCGGTGGCGGCGGTCGCCCGCCATCTCGACGACAACGGCGTCTTCTACGCGACGGTCAACGTCGGTGCAGAACCCACCGCCTCGTGGCAGGGCTTTCCCGTGGTGCACCGCGAGGCGGCTTTTTACGCCGACGCCTGCCGCCGTCACGGACTCGCGATGGCCGACATCGGCCCGCTGACGTCGTTCGGCCACCATCACCCGCGACTGTCGGCGGAGTCGCAGGCCCGCCAGCGGATGCTGAAGGTCACGAAAGCCTAGCCGGGGTGATCGACCGACCCGGTGGCGCGGTATTCTTACGGCATGCTTGAGCACCACACCGACCCGCTGCTTCCGCGCGCGAAGTTTCTGCTGCGGGCGTTCTGGTTTCTGTTTCTTTCGGCGGTCGTCGTGGGCACGGCGCTCGGCGTGGGAGTGCTGGGCTACCACTACCTCGGCGGCCTTGAATGGATCGATTCGCTGCTCAACGCCTCGATGATCCTGGGCGGGATGGGACCCGTCGACCAGATCGCGACGCGGTCCGGTAAACTCTTCGCTTCGTTCTACGCCCTGTTCTCCGGCCTGCTGTTCATCGGTGCGATATCGCTGCTGCTCACGCCCTTCGTGCACCGGCTGATGCACACACTCCACGTCGAGGAAGAATGAAGACTTCTCGCCCCACCCTTCCTGCAGTCTCGCCGTCGCGATTCAAGCGGCATGGTTTTACCCTCGTCGAACTCCTGGTGGTGATCGCGATCATTGCCACGCTGATCGGCCTGCTTCTCCCGGCCGTGCAGTCTGTCCGCGAGGCATCGCGACGTTCGTCGTGCGCCAACAACATGCGGCAGGTCGCCCTCGGGCTGACCATGTTTCACGACGCGAAGAAGACGCTGCCCCCCGGGTATGTCTCGGCCTTCGATTCGTCGGGCAATGACACCGGCCCGGGGTGGGGCTGGGCCGCGCACATCCTTCCCCAGGTGGAACAGGCCTCGCTCTTCAGCCAGATCAACCTGAGGGCACCCATTGAGGCGACTGGCTCGTCCGCACCACGAGAGAGCGGCATCGCGACGTTTCTGTGCCCTTCGGACACGGCGCCGTCGCCCACGTTCGCCGTCGGGCCCCGCGACCGCACGGGATCGCTGACGGCGACGAAGTGCCTGGTCGCGGCCGCCAACTACATCGGGTCCTTTGGCGTGGGCGAGCCGGGGATCGACGGCGACGGAGTCTTCTACCGCGACAGCAACGTCCGGTTCAAGGACGTCACCGACGGCCTGAGCCATACCCTGATGGTCGGCGAGCGGTCCTTTCGCCATGCCGAGTCAACGTGGGTGGGCGCGGTGACCGGCGCGGGCCAGGCGCCCACGCCCGGCAGTACTATGGGCCTGCAGGTCAACAACGCGTCCAACTTCGTCCTCGGCCACACCGGCGAATCGTACAGCGGCCCGGCAGGCCCGACGGAGATCAACAACTTCACATCGCCCCACGTCGGCGGCTGCGTCTTCGGATTCGTCGACGGCCACACGTCATTCCTGGGATCGTCGGTCGACTACGACACCTACAAAGCCCTTTCGACCCGCGCGAAGGGCGACACCACCTCGGGAGACAACTGATGACCTTCCACTTCACGCGGCCGCTGGCGTGTCTCCTCGTCGTTTCGGCCTGCTGCGCCGGCTGCGGAGAGACCAAGCAGGAGATGACGACGCTGCGGCTCGAGGACGTGCCGCCTGACCTGATGAAGATCGCCAAGGAGCAGCTGCCGGGCGTGGCGTTTGACACTGTTTGGAAAAAGCCCGGCGGGACGTTCGAGATTCGCGGTAAGGCGAAAAACGGCAAGATTCGGGAAGTCGATATCCGCCCCGATGGGACGATCGAGGAAGTCGAGTAGGTCGGCCGGTCAACGCCGAGCAGGCCCGGGCCGCACAGGGTCGCCTGGGTGGGCCCTTAGAACTCAGCCACCGCCGGCTGCTGGTTCCATGCCTGCCGAGTTCTCGAGCATGTCGGCATAGGCGGTCGCCAGCAACTCGGCGTCGCGAATCTCAAGCCTTCGCATCAGGTCAGCGGCGATGGCATGGCCTTCCGCGGGCGATTGGTTCGGACGCAGCACGACCTCCAGCTCGAGGAAGTCGCCCAAGCCGACCACCGAATCGAGATGCACGCGAGTCTGATCAACCAGATACAGCACGCGAGTTTTCTCGACGACCTGCGTCGCGCCCAAGGCCCGCTGCAGGACTTGTTTCAGCGATTGGGGGTGAGCAACCGCGGCAATCTCGTAGTCGGATTGTGTGGCGGCCGTGGTGTTCGCACGGTGGTAGAAAATCAGTTCACCCTCACCCGCCCCGGTCTCACGCAGCTTCAGGCGGCCATTCACGCACCTGAAAAACGTGTCTCGCTGCTGGAGCGTTATGGGGAGCGTGTCGCTGATCGCCGCCACCAACGATTGTGTCCTCGGCAGATCGGCAATCCGGGCCTTGATCTCAATGTTTGACGGCATGGGCTTCTTTCTGCCTTCCACACCGGCGGCCAAGCACCGAGGCGATTAGCTCTGGGAGGACCGATCGGGTTTGTCCCTGGCTGCAGAGCCTACCTTCGAGCGTTGAACGGGCGGCCGACGAGATCACGCCTGTGGGACTGAGCGCCGACGGCGATTATGCCGATTACATGGGCAGGAAGGCCCGCAGGGGGCCGACTCGCAGGCACAAACGTGAGGGAGCACAACATGGGTAAGGGCAACAACTCGCAAAAGAACGACAAGAAGGGCATGAAGCCGAAGCAGGACAAGACGAAGCCTGCTCCGAAGAAGTAACGCAAGCGGCTGCCGAGCTTCGGCCAGCCGATCCGTCCACAAAACGAACCAGCCCTCTCTCTCGGGATTCCGAGAGAGAGGGCTGTCGTAGTACCCCCACGGGGAGTCGAACCCCGGTTTTCGGGCTGAGAACCCGACGTCCTGGGCCTCTAGACGATGGGGGCCAGTTCA
>Ga0114963_10002770_pt1 | contig 11936 bp, 10 predicted proteins | sample C_131016_EF_Meta_FD_87019 | JGI IMG/M metagenome (GOLD analysis project Ga0114963, IMG submission 87019) | Freshwater microbial communities from Lake Croche, Canada to study carbon cycling - C_131016_EF_MetaG | ecosystem: Environmental > Aquatic > Freshwater > Lake | place: Lake Croche, Canada...
CTGCGAGGCTCATGAAATGCCCCTGCACGCCGCCCGCGACCGAAAGGGGGAAAACACTGTTGGTCACCTCACCCCAATTCCCGGCATAGGCGGAGACGGCGGAGGTAACGCCACAGGCGACAAGGCCGCGCTGCAGGGCAGGGTAGACTTCCGAAAACTGGAGCGTCACCGGAATCGCGCCGATGTGCTGAAGCAGCGCGGTCATCGAAGGCGTATAGCTTCGTACCTTCAACGCCTTGAGATCACCGATGCTCTTGATCGGTGTCGGGGTATTGCAGAAAAAGTATTGCGGCCCGAAGGGCCATATCGCCATGACCTTAGCGTTGAAGCGTTCTTGCAGCCGCTTATCGACGGCATCGCGTCCGGCAGCGACAGCCTGACGGAGGTCGGCGACGTTGGTGGAAACGCCGATGATGTCCATACCATCGAAGAACGGCTCATCGCGGGCAACTTGCCCAATCAGCACCGCCATGACGTCGAAGGCGCCGCTGCGCAGGTGGCGCAGCGCGTCAGCTGCCTGCAGGCCGATCTGGTCCATCGGATTGAAGGTGATCGCCAGATTCATGCCAGTCTCTGCCGGCAGCGCGGCGTAGAAGGCTTTCTCGATTTCGATCTGCTTCGTGTTCTGGCTGAAATGACCAACTGCCCGGAGCGGGATTGGCGGCTGTTGCGCAAAGGCTGGGCCGACGAGGCAGAGCGCGGCAGCGAGGGCGAGGGGGCGCAGCATTGGATCTCCCGGGGTTCCGAATTTCTTCATATAGATGCAAAATCGATGCCGAGGAGGGGCTCGTATGGACCGCGACCTGATTGGATATGGCTTAAACCCGCCACGCATCGCTTGGCCCGGTGGGGCTAAGCTCGCAGTTTCGCTCGTGGTCAATTACGAGGAAGGAGCGGAGATGGCCATGGAGGCCGGCGATCCTGAGAATGAGCGGATCGGCGAGGTCATCAGCGTCGTCCCCCCCGGCCGCCGCGATTTCGGGCAGGAGGGTATTTTCGCCTATGGGCTCCGAGCCGGACTTGGGCGCTTTTTGGATGCCTTCGACCGCTACGGCGTCAAGGCGAGTTTTTTTATGTGCGGCCGGGCGGTCGAAAGAACGCCACTTTTGGCCCGGGAATGTGTCGTACGGGGGCACGAAGCCGCCAATCACGGTTGGCTGTGGCGCCCGCAAGCTGATTTCATGAACCGGGCGGAGGAGGAGGCCTCGCTGCTGCGCGCGACCGCAGCAATCGAGGCGGCGACGGGAGAGCGCCCCGTCGGGTTTTTCTGCCGCGGCAGTGCCAGCCCTTGGACGCGGGAACTCCTGCGTGCCCAGGGCTATATGTATGATAGCAATGCCTTTGATGACGACCTGCCCTATTGGGACCGATCAGTTTCGGGGGGTCCGATGTTCATCCTGCCCTACGCGCTCGACTGCAATGATATGAAGTTTTTTCACCCCAATGGCTTCGTCGTACCGCAGCAATTCGTCGATTATGCCGAGGCCGCTATCGACACGCTGATCGCTGAGGGCGAGCGGGGCGTGCCGAAGATGCTGAATATCGGCCTGCATTTGCGCATCTGCGGGAGGCCGGCGCGCTTCGCCGCGGTCGAGGGCATCCTGCGGCTATTGGAGCGACGCCGCGACCAGGTCTGGGTGGCGCGTCGGCGCGATATCGCAGACCATGCCAGGGCGGCGCTGCCGCTTCATCCATAGGTCAGCCGCGCCATCCATGTTGCCATGCCCGGAAAGGCGATCAGCAGCACGGTCATCACGATCATGGCGATGAAGAATGGCACCGTGCCCGCGAAAACCTGCGCGATCGTTCCTTCCTTGCGGACGGCCTGGATCACATAGAGCGTCATGCCGACCGGGGGCGAGATCAGCGAGATTTCGCACATGAGTACGATGAAGACCCCAAACCAGACGGGATCGATGCCGGCAGCGATGATCACTGGGAAGACGATGGGGACGGTGCCGACAAGCATGGGCAAGGTTTCAAAAAAGACACCGAGTAAAAGATAGAAAACCGTCAGGGCGAGGATCAACTCCAGTTGTGAGGCACCGATCCCGGCCACAAAAGCCCCAAGGGCCGGTGTGACCCCCATGAGACCAAGGACAAAGTTCAGATAAAAGGCGACTGCCAGGATGAGGATGCTCATCGCCGTCAAGCTTGCCGTGGCGCAGAAACAGTCGTGCAGCATGCGCAGGGTCAGGCGGCCGTACATGGCAGCGATGGGCAACGCCGCCACCACCGCCAATGCCGCGCTCTCGGTGACCGTTGCCCAACCGCTGTAGATGCTGCCCATGATGATCGCGAAAATAACCAGCGGTGGCAGCAGATCGATTAGCCGCCGAAGCCGGATGGCGAGCCTATCCACCGTTTCCTGCTGTTGCACCCAGTCCGGGCGTATCTTAGCCATCAGAATGATGGTGCCCATGAACAACAGGGTCATCACAATTCCAGGCACAACCGCTGCGGCATAGAGCTGGCCGACCGAGGTATTCGTCATCGCCCCATAGACGATCAGTGCGATACCGGGCGGAATAAGATTGCCGAGCGAGGCGCCGGCGGCGATCGAGCCGAGCACGAGACGGTCATCGTAGCGCCGGGTCCGGAAGCTGGGCAGCGCGACGGTGGCCACGGTCGCGGCAGTGGCGACAGAACTGCCCGATACCGCCGAAAAGATCGCCGAAGCGGCGATATTCGTGTGCAGCAATCCGCCCGGCAGGATGTTCAGCCAATCGGCCAGGCTGCGATAAAGCCGATCGGTACTGCCGCTCCGCACCAGGATCTCGCCCAGGAGGATGTAGAGCGGGATGGAGAGTAGCACGTAGTCCTCCATGCTCGCCCAGAACTGCGTGCCGACCGCCTCAACCAGGGCCGGGGAGAGATAGAGCGTCGCGCCCAGCACCGAGACCAGGAACATGGCGGTGGCGACATGCAGGCCCAAAAACAGCAGCCCGACCATGATACCGAAGCCGATGGCTGCATCCGCGACAGTGATCATCGCACGATTTCCTTATCGGCACCGCGTGCGAGGATGGCGCTCGCTTCCGTGGCGATTTCCTCGTCGAGGCTCATCGGCCCGTACCAGCGGTTGACCAACCGCCAATTACTGAACAGCAGGATCAGCGCATGGCCGGCGAATAGCCCGGCCACCAGAGCAAATGCGATTAATCCGATGAGCCAAGCCGCTTGGGGCAACCAAAGTGGTGTTTGTAATGGCGAATTAGCATGCGCCTGGAACTCAATGGTCTCGGCCAGGACTGCGCCGCCGCGCCATGCGACATAACCGGCCATCAGCGCCAACAGGAGGAAGGCCAGCGCATTCAGCACAGCGCGGAGGGGGCCCGGGAGATGTCCGAGCAGGAAGTCGACCCGGGTATGAGAGCGGACGACCAGCGCATAAGCGAAGGACAGCGTCGAGAAAATCGCCAATGTGTAGGCCCCGATTTCATCGACCCCAAGCAGCGAAAAAGCGAGGAGCTTGCGCGCGAAGATCTCGAAGACTGTGAGAAAAGCGAGCGCCAGCAGCCACCACCCGCCGATGATGGCGATCATCCGCGCCGGCCCTTCGAGCCAGCGTGCCAGCGGATTGCTATCCATCAGGAAAGTCCCATCCGCGTGCGCCAATGCCGTGCGATATCCATCCGCCGCGCGATCCAGATGCCTTCCCGGGCGGTGACGTGATCGAGCAATCGTCGCAGGCCGTCGATCCGCCCGGGCCGGCCGATGGTCCGCAGATGCAGGCCGACCGACATCATCCGGGGCGTCGTCTCGGATTCCTGACGCAGCCAGTCTAAGGCGCCGATGCAGTACCGTGAGAAATCCTCGGCCTGCACGAAACCCTGTCCGGGGGCGAAGCGCATATCGTTGGTATCGAAGGCATACGGCAGGATGATATGCGATCGCCCAGACACCTCGATTAGCCGCGGCAGATCATCATCATAGGCATCAGAGTCATAGATGAAGCCGCCCTCCTCGATCAGCAGGCGACGGGTATTCATTGAGGGCGCGCTCTTCGTGTGCCAGCCGACCGGGCGGGTCCCCGTCGCCTCGGTCAGGGTCGCGACGGTGTGGGCGATCACCGCGCGCTCGGTCGCCTCGGGCATGCCGGCATGCATTTCCCAACGCCAGCCATGCGCGCTCACCTCATGCCCGGCAGCAGCCGGCGCGCTGGCTAGCGCTGGGGTTGCCGCGACGGCACGCCCGCAGCAGGAGAAGGTCGCGGGCACGCCATAGCGCGCGAAGAGGTCGAGAATTCGCCAGAGGCCGACCCGCGCGCCATAGGCGAAATGCGTCTCCATGCAGGGGTCGGGTGCTCCTTCGATCAACTGGCGCGTCTCGGGGATCGCCTCGTTCCGCTCATCACCGCTGGCCAGGGAGAGTTCGGCCCCCTCCTCGACATTGACGACGAAGGAGAGGGCAAGACCTGCCCCATTCGGCCAACGCGCATCGGGCGGGAGCCGGCCATAGCCGAGCAGATCGCGCGTTGGCGGCGGCATACCGCCGGGCAGGGTCATCGGTTCGGTCTCCGCAGGGGGCGCTTGGCTCAGTTCGACGCAAAGCCTGTGCCAGTAACGGCGTCGCGGCAGAGCTTGCGTGGTTCGGCCATCGCCGCTTTCGATACAAGCTTAGCCGGCCTTCGGCCAAGGCCATTCGCATGTCACGTGGTTTCCGAGGGTGGCGCCGCCACCTAGACTGCAGGTTTCTGTCAGGACGGACGCCGCCATGCCCGCAGCCATCATGCTCCGCGAACACGGCGGGCCGGAGGTTCTTCGCCCCGAGACTGTCTCCCTCGGGCCGCCTGGGGCCGGCGAGCTTCGCCTGCGCCAGACCGCCATCGGGGTGAATTTCCACGACTGCTATGTCCGCTCGGGCCTCTATCGGACCCTTTCGCTGCCTGGCATCCCCGGCCTGGAAGCCGCCGGCATCGTTGAGGCGATCGGGCCGAGTGTGACCGGCTTCGCGCCTGGCGATCGTATCGCTTACGTCGAGCCGCGCTACGGCGCCTATGCCGAGGCGCGGCTGCTCGCGGCCGATCGAGCGGTAAAGCTGCCGGAGGCGGTCAGCGACCAGGATGCCGCCAGCCTGTTGGTTAAGGGCTTGACCGCGGAGTTGCTATTGCACGAGGTGCAGCCGGTTGGCCCCGGGGATACCATTCTTGCCCATGCGGCAGCGGGCGGTGTCGGGCGGCTGCTTTGCCAGCTCGCGACACATCTTGGTGCCACCGTTATCGGCACGGTGGGCAGCCCGGCCAAGGCCGCGATCGCCCGCGCCGCTGGCTGCGCCCACACTATCCTCTAGCGGGAGGAGGATTTTGTCGCCCGGGTGCGGGAGATCACTGCGGGCCGGGGTGTGCAGGCCGCCTTTGACTCGGTTGGCCGGGATACCTTCACCGGCTCGCTCGCCTGCCTCGCGCTGCGCGGGCACCTGGTGAATTTCGGCCAATCCTCCGGCGCCGTGCCGCCCTTCGAGGTCTCACGCCTTGCTGCCGGCTCCTTCCGCCTGTCGCGGCCCATCATGTTCCACTACCTCACCGGGCGGGCAGAGTTAGAGCGGATCGCCGATCGGCTCTTTGCCCGGCTGGCGACCGGCGTGCTTACCGCCGAACGCGGCGCGGCCTATCCATTGCGCGAAGCGGCAGCGGCGCATGCCGCGCTCGAGAGCCGAAGCGCGACCGGGCCATTGCTGCTGGTGCCGTAATGCCAGCGCTGCGCTGGCGTGACCTTCAGCCGGGCGTTCATCCGTCTTTCGGACCCGCGGCCTCGCCCTGCGACCAGGGCTGCGAGTCGCTAGAGCATGCTGCGTTCACATGCGTTCACGCAGCCCGCTCTAGCATGTGTTGGATCGCGCGATTCAGCGCCTTCGGCGATTCCGCCTCAACGCATCGCGCTCTAGCCCGTTAGCTTCGTATCAGCTCACCAGGGCCGGGCGTCGTTGCCGCCACGGCGTTGCTTGCTCATACGCATGGCCGGCGCGGAGAACCTTGTCCTCCTCCCATAGCCGCCCAGCAATCTGCAGGCCGAGCGGCATACCCTCAGGCGAATATCCCATGCAAAGCGCGAGCGCCGGGTTGCCGCCAACATTGAAAGCGGTGGTATAGCCGACCTTGGTAAACAGGCTCTCGGGCGGTTGCGGTTGCAAGGTCTTGGCCGGTTCGCCCGCTGGCAGCAGCATCAGATCAATGTCTTTGAAGGCCACCTGCATGGCCCGCGCCAGCTCCGTCCGCATCCGCATCGCTTGGACATAGTCCTGCGCGGTGATCAGGCCGCCGGCGATGATTCGGTACCGCAGGCTGGCGCCGAGCAGATCTGGCCGGGCCCGTAGCACCGGGCCGTGAATGGTGTGCAACTCCGCCATGGCGATGACCTTCTTAGCGTCCTCATAGGCACGGAGCGCCGGCATCTCCACCGGCCGGATGCTCGCGCCCATGGCCTTGAAGACATCGAGCGCGGCATCCAAAGCGCTGCGGGTGACCGCAGAAGCCGGCGCCTCTTCTTCGATCCAGCGGTACGGCACGCCGATCACCAGCCCGGCTACTCCATCCGAAAGGCCAGCCGTATAATCCGGTACCGGCAGCTCGACGCAAGCCGGGTCGCGCGGATCGAAGCCTGCTACGAGGTTCATCAGGATTGCCACATCCTCGACCGTCCAGGCCAGTGGCCCGGAATGGTCGTGGCTGAAGCAGTTCGGCAGGACACCACGCCGCGAAACCCGGCCATAGGTCGGCTTCAGTCCGGCGATGCCATTAGCGCAGGCCGGCCCCCGGATCGATCCGCCGGTGTCCGAGCCCATGGTCCCGAGCACGAGACCTGCTGCCACTGCGGCTGCGGAGCCGGAGGAGGAGCCAGCCGGATCCTTGTCGAGATCCCAGGGGTTGCGGCACGGCGGGAACAGCACATCCCAGGAAGGGCCACCATGGGCGAATTCCCAGGTCGCCGCCTTGCCCACCAGCACGCCGCCCGCTTCCGACAGCCGCGTCTGAGCGTCGCAATCCTCGGCCGGGATATACTCAGACAAGGAGCGGGAGTGACCAGTGGTGCGGATTCCCTTGGTCTCGAAAATATCCTTCAAATTGTAGGGGATGCCGTGCAACGGACCGCGCCATCGGCCGGCCATGATCTCGGCTTCGGCGATACGGGCTTCTGCCATGGCCCTTTCGCGGGTCAAGGTCACGAAGCTGTTGAGGCGATCATCCACGGCATCGATCCGCGCCAGGCATATCTCCAGCAACTCGACTGGGGAGAGTTGCCGCGCGGCGATGCGCTGGGCCGCTTCGGCGATGGTGAAAAAAGCCATGCCTCAGCCCTCCCGCTGAAAGGTAGAGGCGACGAAGACATGCGCTGGCTCATCGCCCTGGGGGCGGTCGCTGCGGATGCGGGCCAGCATCCTCTCCAAATGGCGATAAGCCGAAAGCAACTCGGCTTGGTATTCGGGGGGCAGATCCGCAAGTCCCGCCTTGGCCGCAAGCACCATGAGTTCGGTCTCTGTTGTCTCAGGCATCATGCTCTCCTGCAGCCCAGTAGGGTCTGGCGCGCCCAGTTGGGCTCATTGTCAATGATTGGGGCGCAGGCCTCGGCGATGGCCAGCAGCCGGTTATCAGCAAAACGCGGGCCGACGAGCTGAATGCCGCAAGGCAGGCCGCGCGCTGAACGGATGCAAGGGATCGCCACACAGGGCACCTGCAACAGGGTCCAGATACCGTTGAATATGGCATCGCCGGTGGTGTGCAGCCCCTCCGGTGCATCGCCGGGGGAGGCCGGCGTCAACACCACATCCAGCGCCGGGCCGAACAGCCCATCGAACTGGGCTCGGCACCCATCAGCCAGCGTATAGGCGGCGCGCAGTTTCTGCGCGTCGAAGCTGCCGCGTTGTTCGACCCGGGCTTTGATGTCGGGCGGCATGATCGGCAGGGCACCTAGATATTCCGGCAGAAAGGCGCCCGAGCCCTCATCAGCGCTGATCAAGTCGCGCGCCGCCGCCATGCCATCAAAAGCGGGCGGTAGGTCGAGCGGGACGACGATGGCCCCAGCAGCCTCCAAGCGCTTGGCGGCGCTTTCCAAGGCCAGCGCACCCGTTGGCTCGATACGGTCCCAGACCGGGGAGCGGCACAGCCCGACGCGCAGGCCCTTCACCTGGATCTCCGGTTGGGGGAGTTCCGGCAAGCGGAAAGCCTCAGCCGCCAACTTCAGGTCGGCAACCGTGCGGCCGTACCAGCCGACGGTGTCGAGCGAGAGGCTGCTCATCCGCGCGCCTTCCCGGCTGACCAGGCTCCAGCTCGGTTTCAGGGCATAGATATTATTGTAGGAGGCCGGGCGGATATGCGATCCACCGGTCTGCGTACCGAAGGCCATGGGCACCTGGAAATCGCCAACCGCCGCCCCGGAGCCGGAGGAGGAACCGCCCGGTGTGTGGTGCGGATTGAAGGGGTTGGTGGAAAGCGCCTTGCGGCCACCCGCGGCGAATTCGACCGTATCGGTCTTGCCGAAAATCAGTGCACCCGAATGGCGGGCAATCGCCACGCATGCTGCATCACGGCCCGGGCGCGTATCGGGATAGATGGGCGAGTTCTGTGTGGTCGGCATATCGCTGGTATCGATCACGTCCTTCACACCGAAGGGAATGCCGTGCAGCGGGCCTAGGGGTAGGCCCGCGGCGAAGCGCTTGTCCAACTCTCGCGCCCGCTTCAGGACAAGGTCGGGATCGAGGAACAGCCAAGCCTTCACCTGCCGATCGCGGGCCACGACACGATCGAGGCAGGAGCGCGCCATTTCCTCCACCGACAGGGCGCGGTCGCGGATCAGCCGGGCCGCCTCAGCTGCAGGCAGGGCATGGGGTTGCATCAGGCCATCTCCACGTTTGTCAGATCCTGGAACCAGCTTTGCGCCTGTACGAAGCCCTTCACACGCGGGGACATCGCGCGCGGATTGCGGTCATGCACGATGAAGGCCCAAAGGCCGGCATCAACTGCCGCGGCGTGTAGATCGCCGAGCAGTGCATCCTGTCGTTCCTGCTCAAACTCCACCTCGGCCTTCGCGGCGAGCGCATCGACGCGTGGATCGTTGAACAGACCCCAATTTACGCCGACGGGTGGTGCGCGCTTCGACCAGCAGACATCGATCAGCGCCGAGGGATCGGCCGAGCCAAGCGAGTTGTTCAAGGCATGCATCCCCGCATTCTCGGGTGCCGCGGCGCCGATGCGTCGCCGACCGCGGAGTGTTTCCCATTCCAGTACCTCGAAGCGGAGGTTCATGCCGATCTCCGCCAGCGCCTGCTTGATCGCCTCGTTCATTGGCAGGGGCTGCATCTGCCCGGAGCCGCTGGTGGAGATCAGGACGGAGACATTGCAGGGCTTTCGTGGTCCGTAACCGGCGTCAGACAGTAGGCGTTTTGCCTCGGCCGGATCATAGCCGGGCTGAAAGCCAGGTTTGCCGAACCATGGATCATTCGGCAGCACGATGCCTCTGGCCGCCGCCGCAGTGCCATCCAGCAGGCCGACCAAGCCCTCCCGGTCGATGCCGAGATTGATTGCCCGCCGGACCCGTACATCGCGAAACGGGCTATCCGCCTGGCAGGAGAGCAGATAAGGCCAGACGTGCGGGTAGGCATTGGTGACGATTTGCATCCCCGCGCTCTTGAGCCGGGGGATCATGTCCGGCGAGGGCGCCTCGATCCAATCGACCTGGCCGGAAAGCAACGCCGCACCGCGGGTCAACGGGTCGGGCATTGGGACCAGCACGAGGCGATCGGTCTTCGGGATCCGAGCACTATCCCAATAGGCGCTATTTTTGACGAACTCGATGCGCTCGCGCGGCACCACCTTGTCGAATTTCCACGGGCCCGTACCGGAGGGGTTTTGGGCAAAGCGGGTCCAGCTGCCACCCAACTCCTTCCAGCGTGCCGGAGAGGAATAGAAGACGCTGGCCAGCTTCCAGGGCAGGCTCGCATGCGGCTCTTTTGTGATGATCTCGACCATATCGCTGTTGAGCGCGCGGTAACTGGCGATCGGCGCGATGAAGGTGGCGCCCTGCGCGGCCTGCGCGCTGTCAAACTGCGGTGCAGCTTTATTTCTCAGCTTATCGAGGTTCCAGACCACCGCCTCGGCGGTGAAAGGTGACCCGTCATGGAAGGTCACGCCTTGGCGCAGCTTGAAGATCCAGCGACTGGTGTCGCCCGGATCGACCGCCCAGCTTTCGGCCAGTCCAGGCTTGATCCGCGCCTTTCGGTCGCTGCGCGAGAGGTCCCAGTTCGCGAGCGCGTCATAGCCAGTGATGCCGGCAAACCGGACGCCTTCCGAGCCTTGGCTGGGCTGTCCAGTCGTCGTCGGGATGTCGGCCGCCGTCATGCCCACCCGCAGCACAGTCTCAGCTGCTCGGACAGCGCGAGGCAAAGAAGCGATTAGGATCGCGGCGGATAATCCACGGGAAGCGTCTCGGCGAAGCACGGCATTCTCCTCGGTTGAGGTGTGCCGTGTGGGTGCGTCTGGCTGTTTCCCGCGTTGAGGGATGGTGCGACAGCCTGCTGCGCTGCGCAATAACTTATTTCTGTCGGCACGCTCGCAGTTGCGCCCCTCATGCGCTTACGAAAACCGGTCGCCTCGGCTGGTGCTTGTTGTCGGCACCTTATCGCGTGAACACTTTCGGTGCCTTGCTCTCATTTTCAACGATTATCGCCAGCGGCGCTTTGCTTGGCGTCGTCACGCGGACTGACCTGCGCGCCGCAGAATTCCCCCAGGATCTGCGGTGGTCTGTCGCCGTCTCCTTCTGCTGAGCGATCCGGTCCGCCTAAACATGATAGACCTCCCGGAGCTCGATCAGGTCCGCATCTTCGATCGCTGTCTTTCCCTGCGCTTGCCGGCGGCGTGCCCGGGAGGCTATTTCACGCCAACGACGGATCGCCCGCATCTGGTTGCTGGAAGGCTCGGCGTTGGTACCGACGCTCCGGACCCCGGTCCCAACCTCGGCAATTTTTTTAATTTTAGGCAAGCCCTGCCGGCTTGCGCGAACCCCGTGCAGACGGTTCCCTAGCGGTTGTGACGGCACGCCACGACGTGATCCCCGCCTGACGCGCAACGCCGCGGTCAGCCGTTCGGGTGCGTCAGGCTGGCCCCGGTTTAGGGCGCAAAACGCGCGGCCTTCGGTATTTTTATTTGGTTTTGGCGACGCAGGAGCTTGGCGAATGAGCGGCACCCCATTGGAACAAAATGAGCAAGGCAGGCCGGGCAGCAATGCCGCGGCGGCGCCCCCGGACGCCGCTGCAAGCAGCCGAGAGGATGAAGCGTTTGCGGCAAGCCTCGGGCCTGATCAGATCTTCTCCCGGAACGCCTTGGTCGAAGCGACGCCCTCGGTCATTTCGATCCTCTTGGTCTTAGGCTGCCTCGCCTTTGGCGCACGCCTCCTGATGGGGGCGCCCATTTCAAAGGAAAGCGATCCGTCGAGCCTGATCCATGTCGCTTTAGGCACCATGGTCTCGATCCTTTCGACAGTCGTCCACTACTGGCTGGGCTCTCGCTCAACACCGACGGCGGCAGAACGGTTGACGGCCTCGCAACAGGCGGCGCAGGCCGCCAGTGTCGCTCGGCTGACGAATACCGTCCGCGACAACGCGCAGCAGAATAATGCCCTCGTGAAATCGATGGCGGCGCCGCATATCGCTGCCGCTGAGGCACCGCCCGCTGCGCCTGGCGGGGCTGCGATCGTGCCGGCTGCCGCGAAGATGCCGCCTCCTGCCGCGCCCGTCTCCGCGACAAGCGATGAGCAGGATGCGCTGTTCAAAAGCTGCATGTCGGTCGTGCTGCGGGAGGAGGGCGGCTTCGTCGACAATCCGGCAGACCCCGGGGGTGCCACGAATATGGGGATCACGCTGCGCACTCTCTCGGCCTGGCGGCACGCGCCGGCTTCGGTTGAGGATGTCCGCGATCTTTCGGTGGATGAGGCCGAGCGGATCTA
>Ga0114963_10002771_pt1 | contig 11935 bp, 11 predicted proteins | sample C_131016_EF_Meta_FD_87019 | JGI IMG/M metagenome (GOLD analysis project Ga0114963, IMG submission 87019) | Freshwater microbial communities from Lake Croche, Canada to study carbon cycling - C_131016_EF_MetaG | ecosystem: Environmental > Aquatic > Freshwater > Lake | place: Lake Croche, Canada...
ATGATGGCGATCGCCAGCTCGCTGTCGTATTCGACGCCGGTCGAGACGATGGCATGTCCGCAGGTGCCCGCCCAGTCGCGCACGCCGGTGCGTTCCTCGAGCAGCGCGACGATGTCGCCGGTGTGCGGGGCGTAGTCGGCACTCAGATAGACCACGCCCAGATTGGCTTCCTTGGCCCAGCCGGCCTGGTTGAGGCGGCCTTCGACCTGGGCAAGCGCCAGTTCGGTGGCCATGCGCCAGTTGGGATGGGTGGCATGGCCATACCGAAAGCGCGTCATGACGCCCTGCGCTTGGCCGGTGCGGCGCGTTGCCGCTTGCTCGCCGACGCCGGCTTTTTAACCGTCGATCCGCTTTTGGTGGCGGTTTTCGGGCGCGAGCCGCTGGCCGGCTTGCCGCCGGACGCGAGCCCGGGCACGAGCGAGGCGCTGGCCGCCGCCTGGGCAATTTGCGAAAAGCTGTTTTGCAGCATCGTCCACCAGGCGGTCGGGTCGATGCCCGGGGCGGCGTCGGCTTGCACCTTGGCCTCAGGGGTCGGCGGATGTGGCTCCTGCTGCGGCTTGCTGGCTGCGGCCTGGGCAGGCTTTGTTGCCGCCTCGGGCTCGGTGCGGGCAGACGGCGGCTTCATCGGCCAGCCGTCGGTCGCAAAGGGCGAGGTTCTTTTCGGCGCAGGGCTTGCGGCTTTTGCCATCGAGGCCATTGCGGCCGGCATGCCGGCCTGCTCGGTGAAGGCCCTGATCGCGGCGAGCGTGCCGCGCTGGATTTCGAGTCCCTGGATGGTGTTGTGCAGCATGCTCTGGTTGACATTGAGCCACTGCTCGACCGCCTTGAGGTCGGCGATCCGCTTGTCGAGCTCATCAAGATCGACGGTCGGCAGCATCGCGCTGGGAACATTGAAGTTCGACCAGGCACGCTTGACCATCTCGACCCCATCGAGCATCTGCCCGAATCCGCCTGCGGCCATCTTGCTGAAGTCAAAAGGTCCGGGAATGGACGTCATCGGTCACCTCGTCTGATTGCGAAAGTTGGGCGTCAGTGCCGGGTCGTCAGTGCCCGGTCGTTAGTGCCGGTTCAATAACCGCGTGCCGCATCGACCCGCTGGCGCAGGGGCTTGCCTTGCCTGAGCAGATCGACCGCCTCGATGAACTGCCCGATCACCGCGCCCGGATCGAGCTGACCGCCGACATGCGGCGTGAGCGTCAGATTGGGTGCGGTCCAGAGCGGATCGTCGGCGGCCATCGGCTCGTTGACCTGAACATCGATGCTCGCGCCGCCGAGCTGGCCCGATTCGAGGGCTGCGATCAGATCGGGCTCGATCACCTGCCCGCCCCGACCGATGTTCACGAAGATCGCTCCGCGCGGCAGCTGCGAGATCAGATCGGCATTGATCAGGCCGGTGGTCTGCGGCGTGAGGGGCAGCGCACACACCAGCACCTTGGCCCGCGGCAGCGCTTGTGCCAGTCCATCAGCGCCGGAAAAAGTCGTCATGCCAGGCAGCTCACGCGGTGTGCGGCTCCAGCCCGACACCTCGAAACCCATCATCGCCAGCGACTGCGCAATCCGCACGCCGATCGGGCCCAGGCCGAGCACCAGCGCCGGGATGCCCATCGACTTCGAACGGTGACGGCTCCAGTCGCGGGCGGCCTGCTGAGCGCGATAGAGGGGGGCCAGACGCAGATGGTCGAGTGCGGCATGGACGACGTACTGCGCCAGTTCGATCGCCTGGGCATCGTCCGAGACCCGCGAGACCGGCAGCGAGGCCGGCAGGTCAGGGGTGGCAAGCAGCTTGTCGGCGCCGGCGGCGCAGCAATAGAGCAGCTCGAGATTGGGCAGTTTCGGGAGCACCCCGGCCGGCAGTCGCCAGGCAATCAGCCAGCGCACTGAAAGCGGGTCGACATCGTCGAGCGAGGTATGAACCGGATGCGGAAAACCGCTTTCGCGCAGGGCATTGACGAAGCCCTCATGGGGAATCGGCTTGCTCATGATCAGGACGGACATGTCGCTCTCTCAACAGGGTATCTGACCGATTATCGCCCAGAGACTCCCGCGAGCTAGAGCGCCACCGCGAAGTGTGCTATTCCGTGAACGATGAATCTTCCGACAGCGCACGTCGCCACCCTTTGCAAATACGCCGGCATCAGCTTTATCGCCGGCGCGGTCAACCACGGCTTTTTCAGCGGCGAGCGTTCGCTGCTGACCGCCGGCATCGGCGTGCTTGCCTATCTGCTGGGCGGCATTCTCGAGATGCGTGCCTCACCCGATGGCAGTCAGCGCTGGGTCGATCTGCTCGGCCTGGGCATCGTGTCGTCGATTGGCCTGGGTTTCTTTACCGGCGGCCTGCAGCACTTTCCCGATTCGCCGGCCCGCAGTGCCTGGGTGGTGCCATTGGGCTTTGCGATGAGTCTGCTGGCCTACTGGCTGATGCAGGGTCGCGACCGCGCGCCGCTGCGCACCGTGCTCGGCTACGGTCTGGGTGCAGGCGCTGCGGTGCTGGCCGGCAGTCTGATTGCCTGGCAGATGCTGAGCGGCGCCGGCAGCGACGATCATGACCATGATCATGCCCACGCGCCGTCGAGCCAGGTCTCCCCAGCGCCTACCGAGCACGCCCACGAGACTTCGTCGGCCCCCGCGGTATCCACGGCCGCGCAGCCTGCCTCTTCATCATTGTCCGGCGCGGCATCATCGCAGGCGGCAGCGAGTGCCTCAGTGCCGGCGCGCGAACTGCGCATCGAGATGGACGACACCATGCGCTTTTCGCCGTCGGCGCTCACCGTCGTTGCCGGCGAACCGGTGAAGCTGGTGGTCGTCAACCGCGGCAAGATGACCCATGAACTCGTCATCGGCACCGCCGCCGAGCTGGCCGAGCATCTGCGCGAGATGCAGTCAGGCACTGCCTCGCACCATCACTCCGACTCGGAGATCAGTGTCGAGGCAGGCCAAAGTCGCGAGGTGATCCGCCGCTTCGACAAGAGCGGTGAACTCGCTATTGCCTGTTTCGAGCCCGGCCATTACGAAGCCGGCATGAAGGGCACGCTGACGGTGTTGCCGCGGCCCTGAGATTCACCGAATCGATCAGCGGATGAATCAGCGCAGCTTGCCGACGCGCTGCTCGATCGCGCCGAACACCGACTGGCCATCCGACCCGATCATCTCGATTTTCACGGTATCGCCGAAGGCCATGTAGCCGGTCTGCGCGACACCCGATTCGATCATCTCGAGCGCCCTCACCTCGGCGATGCACGACCAGCCCTTCGAGGCGTCCTTGTTCGAGACCGTCCCCGAGCCGATGATGCTGCCGGCACGGGTGCGCCGCGTCTTGACCGCATGCGACAGCAGCTGGCGAAAGTCGAACACCATGTCGACACCGGCGTGCGCTTCACCCACCTTGCGGCCGTTCCAGTGACACAGCACCGGTCGATGCACTTTCCCGTCGATCCAGGCGGCGCCGAGTTCGTCTGGCGTGACCGCAACCGGCGAAAATGCAGTCGCCGGTTTGCCGTGAACAAAGCCGAATCCTTTGGCCAGCTCGTCGGGGATCAGGTTGCGCAGGCTCCAGTCGTTGGCCAGCATCAGGAGGCGGATGTGATCGGCGCACTGCTCGGGCGAGGCGCCCATCGGCACATCGTCAGTGACCACCGCCAGCTCGGCCTCGAAATCGATGCCCCAGTCTTCGCTGGCAAAGACCGCCTCGTCGCAGGGGCCCAGAAAATCGTCCGATCCGCCCTGATACATCAGCGGGTCGTGCCAGAAGCGCTCAGGCATCTCGGCTTTGCGGGCACGCCGCACCAGCTCGACATGATTCACGTAGGTCGACCCATCGAGCCACTGGAAGGCACGCGGCAGCGGCGCCATGAAGGCCCAGTCGTCGAGTGCCCGCTGCAGGGTCGGCGCAATCGACTGGGCGAAGTGCGCGGTGGCAAGGTCACGGCTGACCACGACCAGTTGCCCGTCGCGGCTGCCGTCCTTCAAAGTGGCGAGTTTCATCTCTGGCTACCTCTGAGTGCCGCGTCAGACGGCGTCGCAGGATAGCAAAGGCGGCTGATGCGCCCGCGCGTGCCCCTCGCGCGGGCTGGCGTTCAGTCTGCTGCGAGCGGGCGCCCGCGACGGTTGATCCGCAAAAGACCGAGCCCGATCAGCCCGGCGCCAAACAGCGCGATCGAGGCCGGTGCCGGGACAGCCGTGTCATTCATCACCGACGCGAGGTAGTTGGTGGAGTCGTAGAGGTTGAAACGGGTTGCAGGCGTGCAGGTCGTGCAGCTGCGGGCGCCGTTATGGTCGACGGCGAAGTCGATGAATTGCCCGGCGGCCAGCGTGAAGGTCTGGGTCAGCGTCTGATAAGTGAACGACTGGGCCACGGTCGCCTCGCCCTGCCATGTCGACAGCTCTTTAGAGGTGTTCCCCAGCCACATCGTCACGCCGTCCCGGCGGTAATCGGGATAGCCGCCGGTGGCGATCTGGCAGCCGTTGCAGGTAAACGGATTGTTAGCTGGATCGGCCAGTTTGACCTGGAAAGTCGCCGTGTAGTTCCCAGCCGTGGGGGCGGTGAAGCGAAGGTCGGCGAACGCCATCTTGTCCTGGCACGTTCCGTCGCCAACACCCACACAGCCCGGGTGCATGAAAGCACCGCCGATCAGCAGATAGGGACCCCCGCCAGATCCCAGGAAATTGCCTCCCGATAAGCCGGGGGCTTGGGTGAACTTTCCCCCGGCACCATCGAGCCGGCCGTAGCTCCACACGCCGGTGCTGCCACCTTGCAAACCGTTGAACTCCGCCCCGGCGTTGTAGCTAGGGCTGGCCATACTTAGCGTTGCACCACCCACGAGAATGCCCATCAAGGCAAATTCAGCCAGGACGATTGAAGCCTTGCGAAGTATCGAACTCATTTTTATTCTCACTTTTTGGGTTTCTTCAATTCAGCCGACAGATCGGTCACCGCTCAAAGCAAAACGCCTGCAGATCCTGAAGAGTTCGTTTCCAACCCTTGGGTTTCGGATGCTGATGCGAGGCAAGCCTGTGGCCGAGGAATTTTTTAACGATCTGGAGACAGTTCTTACAGACGCGCAATGACAGTAACCCGGCAACGCCAGGTCGGACCTCGGCTTTCTCCGAGCGCTGCGTCAGAGGTCGTCGCGACATGGCAAAGGTGCGCTGGCCCGACCTGTAACAGCGGCAAGCTGACGTAATCCTGATGGATGATCCTTGCGTGCCCTGCGAGCATCGGGTTTCCTCACTCACTGATGGAGCACACAGATGAACCAATCCGCTATCCGGGTCCTGCTGTCGGGCGCTGCGCTGCTTGCCGCGCTGGGCACCGGCCTCGCTTTTGCGCAGACCTCGGCCACGCCGCCGGCGACCTCTCCCGGCGCGCCGCCTGCTGCTGCAATGCCGGGCGCACCGCCGGGACCGGGCGGGCCGCGTGGGGGTCACTGCGGCCCCGACGGCCCGGGAGGTGCCAGGGGGCCCGGCATGAATCACGGCGCGATGATGAACTGGCTCGATACCGATGCCGACGGCCAGATCAGTCGGGCCGAACTCGAGGCGGCCAACCAGGCGCGCCTTGCCCGCGAACTCAAGGCATTCGATGCCGCCGATCTCAACAAGGACGGCAAGCTCTCGCAGGACGAACTGAAGGCATTTCGTGATGCCATGCGGGCTCAGGGCGGCCCGGGTGGGCGCGGCTGCGCCCCGGGTGGACTTGGTGGCCCCAGTGGCCGTCCCGCCCCGCCCCCGCCGGCAAAGCCGGCAGCCTGACCACACGCGGCCCGACACAGCCGCGTTTTCTCGGGGCACACCTCGCGGTGCGCCCCTTTTTTTGAGCCAGACCTCTCGCAGCCGCTTCGATCGCTCCATATGCGCTCGCCCTGCGCCGTTCATCGACTGATCTGATTTCGCGTGAAATCGCATGATCGGTGCCATGAACGCCATCCGTCCTCAAGCCCATTCCACATCGATTGCGGGCCCCGGCTCCGCAAGCGATCCGATGACCCCGCTTTATGCTCGCGCCGACCGCTGGCTGCTGGCTGTGCTGGCGATCTGCGAACTGGTCGCCATCGGTTTGTCGCTCTACTTCAGTCGACTCGACCTGGCGCTCGGCATCGGCTTGCCGGTTGTTGGCATTGCGGCTTTCCTGGTAATGACCGCGCCGGGCCGCCTGGCGACGCGGCTCTATATGGCCTTCGCCTTCATGGCGATCACCGCGCTCCAGATCCAGCTGTCGCACGGATTGCAGGAGGCGCACTTCGGAGTCTTTGTCGGCTTGGCGTTTCTGCTGGCCTATCGTGACTGGAAGCCGATCCTGGTGGGGGCGGTGACCATTGCCCTGCATCATGCGAGCTTCAACCTCTTTCAGCAGTGGGGCTGGGGCCCGATCTGCTTTGCCCAGTCGAGCTGGGTGATGGTCGCGATGCATGCCTCGTATGTGGTGGTGCAGTCTGCGCTGCAGATTTTCATGGCGCTGGAGCTCAGCCACGACGCCCGCCTGGGGACTGAACTGGCGCGAGTAACCGAGTCGATGCGCGGCAGCGCTGATCGCCTGTGCCTCGATCTGTCATCGGTGCGGGTCGAGACACCGCTTGGGCGCGATCTGCTTGAGTCGATCGAGCGGATCGGCGCAGTGATGCAGGAAGTCGAGGCCTCGGCCGCATCGGTTCGGATCGCATCGTCCGAAATCGCGCAGGGCAATGGCGACCTGTCGGAGCGCACCGAGCAGACCGCCGCCAATCTGCAGAAAACCGCTTCGTCCATGGAAGAACTGGCGGCGACCGTGCGCCAGACCGCCGATCATGCCGAACGGGCCGAGGCTCTGTCGCTTGCAGCGTCGAAGGTGGCGGCCGATGGCGGCCAGTCGGTCGAGGAGGTGGTCTCGACCATGGCCGGCATCACGCAGAGCAGCCGCAAGATCGGAGACATCATCGGCGTGATCGACGGCATCGCGTTTCAGACGAATATTCTCGCGCTCAATGCCGCGGTCGAGGCCGCCCGTGCCGGCGAGCAGGGACGTGGCTTTGCGGTGGTGGCGGCCGAGGTTCGGTCGCTGGCCAAGCGCAGCACCGATGCCGCCCGGGAGATCAAGCTGCTGATCGAAGAGTCGGTCGCCCAGGTCGAGCAGGGCTCGCAACGGGTAGGCGAAGCTGGTGCGACCATGCGGCGCATCGTTGAGTCGGTGCAGGAAACCGGTTCGCTGATTGCTGAGATCAGCCGGGCCACCCAGGAGCAGAGCGCGGGCGTGGCGCATGTCAATCAGGCGGTCGGCGAACTCGACGGCATGACCCAGCAGAATTCAGCGCTGGTCGAGGAAAGCGCGGCGGCTGCGCTCAGCCTGAAAGATCAGGCCGAGCGGCTCACGCTTGCAGTCGCTCAGTTTGAGGTCCGACGGGCCTAAGTCCGGCAGGTCTGGTTTCAGTCGAGCTTGATCCCGGTCTGCTCGGTCAGACGCACCCAGATCGGACTTTCGTCGCGCCAGCGCTGCTGGGCCACCGCGGTCGTGGTGGGCTTGGCATCGATGGCGAAGGCCTCACGCAGGGCCAGCCCCTTGGGCGATTCGGCCGCTTCCACAAACAGGTCACCCATGCGCTTGACGATGTCAGCCGGTGTGCCGGTGGGTGCAAGCATGGCCAGACAGCCGTCGAGCTTGAAGACCTGCCCTTCAAAGCCCTGCGAGACGAAGGACGTTACCTGCGGCAATTTCGGCGACTTTTCGCTCCCGACCGAGGCAAGCACCCGCACCGTTCCTTTGGCCAGATGCGGCGACAGGGCGACATAACTGCCGATGCCCCCTTGCACCACGCCTGAGACCACGTCGATCCACATCGGGCCTTCGCCCTTGTAGTGGATGACCTCGATCTTCGTGCCAAAGCGGGCATTGAAGTCGGCCGCCGCCAGATGCGGAACCGACGCCTGACCATAGCTCGCCATCGAGGTCTGCCTGGTTTTGGCGATTTCGATCCAGTCCTTGACGGTCTTGGCCGGCGAATCGGTGGGCACCGCCATCAGCAGCGGACCGACCGGCAGCAGCGAGATCGGCGTGAAATCCTTGTCGGCCTCGAAGGGCAGCTTGCGATACAGGGCCCGGCTGCCCCAGACCGAGGTCGAGGTGGTGATGCCGATGGTGTAGCCGTCGGGCGCCGCCCGCGACAGCGCCTCGAGCGAGATGAAACCGCCTGCGCCGACGCGGTTTTCAACCACCACCGGCACGCCGAGTTTCTGGCTCATGTAGTCGCCGAGCATGCGCGCATAGGGGTCGGTCGTGCCGCCCGGCGCAAAGCCGCAGAAAATGCGGATCGGCTTGGTCGGCCAGGCCTGCGCATGGGCGCCGGGCAGCGCTGCCGCGCCAAGTGCTGCGAGCGCGGCGCGATGAATCAGCCGTCGATCAGGGGAATCGATATGCATGGGGGTCTCCTCGCTGGACGGCTCGAGGCGGCCATCTCAAGCCCATCGTGGCAGATCACGACGGGCCTGTGAAGCGAGCGCGTCGCTCAGGGCTTGGTCGCCCCCAGCTTGTAGACCGTCGTGCCTTCCTTGATCGTTTCAAGCACCTGGATGTTCTTGATGCTTGTCGGATCGACCTTCAGCGGGTTTTTCTCCAGCACCACCAGGTCGGCGAGCTTGCCGGCCTCCAGCGTGCCCTTGCTCTTTTCTTCCTTGATCTGATAAGCCGCCATCGCGGTGACCGCGCGCAGCCCGACATAAGGCGTGACCCGCTCGTCGGGGCCGAGCACCTTGCCGCTGGCCGAAATGCGATTGACGCCGGCATCGACCAGCGCCAGCACCGATGGGATCGGGGTGATCGGCGCATCGTGCGAGAAGGTAAAGGGCATGCCGCGCTTTTCGAAGGTATTGGCCGGATTGGCAAACGCCGTGCGTTGCGGCCCCCACAGGACCGCGATCGAATCGCCGCCCTTGGGCAGGGTGGTGGTCAGGAAACTCGGGATCGCGCCAACCGCCTTGATGCGCGCAAGCTGGTCGGGGCGCAGCACCGCGGCATGGATGAGCACCGGGCGATGGTCGCGCATGCCGTATTTCTTTTTCGCTTTCTCGATCGCCTGCAATGCCTGATCGGCGGCTGCATCGCCCAGCATGTGCATGTTGATCTGCATGTTGGTCGTCCAGTACTTGTCGAAGGTGGCATCGAGCGTCTCGTTCGGAATCTGCTGGTAGCCCTTGAACTGGCCGGTCTTGCCGGGCGGATTGACCGTGAAGGGCTCGGTCATCCAGCAGGTGTCCGGGCTGCCGTCGAGCCAGTACTTGATGCCGCCCAGACGCACGCGATTGATATAGCGCTTGTCCAGATCGGGGCGCAGCGCCAGCAGTTTTTTCGAGGTGCCGTCGGGCTTGGCGTTGTACTCGGTCGCAATCGAGTAGGCGGCGTTGACCGTGTCGTCGGTGGCGGTGTCCTTGGCGCAGATATAGAGGTCGATCGGCAGGACCTTCTTGTCGATTGCGTTGCGAACAATGTCGATGTCATCGGCGCCCAGCCCGAGGCCGCATTCCTGTGCGGTGGTCTGGCCGTGTCGGGCCCATACACTGGCAGCCCCCGCTGCCACCCGATCGGCCAGTTCGCCGGTAAAGGCAGGGCGCTTGATGCGCACCGCGTTAAGCGCGGTTTCTTCCATCGGGCCGGCAAGCGATTTGCCGTCGGCCTTGCGCGCAAAGGCGCCGCCCTCGGGATCTTTGGTATCGGCGCTGACGCCGGTGAGTTTGAAGAGCGCCGAGTTGCCCGAGGCCAGATGGCCGGATGAATCGACGATCATGACTGGCCGATCGGTCGAGATCGTGTCGAGCTCTTCGATGGTCGGCGTGCGGTTTTCTTTGAGTGCGCGCGCGCTGTAACCCATGCCGACGATCCACTGCCCGTCGGGCACCTTGCTCACATGCGCCTTCATGCGCGCGAGCAGATCCGGGATGTCGGGCGTATTGAAGAGGTCGGCATCCATCAGGTTCTTGCCGAACACAATCATGTGGCCGTGGGTGTCGATGAAGCCGGGCAGCAGGGTCTTGCCGGCGAGATCAACCATTTGCGTGCTGCTGCCCTTGAGTTTCATCGCGCCGCTGCGCGGGCCGACATAGGCGATCTTGCCGCCGCGCACCGCGAGCGCACTGGCGTATTCAGGCGTCTTGCCCTTCATCGTGAGGATGTCGCCGCCGAAATAGATGGCGTCGGCCGGCTGCGCCGCCATGGCCACCGGTAACGAGGCGGTGATTGCGAGTCCGATGGCGGCAAGCGCTGAAATGCTGAACCTCATGTCTGATCCTTTTCGCAGGGTTGGTCGATCGTGATGCAATCGGGCGGATTGAATCAGAAAAAATCCGCATTTCACAAGGCGCATACCACTTTTGCCAGACAGCGGCCGAGGCTTGCCTGCGCACCGATCTTCACCCCATCGTGGTCTTGCGAACGGTCAGCCGGGGCGAGTGCTGCGCGCCTCATGGTGTCGGGTAAGCTCGCAGGTTTTCCGACCTGCCAGGACCGCGACATGAAGGACCGTGCCATGACCGATCGCCGCCAATTTCTCGCGCTGAGCACCTCGGTGGCCGCACTTGCCCTGGCTGCCGGCGCTCCATCGGCCCTGGCCCAGCAGTCGGGTGCCGCCTGGTCGCCGGTTCGCCCGATCACGATCGTCGTGCCCTATCCGGCCGGCGGGCCGACCGACATCGTGGCGCGTGCGGTCGCGGCCGAACTTGCCCGTGATCTCGGTCAGTCGGTGGTGGTCGACAACCTCCCCGGTGGCGCCGGCGCGATCGGCACACGCAAGGTCGCGCAGTCGGCGCCCGACGGCTATACCCTGGTGCTTGGCACCAACCAGACCCATGCCACCAACATCTCGCTCTTGCCCCAGGGCGGCGGCTATGACCCGGTCAAGGACTTCGCGCCGATCGCAGGCCTGGCCGATCTTCAGCACGTCCTGGTGATTGCCAACGACTTGCCGGCGCGCAGCGCTGCCGATCTGGTGGCGCTCGCACGCAAAGAGCCCGGGCGGCTGACCGCCGGCTCGACCGGTCTCGGATCGGCCTCGCATCTCGCGCTCGAACTCTTCAAGGTGCGCACCTGCACAGCCATCGTTCATGTGCCCTACAAGGGCTCTGCGCCCCTGCTCACCGATCTGCTCGGTGGCCATGTCAACCTGAGTTTTGCCACCACGCCGACGGTTCTGGCCTCGATTCAGGCGGGCAAGCTGCGGTCGATTGCGGTGGCCTCGCCCAACCGGTCGCCCGATCTGCCCGATCTGCCCACGCTGGCGCAGGCCGGCGTGAACGGTGTCGAGGCCGATGCCTGGCTGGCACTTTTTGCGCCGGCCGGTGTGCCGGCACCGGTGCTGGCGCGACTGCGCGAGTCAACCGCCGCTGCGATGAAGCAGGAGACGGTGCTCGGCACGATGAGAAAGAGCGGCATGACACCGAATGCCCGCAGCGGCGAGGCCTTTGCCGCCTTCGTTCGCGAGGATGTCGCACGCTGGGCCGAGGTGGTGCGGGTGGCCAACGTCAAGGCCGAGTAGCCGCCGCTGCTGCCGCCGCCACGGGCGCGCCGGCGCTCGCCGGCGCGGTCAGTGCTGAGCGCGCCTGGCTCAGTCGAGTGAACGCAAGCGGCTGATCACCCAGCAGGCAATCGCGATCATCAGGATCGCGCCGCTCTCATAGAGCAGGATCGACGGATCACCTTCCTTGCCTTGCAGAATGATGAGCCGGCTGAGTGCGGTCATCGCGATGAAGAGCGGAATCGTGATCGGAATCTTGCTGCTGCTGTAGAACGCGGCGAGCATGCCGAGCACCTCGGCATAGATGAACATCAGCAGCAGGTCCTTCAGTTCGATCTGATGATGGTCGATCAGACGAATGACCTCCTGGAACATCGCCGCCACCGTGAAGCAGGCGATCAGAACCAGAAAAATTTTTTCGGAAATTTCGATCAGTCGCTTGATATTCATGTTGTGAGGTCTCCGCG
>Ga0114963_10002772_pt1 | contig 11934 bp, 18 predicted proteins | sample C_131016_EF_Meta_FD_87019 | JGI IMG/M metagenome (GOLD analysis project Ga0114963, IMG submission 87019) | Freshwater microbial communities from Lake Croche, Canada to study carbon cycling - C_131016_EF_MetaG | ecosystem: Environmental > Aquatic > Freshwater > Lake | place: Lake Croche, Canada...
GGACTTGGAGATGGACTTGGGGAGGGACGAGCCGGTGATGGACTGGGACTTGGAGAAGGACTTGGAGATGGACTTGGGGAAGGCCGAGCCGGGGATGGACTTGGGGAAATGAAGGGACTTGGTGATGGACTGGGACTTGGGGAAGGCCGAGCCGGGGATGGACTGGGACTTGGGGAGGGACGAGCCGGTGATGGACTGGGACTTGGAGATGGACTTGGGGAGGGACGAGCCGGTGATGGACTGGGACTTGGAGAAGGACTTGGAGATGGACTTGGGGAAGGCCGAGGCGGGGATGGACTGGGACTTGGAGATGGACTTGGGGAAAGGAAAGGACTCGGGGAAAGGCTGGGGGATGGACTTGGGGAGGGTCTCGGGGATGGACTGGGACTTGGGGATGGTCTCGGAGATGGACTGGGGCTTGGGGAAGGACTTGGAGAAGGACTTGGGGAGGGTCTCGGAGATGGACTGGGGCTTGGGGAAGGGACTGGGCTTGGTATTGGGGAAAGGCCCATATAATTGAGAGTCCAAGTACCTCCTCTTCCGTCATCAACTATTAAACTGTCTCCCTGAACGCTAAAATAGATAGAATAATATGGTGAAAAAAATCTTTGTGATCTGTAATCGTAATTGTAATTCACAGATAGGCCGCGTGTTCTAAAATTTATGTCTTCTTTTATAGCTACTAGGCGAAATAAATTATTGGACTGTATCTCTATACCACTCTGCCAGTCTCCCTCGTAGTACCCGTTACGAGGAGGCATGGTAGGATCACGTCTTGGAGATGGACTTGGAGAAGGACTTGGGGAGGGTCTCGGAGATGGACTTGGACTTGGAGAAATGAAAGGACTCGGGGAAAGGCTGGGGGAGGTACTCGGTGATGGACTTGGGGAGGGTCTCGGAGATGGACTGGGAATCGGGGAAAGGAAAGGACTTGGGGAGGGTCTCGGAGATGGACTTGGAGAAATGAAAGGACTCGGGGAAAGGCTGGGGGATGGACTCGGTGATGGACTTGGTGAGGGTCTCGGAGATGGACTGGGACTTGGGGAGGGTCTCGGGGATGGACTTGGAGAAATAAAAGGACTCGGGGAAAGGCTGGAGGATGGACTTGGAGAAGGACTTGGTGAGGGTCTCGGAGATGGACTGGGACTTGGGGACGGATTTGGGGAAGGGACCGTATAATTAAGAGTCTTAGGACTTCCGGTCCTATCGTCAACTATTAAACTGTCTCCTTGAACTGTAAATAAGATATTAACATTTGGTGCCGCAAAACTTCTGTAAAATTCATAATAAATGTAATTCGCAGTTCTGCCTTGTCCGTTCAAATATATTTCTTCTTTTGCAGCTAAGCGAAGTATACTATTGGACTGTATCTCTATACCATACTGCCAGCTTCCTAGATAATATCCAATACGAGGAGGCATGCTAGGATCACGACTTGGGGATGGACTGGGACTTGGGGAGGGTCGAGCCGGGGATGGACTTGGGGATGGACTCGGTGATGGACTTGGGGAGGGTCTCGGAGATGGACTTGGGGATGGACTCGGGGAAAGGCTGGGGGATGGACTCGGTGATGGACTTGGTGAGGGTCTCGGAGATGGACTTGGGGATGGACTCGGTGAAAGGCTGGGGGATGGACTTGGAGAAATGAAAGGACTCGGGGAAAGGCTGGGGAATGGACTCGGTGATGGACTTGGGGAGGGTCTCGGGGATGGACTGGGACTTGGGGAGGGACTGGGACTTGGGGAGGGACTGGGACTTGGGGAGGGTCTCAGGGAAAGGAAAGGACTCGGGGAAAGGCTGGGGGATGGACTTGGAGAAGGACTTGGTGAGGGTCTCGGAGATGGACTGGGACTTGGGGATGGACTCGGGGAAGGGACCGTATATTTAAGAGTAAAAGGGGTTTTGGACATGGAACCAGTAACTATTAAACTGTCTCCTTGAACTGTAAAAGATATATTAGCATTTGGTGCCGCAAAACTTCTGTAATTTTCATAATAAGTATAATTCGAAGTTGTGCCGCGTCCGTTCAAATATATTTCTTCTTTTGCAGCTAAGCGAAGTATACTATTGGACTGTATCTCTATACCATAAATTTCTCCTAGATAAAATCCAATACGAGGATAAACTGAAGACATCTTATATACTCTAATTATTTTTTAAATAACTATTCATCTTTTGATAAATTTCAAAAGAATCAACTTGGAATATTGAATTTTGGGGCCGCGTATGAAGAAAAACTAAAAATGTATACTGATGGGTACTCTATTACCTGGTAGCCTGGGTATTCAATATCAGAGTATGATTTTTACCCCAATTATCCGTAAATGTCATTATGGGCCCAGAAATCGTAAAAGAACCTATACCAGGTAATACTTTGAATACGTTATTCACTGTATCATAAATGTAAGTAAATACTGCTGACGGCGATCCACTTGTGAGAGGTACTGTTCTAATACCACCAGACAATACCTCAATTGCAATAGGATCTACTTGATCATAATATAATCCCAATGGTACAACATCTGGAATCGGAACGAACGGACTTGGGACTGGGACTGGACTTGGGACTGGAATCGGAACGAACGGACTTGGGACTGGAATCGGAACGAACGGACTTGGGACTGGGTCTGGGACTGGATCTGGGACTGGGACTGGGACTGGACTTGCGGATGGACTCTGGTAATTTGATGCACATGGTATTGGTTTGTTTCTTATCATAGTATGATTTTTACCCGAATTATCTGTAAATGTCAAAATGGGACCCGAAATCGTAAACGTAGCCAGTATATTTGAGAAACTAAATACTTTAGTCAATGGATTATATATATAAGGAATTTCGTTAGTTTTGTCAGACATCGTATCATTTCCAGATTGAGGTACCACCATAACTTCTGTATATGTCAACACCAGGGCAACTGGATCTATTTGATCATAATATACTCCAATTGGAATGTCTGAGCGCGAGGACGGACTTGGACTCGGGGAAGGGACTGGGGGGTTTGTACTTGGTCGCGGGGATGGGACTGGGGAGGGTCGAGCCGGGGAAGGGACTGGGCTTGGTCTTGGGGGACTCGGGGAAGGGACCGTATAATTAAGAGTAAAAGGGGTTTTGGACATGGAACTAGTAACTATTAAACTGTCTCCTTGAACTGTAAAAGATATATTAAGACTTGGTGCCCCAAAACTTCTGTAAAATTCATAATAAATGTAATTCGCAGTTCTGCCTTGTCTGTTCAAATATATTTCTTCTTTTGCAGCTAAGCGAAGTATACTATTGGACTGTATCTCTATACCATACTGCCAGTCTCCTATGTAGTACCCGTTACGAGGAGGCATGCTAGGATCACGTCTTGGGGATGGACTGGGACTTGGGGAAGAAAGAGGACTTCCCATTGTACTACTAGTTCGCGTGCTTGCCAAAGGACTTCCTCGAACTGTACTCATTTTATATAGGCTTGGAATAAAACTATTGATTGAAGTAATTGTCTAAATATTAGGCGAGGGACTTAAGAAAAAGAAAGGACTGAGGCTTGGGGATGGACGAAGTGGGGATGGACGAAGTGGGGAGGGACTTGGTTTCGTTGGGGAGGGACTTGGGGAGGGACTTGGGGAGGGAGGAAACGGGGAAGGCCCCATATAATTAAGAGTAAAAGTTTTTCCAGTGGCGACGTATCCCCTGGAATCAACAAGTAGTATACTGTCTCCTTGAACTGTAAAATATAGATTATAACCCTGTATATAAAAATTTTTTGTTGTGAACTTATAAGTGTAATCGACTTCTCCGCCTATAAGTGAAGCTATTACTGGATAATAAAAACGAAGTTTATTATTGGACAATATCTGTATATCATAAACCCAGTTTCCCCTATAAAACCCGTTACGGGGAGGAGGGGAAGTACTTGGGGCCGGTGTAGACTTGAGAGTCTTAGTACCTCTCCCATCATCAACCAATAAACTGTCTCCTTGGACTCTAAAATACATATTAAAACTTGGTGCAAAAAATCTGGTCGGGTCATATGTATCGTTATTGTAAGACATAATTGTACCCGGTTCATCCAAAAATTGATCTCCTAAATTAAATAGACGAAGTTGAGTATTGGACTTTATCTCTATACCATACTGCCAGTCTCCCTTGTAGTACCCGTTACTAGGAGGTGGTGCTGGACTTGGTTTCGGGGAGGGACTTGGTTTCGGGGAGGGACTTGGTTTCGTTGGGGAGGGACTTGGGGAGGGACTTGGGGAGGGAGGAAACGGGGAAGGCCCCATATAATTAAGAGTAAAAGGGGTTTTGGACCTGGAATCAACAAGTATTAAACTATCTCCTTGAACTGTAAAATATAGATTATAAGGCTGTACATAAAAATTTTTTGTTTTGTACTTATAAGTGTAATCGTATTCTGCACCTATAAGTGAAGCTGTTACTGGATAATACATACGAAGTTTATTATTGGACAATATCTGTATATCATAAGACCAATTTCCCCTATAAAACCCGTTACGGGGAGGAGGGGAAGTACTTGGGGCCGGTGTAGACTTGAGAGTCTTAGTACCTCTCCCATCATCAACCAATAAACTGTCTCCTTGGACTCTAAAATAAATCCCATAGGTTGGTGTATAAAATCTAGTCGGGTCATATGTATCGTTACGGTAAGGCAGAATTGTACCCGGTTCATCCAAAAATTGATCTCCTAAAGGAAATAGACGAAGTTGAGTATTGGACTGTATCTCTATACCATACATCCAGTCTCCCTTGTAGTACCCGTTACTAGGAGGTGGTGCTGGACTTGGTTTCGGTGACGGAAGAGGACTTCCCATTCTACTGGAAGAACCAGTACTCGCTAAAGGACTTCCTCGAACTGTACTCATTTTATATATATTTAGAATAAAATTATATTATAGACGAAAATGCTCTAAAATACAAATTTGCCAAATTTTGATGACCATTCGCGTTATAATGAATTCCATTTGCACTATTATTCCTGTCATCCCACAATGCATTACCGATTCCAGAACCGAATACAAGACTTGTAACGATATTGAGAGAACTTGTCTTGTTTTGCACATAAAAAATAAGACCATATGTACCAGTATTAGTCGCTGTCGTATCAGATTAGTTCTCTATTACGACTGCTGGCATCTTTTACTATACAGTAGGAATAAATTCCCATTGAAGATCCTCGCAAATTTTTTTCCAAATCTGATCCTGTTTGTATAGCTTTTCCTTGGACTTCAAAAGAGGAAAGCAAGGCAAGAACGAATCCTCCGAGAGCAATTCGCAAAACTTGTAAAGAATATAAGAATAACTCAAAAAGTTTTTACGATCTTCGGGACAATTATTCTCAAAAGGTTTTTGAATCTTGAAAAACATAAGACGGAGTTTATCCTCGAGTTCACCAGACATCTTGGGTGGTTTTTTGCCGGACAAAAAGCTTGCTATATGCGGAACGTGCTCATAATACTTGTTCAGTTTGAGTTTTTTGAGGAGGGTCCTTACCATGGAGTGACTCACGTCCAACTTTTTAATCTTTTGCTTTTTGAATTCGTCTCTGAGTTGTTCGTAAACCTCTGGTGGAATATTTGTAACTTCTTTACCCTGGAACTGTGATATCCACTCGTTAAAGTGATTTTCCTTTTTGTACGAGTATATGATATTCTGGTCATTGTCCTGTTCTTCTTTGTAACTTCGTTCATTTGTCTGTACAAATTCCGCGTACCCACAATCTTCACAGACCTGATCGCTTGAACAAATATCTACGAATGTATTTGAACTGTGACACGCTGAACAAATCACGGTGACATCTTCGTTCCTGGGAGGTCCAGTCCCTTCTCCTTCAACCTCAAAGAGATACTTTTGGAATAAATCACTTTTGTTCTTATCATCATCATAAACCCTGATAAACTCAGACGCCTTTATCATGTACTGGTACATCTCGTCAGGTCGGTCCGCAAGTTCCTTTATCCTTTTATTATACCTGGCTATCATTCTTCTTTAAAGGAAAGAATACTTTAAATAATAATGAGGTGGATAATAGACACCCTTCTGTGGGCACGGGGCCAAAACTTCACGGTAAAAAGTGTCCATCATATAGACCGTGAAGGATTTATTAGACCAGGACCAGGTGATGTTTACAGCCTAACAGAATATGTTTACAATCTAAAGACTATGTGGAACTATGGGCCCGAATGGCCCCCAAAGTTTTTGTCCCGTGAAAGACCAATAAAAAAGGTTAAAAGGGCATCTGGGACTGATATAACTGAGCATGTACTTGCATTTTCTGGACCTCGTAAAAACGAAATAACCCCAATTGCCTTTTTGGATTTTACCAAGACATGGAAACTTCGGTTCAGGTCTCCGTGCGGGATTCAATTGTCTCTCGAGACCCGGGTAGAACCTGTAAACGAGCCTATCTACGTTGAAACAGTCCTTAATCAATGTTTCCGAGTGGAGCCAGATAAAATTTAACATCCCCGAGGTTTGAAATAGTGTACTTGAATGCTATTGGGCCCTCTGATTCTGTACCGTGACCCAATTGGACTATTGGACAAAGAATAGTTGCCTTTGTAAACATTGATACATACTTGAGAGAAAATGTACCTTCGAGACCAGCCTCCCCGATATCGAGTTGGTCCTGTATAATTGTATTCTGATTTGCAAAATCACCGTCACAAGTAAATTCTATAGAAGTTCCAGTTCTCTTGATTATAAGATCGTTACCTATATTTGTCATGTCCCTTACAAGTTTCTGGAAATCGACAGATGGTAAAGTAGTCGAATATGTCATATTAATCTCTGGGACGTCAAGAATATCCTCATTAAGGTCCAGGAGTTTTAGCTTGAAATTTGAGACAGACTTTTTGTTTTCATTACTCACACATATATTCAGATTCTCATCACATGTACTCATTGTTATGATATCATTATTTCCTATAGACTTGATAAGCTTGAAAGTATTTGGTACATTTATACCGACGATCGTCTCTTTTGGGCACTCGTACTCTTCAAAGTTCTCGGCCGCCATAAACACATGGATAAGAGTTACTCTCGCAACATCGAAAGTGATCAACTTTATTCCTTGGGGGCTAAAGTATATATTCACGTCGTTTATAATCTCTTTGAGAACTTCGAACAGGGATTTGAATGCATTTGCCTGAATACTCTTTAAATGCATTTTCTCTACTCTAGTTTGATACACTCTTCTTTATATCGTTGTAAGCATCTGAAAGTGGTTTGTCAATCTTACTTTGAAGTTCTTTTGTAATCACGGGTTCAAGAGAAATACCATATGAATCCAGTGGAAAGTAATCTCCTATTTCGTCAGCCGGTTCATTAAAGTTTGTGCCAATGTCAGAAGCGCAATTACCCTCGAATGTACACGGAACATTCATCTCGAGCCATCGTATTACTTCGAGACCCAACATTTCTTTGTTATCCGAAGTAATCAGAACCGGAACTCTTTTTATTCCAGGTGGCACTCCGTGTAACTTTATATCATGAATTTTTACTAAAGGTATCAGGACCGGATGATTCTTTATAAACTCAATGGTCTCTAGGCAATACGTACATTTGTCACTCACTATTAAAACAGCCGCCATTTTTGTATCATCTAATATTAAAAATGAGAGGACTTTTCGCGGGCCTATTTGTACTTTTAGTTTTGGTTTCCCTGTATGAGGATTCTCCAATTCGTATTCCAGGTGGTGGTGGTGGCCGCGGTTCTCAGCAGAAAATATCAATGTTTGATCCAGTTGATCCATCGGTGATTCAGGATACTATTTCTGAAATTCAGCAAAAGGAACAGAGTGTGTACCCAGTGGACACGGTGTACTTTAACCGTTCTGAAGGAGGTGGTTACCAGGCCAGATTTTTGTTTTTGGATACGAGTAACTATGCTGGCGTCCAATATGACGTCAATGTGGATTCTGGTGGAAAAATCTCGGGCCAGATTCAAAAATCAGTACCGGCAAACTTCCAGAACCCATTTTCTGGATACGTAAAGAACTTCAAGTTTGGGACCCTAAATGTAGTTCCACCTGTTCCTGATATGAAAAAGGTATGGGACAACTTTGCGGTCCGGGCCCAGTAGATAGTTTCTCCGTTTGTACTAATAGATATGTTATCGGCACATGACCTGAAGGAGAGGGATCGAATAAAAAGGGAGGCCCGTAAAGAAATTTTCAAAACTATACTCACTCGAATTTGTAATAAAATTGACTTGGCATACACACTGAGACGAACTGAATCGGTAGTAGAAGTTCCGGAGTTTATATTTGGTTTCCCATCGTATAACCACGAGTTTGCGACGGAATACACATCAAGACAACTCAGACGTCTAGGATACAGGACAAGTACATTGGGACTAGGTAAGATACATGTAGCCTGGGGAACTAAAAAGACCCCCAAGAAGAAGGCACCCGCGAATCCACTGGGAAGACCAGAAGAAGATGATCTCAACGGTCTTGCAAATCTCAAGAAAACTGCGGATGCACTTCGTAAAAAATATCAACGCCCATCGTAAATGGATTACATAAAACATGCGAGCGAGCGGATCACGAAAGGAATCACTCCGGTCATACGTGATTTTTTATTGGATTCGTATGAAAATAGTGACAAGTACCTCGAGGAAGACCAGACAAAACAGGATCCGGGTGGAAAGTCACTCCTCAAGTTTCAAAAAGTACTCCAGAAGGTCCCGCTTTGGATTCCTGGACCCCAAATGAATAAACATATAGAAGAGGTTGAAAAGCATATCAAGAACTTTGAGCAAGTCTTGGCGTCCCTGTTTGTGGCCTATGCAAAAATGATTATAAATGCCATACGGATTACTTCAAAGAAGAAGAGTCTCAATGTAAAGATACCTACAAAGGGAGAATTTATTCACCAGTGTTTCATAAACGTGGCCCATAATCTGTACGAGAATCCATTTGTCATGAAGGTCCACGATGATACTGAAAAGTCCAGGGAGCTTACGGAGCGAATCAATACTTGCCTCCAAGAAACAATTAGTGATATGGTTCCTTTGCCCGAGATTCTCCAGGAACACATTCCAATGTCAGGCGGATCAATCAATTTTGGAGGGGACGATGCGGATGAAGTCGGGGAGGAACTTGCCCCACCAACAGCCGAAGAAATGGCGAAAGAGGAAGGTGTTACTCCGAGCCCTATTACAGAGTCGCCTTTCCCACAAGGCCCTGCAGTCCAACCGGTCGTAACTGAATCCAAAGAAATTTCAGTGGACTCGGGTGAACTTTTTTCGGATGCTCCGGAACAAAAACCCACGTCTAAAGTAAATGGAGAAGTGGTTGAGTAAAGCAGGCCCAGCTGCCATATTTGCGGCACTCATTACAGCAATGGCAATATATGTAACTCGCCCATCGAATGAAAAGGGCGAAAAGAAACACATGAAAAACTCAGAGATTGCGAAACCGGCACTGTTTGTGGGCATTCTAGTGTACTTTATAGTCTACAATGGAACTGGATCAAAGTTCGAACAGATATCTAAGGAGCCCTTTTAAAGACGTGATTCTCGTATCTACTAGAAATGACCACTGTAAAAGCATTCAATGACATGATGGACCAGTTTTTGACTGAGCTCAACCTTACATTCCCGGAGAACAAGGCTGTTATTAAATTTCAGGCTTCTTTCGAGGTTGTAAAGGCGACGAAACCATCTGCTGTACTTGAGAATTTCATGGGTACGGTCAAGCCATTCAGTAAAAAAATCATGTCTCGGGACGATACCTTCATCACAGAGGATGCGAGTACTATCGGCGCAATTGCTGATATAGACCTGAAGAGTATATGGGCCAAGTCATCTGATGCCACGAAAGATGCAATTTGGCAGTACCTTTACACTTTGGTGGTACTCGGAACGACGATCAGTTCATTCCCCAAAGAGACTCTTGATATGATTGAAAAGATGGCTGAGAGTTGTGCGGCCCAGATGCAGGAGGGGGGAGGTGCTGATATTATGTCACTTATGAGTATGATGAACAATTTCTCTACTAACACTAAAAAGGATGGACCTGACCGAATTATTTAACTCAGACAAGGTTCTTATGTTTTGGCCCTCACAGAATCAGTCAGCAAAGGAAAGAGTATACGCGACGACCCGTTTCATTCTGTACCTTTCTTGCATACTTTACATTATAAGACGTGACGTCCGTATACTCATAATGGGTACTGTAATTATTTTTATTCTGTATCTGATGTATAAAAATGGCATGATTAAAGAAGGTCGCAGCAAGTACTCAACTGGTACTACAGGGACTATTAAGAACCCTATGGCAAACGCAGAATACGGCAAGGAAACTACGCAGACAACGGAGCCAGTTGATTCAAAGTCCGCATGGGATTCATTGCACCCATTCCAAGAAGGTCGTTGGTTCGCTGAGCACAATTTTTACACGGTTCCAAGAAATTCAGGGGAGGCTTTTTTGAAAAAAACGTACCCACAGATGTTTAAGCCTGTGTGCAGAGATACCGATGGTTCTGCTTGTGATTTAGAGTCTTCACAGGGACGCGGTCCAGAGATGGTCCAGTCACATGGGGCTCGCTACAATAAAAGTATAAGCACTTATTAAATGAGCTCAATCGAAGATCTAGTGATGGTAGAGGATACTCTTAGACCCCAGTCTACTACTGGGTACCACAGAGCGTGGCAGGCCGAGCCGTTTGATTTTCCCAATGAGTACATAACCGCCCCGTTTCCGGTAAAGACAGATGACCCTATCAGTACATATGCAATCGATAGAAATATCCGATTCAGTCAGAGATATTCTAATACAAAAAATGTTGTCTGATTGTAAATGGATCCATGGTCTATAGCAGCTGTGGTCGGACTTATCTTTGCCGGAAAAAAATTCAGTAGCGATGAAGATCCTGCCGGAAACCGTAATGAACTCAAGGGGGCTGATAAGCCCGGTAACCCTTACAGAAATCCCAGAGATCACGCAGTAGATTTCATGGACCCTTTAAATGTTACACCCGATATAGGAAGACCAATCGGCGACATTCGACTCAAGCCAAAAAATGAAATAGGGTCGCTCCAAGATGTTCGTCCGGGACTTCCATTTGGAATGCCTGTATACACGGCATATAACCGCGAAAACATTTCAAATAAAATGAATAACCTGAACCCAGGTGGTATGCCAGTTCACGTCGGTCCAGGTCTCGGCGTGGGTTCGAACGTATCTGCGGTTGGTGGGTTCCAGCAATTTTTCCGCATTTTGCCAAATAATCCCAATGATGAGCGTCTCGTACAACTCAAGGGGACTATGGGTGGTCCTGTAGACTCAGTTGTTAAGAATGGCGGAACAGTCATGGGAGACCTGACCCAATTCCCTCACAAGACTTATACTCACGACCCAGTTCAGTCTAGGGCCGGTGGACAGGGGGGCGTTTTAACAGGACCAGAGTCTCGTCCGGAATTTACCAAGACTTTGCGTAAAACTATTCGCGACCAGACTGGAAGCCGCGAAGGTGACAATCTTGAGTTTGGGGTCGCTAGATATAACGTCCCCCAGGCTTTTGGTGATATGGGTGGGGCCCGTAAACTTTCTCGTAGTACTGACAATCGTAGTAACCCTGATAGAGCAGCAACTGGAGGGAGAATGAACGTGACTGGGGATCCAGAGAGCCGTATAGGTCTTACATCAAATCTGCGTAGAGACTTGCCTACTGAGCCAAGGGGGCCTCCTGCACCTGGACCAGTTATACAGCAGAGATATGTTGACGCAATGTACTATGACCTCAATGAGCTCAAGTCACAGAAGAACCCGACAACGGAACGTCTATCAATAGCCAAGGAGGTTCTGGTGAACAATCCGTACGCAATTTCTCTGAGTACATAAAATGAAGCCAGCTGCAGTCGGAATAATTGTCGCAATCACAGTCTACGCACTTACCAAAGATTGGAAGGTCACTCTCATAGTGAC
>Ga0114963_10002773_pt1 | contig 11933 bp, 10 predicted proteins | sample C_131016_EF_Meta_FD_87019 | JGI IMG/M metagenome (GOLD analysis project Ga0114963, IMG submission 87019) | Freshwater microbial communities from Lake Croche, Canada to study carbon cycling - C_131016_EF_MetaG | ecosystem: Environmental > Aquatic > Freshwater > Lake | place: Lake Croche, Canada...
CCCCTTCCGCTGGCGCCCTGGCTGGCAACAGGACTTTGAAGCGATCAGTCGCCAGGGGGCCCTGCAGGTGGCGCCGATCCTGGAGGAGTTGGTTTTCCCGCGCCACCGTTTCCTGATGGGTCACTGGCTGAACCGTTGTGCCCAGTTGCCCTTGACCCAGGTGGTTCCGGCCCATTTCGAGGCGCCAGTGGCTGCAAATTCAGCAACCATGAAGGCCCTGGCTGAGGCCTGGCAGCGCGGGGACAAGCCCTTAGGGGGCCCTGACCGCCGCCTGCTCAGGCAACTCAACAGTCGCCTCGAGCAATTGGGGCTAGTACCGATGGTTGATACCTAGCCAGCCTTGGCCAGGCCATTGGGATTAAGCGTTTTCAGAGTTCAAAGCCATTTTCAGTTTCCTCCTCGTCAAAGCTGCCAAACACGGAGCGTTCCAGCTCCATGCGTTGCTCCATCTGGCGCAAAAAATAGCCCGTCATCATTGCCGATGCCAGCAAACCAGCCAGGTTGTCTCGGCTGGTTTGCACCTTCACCTCAAACTGCTCGCCGGGCAGCATGCCCAGCAACCCTTGAACATTGTGGCGAATAATTTCCTGGATCTCAGGACCGGCTGAGCGGGCAACCCGCTGCAGCACGTCTGGGCTTTGCTCTTGCAGGTAGCGAATAAGCCCGTTGCCACTGACTGAGTCGGATTCCGATGTCAGAAATTCGGGATTGAACATTCCGTCACCGGTTGTTACCCAAAGCACAACCTACAGCAGGGGACCAAATCGGCGTAGGGGCCAGTAGCGCCAAATTGCCACCCCGATTACTTCCCGCTCTGGCAGCGGACCCCAGAGGTGGGAATCGAGGCTGGCATTGCGGTTGTCGCCAAGTACTAGCAGGTTTTCTGGCGGCACCTCCAGGGGCGCCAACTCGTAGGCCATGGCTGCTGTGAGCCAAGGCTCTTGGGCCGGAACGCCATTGCGGATCAGCACCCCGTTGTGCACTTCGACCTGGTCACCGGGTAGACCCACCACCCTTTTGATCAGGGCCGCTGCGGGGTCATAGCCCCGCTCCTGCAGCACTGGCGGCGCATGGAAAACCACGATGGCGCCCCGCTGGGGTTGCTGGCCCAGCCGCGGGCCAAGTTTCCACACAAGAATGCGGTCCTCCAGCTGCAGGCTGGGCAGCATCGAGCCGGAGGGGATCCAGCGGGGTTCGAGCACAGCCCAGCGCAGCAACAGCGCCAGGGCCGCCACCACCAACAATCCCCTTAATTGACCCCAAAGCCCCTGCTGGGGTGAAGAAGGAGTGGGGGCCATGGGGGAACGGGCAGGCAGCACAATCGTTGTTTCCTACAGCAGCCGGTGCCGTGGTCCTGCAGGCATCTGACAACCTCCAGGCCGCCGACGGATTGCTCGGCGCCCTCATGGGCCTTGGCCTAACGCGGCTAGTGCTTTGCCCTGGCAGTCGTTCCGGTCCCCTGGCCCTGGCGGCCGCCCGCCGCGAAGCCCAGGGGCTGCGCCTGTTTACCGGCATTGATGAGCGCTCGGCTGCCTTCTTTGCCCTGGGCTTGGCCCGCGCCGATGGTCAACCGGTGGCGGTGGTAACCACTTCAGGCACCGCGGTGGCGGAATTGCTGCCGGCGGCTGTGGAGGCTGACCGCAGTGGGCTGCCGCTGCTTTTGCTAACGGCCGATCGACCTGAGCGGCTCAAGGACTGCGGTGCCAACCAGACCCTCAACCAGGAAGCTTTCCTTCAGCCCGTTTGCCGCGCCTTGATTCAGGGGCCCTTAGGGGGTCTGCATAGGGCCGACGGGCCCCGGTTGGAGGCCCTGGCCGCCCTGGCCTGGCGCCAGTGCCTCGGGGTGCCCGCCGGGCCAGTGCACTTAAACCTTGCCTTTGAGGAGCCCCTGCACGCGGCGGCAGGCATCTCGCCCCCTCCTCTTCCTACCCCCCAGCGCTGCAGGGGCCTAGATGAAGAATTCCCAGCCCCTGCTGCCCCGGGACCGCTGGACCTTGATCAGCCGGGGGTGATTGTGGTTGGTCCCTGGCGCCGGGGGGCTGGGGCTGGTTTTGTGGCTGCCCTGCGCAAGCTGGTGGCCCGCACTGGTTGGCCGCTGCTGGCCGATGCCGCCTCTGGCCTGCGCGGGTTGCCCCTGCCCCTGGTGAGTGGTTACGACCTGTTGCTGGCGGATCCAGACCAAAGCCTGGCGGCCCCCCAGCTATTGCGGTTGGGGCCAATGCCCGCCAGCCGCAGGCTGCAGCAATGGCTGGCGGCCCAGCAGGGCCCCCAATTGATCATTACTGAACTGGAACCCCGCCGCCAAGACCCCTTGGCCAGCGGTGCCGAGCAGCATTGGCAGGGCCTGGCGGCCTGGGTGGCTGGCTTGGCCCCGGGGGCGCCGTCGGCGGAAGCCCTCGCTTTGCAACAGCGCTGGCTTAGGGCTGAGGAACGCCTGCAGTGCCAGTTGGACCAGGCCCTCCCCCTGAAGGGAGCCTGCACGGAACCGGCCCTGGCCCGTTGGCTCAATCGTTTGTTGCCCCCGGAGTTGCCGGTGTTAGTGGCCAACAGCAGTCCGGTTAGGGATTGGGAGAGCTATGCGGCTCGGCTTGAGGCCCAGCGCACTGTGGTGAGTTTTCGAGGCGCCTCGGGCATAGATGGCACCCTGTCGCTGGCGGCAGGCTTGGCCGCCGCCTGGGGGCGGCTGGTGCTTGTTACCGGTGATCTGGCCCTGTTGCACGACAGCAACGGCTGGTTATGGCGTCAACAGCTCCACGCACAACTTTTGGTGCTGTTGATTGACAACAGGGGTGGTGGCGTTTTTGAACAGCTGCCCATGGAGCGCAGCGGCCTGGATTTTGAGCGGTTGTTTGCCATGCCCCAGGCCCTGGACCCCCTCGCCCTGGCGGCGGCCCATGGGGTGCCGGGGCGCACTTGCAGCCACCTGGAGCAGTTGCCCGCTGCCCTGGCTTGGCTGCTGGCGGAGGACCAACGGCAGGAACCAATGTTGCTGTTGCGGTTCCCCACCGATCGGGCGGCGGACTCCTGCCTGCGCCAACGCTTGCGGGGGGAGGATGGATCCCTGCCTATCGCAATGCCTGATGCCTGAGCCCACCGCCGCCGGTGCTGCCCCCCGCCAGGTGTTGCCAGGGAAATCCCTGGTCACCTGGACCCCCAGCGGCAACTATCAGGATGTGCTGCTGGACCTGGCTCCGGAGGGCATCGCCAGGATCGCCATCAACCGGCCCGAGAAGCGCAATGCCTTTCGGCCCCGCACGGTGACAGAGCTCTACGACGCCTTTTCCCGGGTGCGCGATAACCCGGCCATTGGGGTGGTGCTGTTCACCGGGGTGGGCCCCGCCGCCGACGGTGCCTATGCCTTCTGCGCCGGCGGGGACCAGTCGGTGCGCGGCGATGGCGGTTACTTAGATGAGGAGGGCATGCCCCGCCTCAATGTCCTCGATCTGCAGCGCTTGATCCGCAGTTTGCCAAAGGTGGTGATCGCCCTGGTGGCTGGCTATGCCATCGGCGGTGGCCAGGTGTTGCACTTGCTGTGTGACCTCAGCCTGGCGGCTGAGAATGCCCAGTTCGGCCAAACGGGGCCGCGGGTGGGCAGCTTTGATGCGGGCTTTGGTTGTAGCCATTTGGCCCGCCTGGTGGGCCAGCGCAAGGCCCGGGAGATCTGGTTCCTCTGCCGCCGCTACAGCGCCCATGAGGCCCTGGCCATGGGCCTGGTCAACGAGGTGGTGCCCCTGTTTCAGTTGGAGAATGAGGGGGTGCGCTGGGCCCAGGAGATCCTTCAGCACAGTCCCACGGCCATCCGTTGCTTGAAGGCGGCCTTCAATGCCGAAACCGACGGCATGGCTGGTTTGCAGGAGTTGGCCGGCCAGGCCACCCACCTTTTTTATCGAACCGAAGAGGGTAAAGAGGGTCAAAGGGCTTTTCTGGAGAAACGTGACCCGGATTTCAGCGAGGTGCCCTGGCTGCCCTGAGCCCATTAATGCCTCAAGCCCACCCCTGTTGTGAAAATCAAGCCCCTGCCCCTGGTGTTGCTGCCATTGCTGCTCTGTTGCAGTGGGGCCCTACCTCTGCGGGCCAGCCCCCTGGACGACCCAGACCATCCCCTGCGCCCCCTGGAGCTGCAGTTAAGCGAAGTACCGGCGCTGCTGCTTAAGCAGCCTGGCCGTCAGCTGGTGCTGGCCCGGGGCCGGCGCCAGTTGCTACTGCTCAAGGATGGCCAGTTGCTGGCCCGTTATCCGGTGGCGGTGGGCATGGCTGGCTGGGAAACACCTTTGGGAAAATTTCGGGTGCTGGAAAAACGCAGTGATCCGCCCTGGAGTAACCCCCACAGTGGTGACTTGGTGGCGGGGGGCTCACCCCAAAATCCCCTGGGCAGTCGTTGGATCGGCTTCCATCGGGATTGCAGCGCCAAGAAGGGTTTTGACGGTGAAAAGGAACTGGATATCCAGGGCTGCACCATCGCTGGTTTCCACGGCACCCCCCACCGTTGGACCGTGGGCCATGCGGTTTCCCATGGTTGCGTGCGTCTTTTTGAGGAACACATCCAGGCTTTGTTTGATCAAGTGCAACCAGGCATCCCTGTCACTGTGATTCCCTGAGGCGTCTCCGTAGAGTCGCCCCAACTATCGGGATCCCCCATGCGCGTTCTTTTCGCCGCTGCCGAATGTGCGCCCATGGTGAAGGTGGGTGGCATGGGGGATGTGGTCGGTTCCCTGCCTCCGGCCCTGGCTGCCCTAGGCCATGACGTGCGCCTTGTTATGCCCGGCTATGGGCAGCTCTGGTCGAAGTTGCAGATCAATTCAGAACCGATCTGGCGGGCCCAAACCATGGGCACCGATTTTGCAGTGTTTGAAACTAAGCATCCCAGCAATGGCTTAACGATTTATTTGATTGGTCATCCGGTTTTTGATCCCGAACGCATCTACGGCGGTGAAGACGAAGATTGGCGTTTCACCTTCTTTGCCAGTGCCACCGCCGAGTTTGCCTGGAACGTTTGGAAGCCGGAGGTGCTGCATTGCCATGATTGGCACACGGGCATGATCCCTGTCTGGATGCACCAGGACCCGGAGATCAGCACGGTTTTCACCATCCACAACCTCAAGTACCAGGGGCCCTGGCGCTGGAAATTGGAGCGGATGACTTGGTGCCCCTGGTACATGGCTGGGGATAACACGATGGCCGCTGCCCTGCTCTATGCCGATCGGGTGAACGCCGTATCTCCCACCTACGCCATGGAGATCCGCACCGCTGAATATGGCGAGCAACTCGATGGCCTGCTCAATTACATCAGTGGCAAGTTGCGTGGCATCCTCAACGGCATTGATCAGCAGGCCTGGGATCCTGCTAAGGACCAACGGATTCCCGCTGTTTTCTCCCCCAGCAACCTGGCTGGTAAGGCCAGCAATAAGCAGGTCCTCCAGCAACGGATGGGGTTGCCCCAGAACCCCAACACCTTCCTGATCGGCATGGTGAGTCGGCTGGTGGATCAAAAGGGCGTCGATTTGCTCTTGCAGGTGGCCGAGCGTTTGTTGGCTTACACAGATACCCAGATCGTCGTTTTGGGCACCGGTGACCGGGGCTATGAAAGTGGGCTTTGGCAGATGGCCAGCAACAATCCTGGCCGCTTTGCCGCCTTCCTCACCTACGACGACGACCTGTCGCGCTTGGTGTACGCCGGCAGTGATGCCTTCCTGATGCCCTCCCGCTTTGAGCCCTGTGGGATTAGTCAGCTGCTGGCGATGCGCTACGGCACGGTGCCGGTGGTGCGCCGGGTGGGGGGCCTGGTGGATACGGTGCCCCCCTATGACCCCACGGCCCAAACGGGCAATGGCTTCTGTTTTGATCGCTATGAGGCCATCGACCTCTACACCGCCCTGGTGCGGGCCTGGGAGGCCTATCGCCATCGCGATAGCTGGCAACAGTTGATGCGAAGGGTGATGCAGCTGGATTTCAGTTGGAATCGCTCCGCCCTGGAGTACGACGCCATGTATCGAGAGGTGCGGGGCAGCAAGGAACCAGGCCCCGATGCTGAAACAGCGGCCCGTTTTTCGATGCCCGAACCGCCTGACCAACGGGCCGCCCATGCCGCTGCCGATGCCCGCGATCCCAGCCCAGTGCCCCAGCCGGCCCCGCAGCGGCGCTTTAATCCGCTCTCGCTGCTGCGCCGCAATGGCGGCTGATGGCTGATGGCCAGATCGGATTCAGGGGAGCCCCCATCCCTACTGCCGGTGGCCTACCGCAGCCCCTGGGAGCAGTTGCGTAGCGACCTGGGCCGCGACCTGCCGGCCGTGGTTGCCTCTGTGGGCCTGAGGTTGCGGGAGCTCTGGCGCCGCAACCGGGAGGGGGATCTCTCCGCGCCTGGCTTCTGGCCCCTGGGCTGGACGCCGCTTTTTTGGCCATTGGTGGCCCTGTTGCTGGTACTCAGCTTGCTCGTGTTGCTGCGTTTGCCATTTCAGAGCCATGGCCCAGGGGCTTTACCAAGCGCAGCAGAACCCTCTGGGTTGCCATCGCCTACTCCCCTCTCTGCAGTGCCTATCCCGCCTGGAACCGGGGCTGACTCCTTAGCAATGGCTGAATCTGGAACGAAGCCAACTGGAGCCAATCAAATTGGAACCATTCAAAATTCAGTTTCCCCAGCTGGGAACCCAGAGCCAGCCATTTCAAAACCAGGTTCCTTAGGGCCAGGGGTCGCCCCAGAGAAAGCCTCCCCAGCCGTACCGCAGCTGGACCCGCTGTTGGCCCTGTTGCAGGCCAAGGAAGGTGCTGCCCTGGTGGGGTCGATTCATCCAGTGGCTAACCAGGGCCTGCTGCAGCTCACTCCCACCGCTGCATTTTTTGAGCTGCCTAGTGGTGAGCAGCAGGGGCAGGCCAACGGCTGGCAACAGCAGAGCCGAAACCTGGGCTACGACCGGCTTGAATTGCGTTCGGCTGATGGGCACCTGCTGGGCCGCTCAGCGCTGGTGGGGGAAGGCATGATTCTTTGGTCAAACCCCCTGCCATGAGCCCTTCCCTCTGTATTCAGGACCTGGCCGAACTGTTTGATCAGCCTGTGCAGCGACACAGCAGTCCCTTAGATATCGGCACCCTGGAGTGGAGCTTCGAGCAGGTGTGCACCGACAGCCGCTCCCTCCAGGCGGGTGACCTGTTTGTACCCCTTCGCGGTGAACGTTTTGATGGCCACGACTACCTGGGAGCCGCCGTGGCGGTGGGGGCAGCTGGAGCCCTGGTGGCCAGGGACTGGCGCGGCCATATTCCTGAATACCTTGCCTATGTAATCGTTGAGGACACCCTTGATGCCTATCAAGAGGTGGCGTTGCTTTGGCGACGGCAACTTAAGGCGCCGGTGGTGGCGGTTACCGGTTCCGCCGGTAAAACCAGCACCCGCGAGTTAATCAAGGCCTGTTTGCAACCGCTGGGTGCCGTAGAAGCCAGCATTGGCAATGAAAATAACGACATCGGTGTGCCGCGCACCCTGCTGCGGGCCCGGGAGCCGTTGGCGGCGCTGGTGCTGGAAATGGGCATGCGCGGCCTTGGGGAAATCGAAAGGCTCAGCCGTTGCTCCGCACCCTCCGTGGCCGTGATCACCAACGTGGGCACTGCCCACATTGGTCGCCTAGGGAGCCGCGAGGCAATTGCCACGGCCAAATGCGAAATTTGTGTCGCCCTGCACCCGGAGGGTCTGGTGGTGATTCCAGCTGGAGATCCCTTGCTGGAAGCGGCCTTGGCGAGGGTTTGGCGGGGCCGTGTGGTGCGGGTGGCGCTTGCGGCCAGAGATTTCCCAACTGCTGATTTACCAGCTGCACAATTGGTGGCTGAATTGCAGAACGGATCGGCAATTGTTGGCAGTGAGTTGCTTTTTAGCGATGGCAGCAGCATCAACCTGCCCCTGGAGGGGCGACACAATGCCTTGAATCTGTTGCTAGCCCTAGCGGTGGCCGAGGAGCTGGGGGTGCCGCGCTCAGCCCTTACTCGCTTGCAGGTGGCCTTGCCTGGGGGCCGGGCCCGGCGGATTGTCTTAGATCAGGGTCCTCTGGCAGGGGTGACCCTGCTGGATGAAAGCTATAACGCCTCGCCGGAGGCCATGCTCGCCGCCTTGGAACTACTGCATAGCCAGGGGGGACGACGGTTTGCCGTGCTGGGCTCGATGTTGGAGCTTGGTGACCAGAGCGCAGGTCTGCACCGCCAGGTGGGGGCCCGGGCTGCGGCCCTTGGCCTCGATGGGCTGGTGGTGGTGGGCGATAGGCCGGAGCTGGATGCCCTTATGGAGGCTGCCACAACCGTGCCCTTGCTCCAGCAAGTGGCCCAACCAGAGACAGCGGCCGAGCTCCTATTTGATTGGTTAGAGCCCGGTGATCACCTGTTGCTCAAGGCCAGCCGTGGGGTTGCCCTGGAGCGGCTGATTCCTCTACTAAGCGGCCCTGGGGCCGGGACTGATGCAACTAATGCAAGATATTGATCTTGATACAAATTCTGTAACCAATATGCAATCTGTAAGCTTTGTGCACCGTCTATAAACTTCATGCAGAATCTCTGAGTTTTACGAGCAATCTCTCGGCTTTAAGCGCAATCTCTTAGCTTCATGCATTGCCTATAAGCTTCATGGACAATCTCTGGCCCTTGCGCTCAATCTCTGAGCTTTACTCATAAGCTGTGACTTTTATCGATACCTCCTTTGTCTAACGGTCTAATGAAAATGACTAGGGTCATATGACTAGGGTCAGATTCAGGACGGCGGTGCTTCGGGCTTTTAATCAGATTCAGGACGGTGATGTTTAGGGCGTTTTTATTGATTTGAAGTGTTCGCGTGCAAGTATTTAGCAAATGTACGGAATGGATTTGTTGTAACATATAGATTAGGCATACTGATTAGGCATACTGATTAGGCATGCTGGTTTGGTATTTAGAATTGGCATTTAGATAAATTTAATCAATAAATATAGCGACAATGATCAATAAATATGAATATAGATATAGATATGGATATAGATATGAATAAATATAATCTATATTTTGCTATTTATTGGTTGCCAGTTGTCTTTGATTACTTGGCGGGAGCGGCCCAGGGCCAGGGCCCCATCTGGCACATCTTTTGTAATGGTTGAGCCGGCGCCTACGGTTACCCCTGCGCCAAGAATTACCGGAGCCACGAGCACGCAATTAGCTCCGGTTTTGCTGCCGGCGCCGATCACGGTGCGGTGTTTGTTGACGCCGTCGTAATTAGCGGTGATTGTGCCAGCCCCCACATTTACATCTGCCCCCAGCTGGGCGTCGCCGATGTAGCTGAGGTGATTAACCTTGCTTCCGGGCCCGACTTGGCTTTTCTTAACTTCCACAAAGTTGCCGATTCTGACGCCCTCCCCCAGCTCTGCCTCCGGGCGCAGGTGGGCATAGGGACCGATGCGGCAACCCTTGGCGACTGTGGCGCCATTCACCATCGAAAGCAGCACCTGAACGTCGTCGCCCAGCTGACTGTTCTCGATCAGGCTGCCTGGACCGATGCGGCAATTGTTGCCGATTTGGCAATGGCCGCGGAAGTGGCTTTGGGGTTCTATCAACACATCTTTGCCGAAATGGCAGTCCTCCGAGAGGGTGCAACTGGAGGGGTCTGTAAAGCTCACCCCCTCCTTCATCCAATGGAGGCGGAGGCGCTCCTGGAGCATCGCTTCGCATGCGGCCAGTTGGCACCGGTCATTGATGCCGGTGATCTCGGAGAGGTCCTCTACCACCAGGTGGCCAGCGTTCTTCAGCAGGGCAATGCTGTCAGTTAGATACAACTCCCCCTGGTCGTTGTCGCTGCTGAGCAGGGGCAACACCTGGCGCAGTCGTGGCCAGTGGAAGCAGTAGATGCCCGCATTAATCAAATTGTTGCGGCGTTGGTTATCGCTGCAGTCACGATGTTCAACGATTTCCTGCACCTGGCCAGCAGCATCTACAAAGACTCGCCCATAGCCGCTCGGATCCTGGAGATGGGCACTGAGCAGAGTTACGGAGGCACCACTACTGCGGTGCTGCGCCAGTAGTTGTTGCAGGGTTTCGGTGCGCAGCAGGGGCACATCACCGTTGAGCACCAGCAGATCACCTTCGAAATCAACGAGGGGATCGAGTAATTGCTGCACCGCATGGCCCGTGCCGTTCTGGGGTTGTTGCAGCACAAACTCCGGCTTACTGAGGTGTTGCTCTAGCTCCGCCTCCAGCCGCTCCGCTTGGTGCCCAACAATCAGCAGTGTTCGGTTGGGCTGCAGAGACTTGGTGCTGGCCAACACCCGTTCCACCAGGGTGGCCCCAGCCAGGGGTTGGAGCACCTTTGGCAGGCTGCTCTTCATGCGAGTGCCTTTTCCGGCGGCGAGCACGGCAACGGCGAGCATTGGTGCTCTGCAACTGGGCGGGAATCTACCGGGGGTTGCGGCAGCTAACCCTTTCTTGCCAACGTTTTCTCCAGCCATTGGTGCTGTTGGCTGTGCTGTTTTTCTGGGCCTGGCGCCGCTCCGCCCGGATCGTTTCAGCATCTGCCCTGCCACTGGGGTCCCGATAGGGTTCCGCCGCCCTGGTTTTGAGGTGTTCCTCCTCCATCGTTGAAAGGGCAGCGAATTGCTGGTTATCGCCCAGCGCCGCTGGACTGGCCACGGTGCCGTTGCTCCATTGGTGGGCGGGGGAACCTGGGCCGGGATGGATGCTGGCTAGCTGCAGACCGTGGAGTCTCAGGGCCTGGCGCACCGCTGCCGCTGAGCAGTAGCTCACCAGGCGGCCCCTGGGGCCCAATAGGGAGGCCAGTTGACCAAGGAATTCCATGGTCCAAAGCTGGGGACAGACCCCCGGGGAAAAGGCGTCATGGAGTACCAGATCTAGGGAGCCCCGCAGGGCTGGTATAAGTTGCCGCAGCTGCTCCCTGGCATCCCCCCAGGGCAGTTGCCCTTGGCTTTGATTGTTTTGCCAGTGGCCCTGCTGCTCCAATTGCTCCAGCACGGCCAAACTGCTGGCTCGCCATTGGCTCCGGAAGCTGACTTCCCCTAGGGCCATGGTCAAGGGGCGCCGATCTAGCTCCAGCCCCCACCACTGCATTCCCCTTCCCAGGTCAGAGAGCTGCTCCAGCAGGGCCGCGGTGTTGGTGCCTGTGCCCACACACACCTCCAACACCCTCAGGGACCTGTCTTTGGCTACTAGCTCGATACCTGCCGGGGCCAGGAAGGTGTGCTGGGCTTCCCCCAGGGCGCCGCGGCCGCAGTGGAAACCCTCCTGAAAAGCTTCACTCCAGAGGCTGAAACTGCCATCGGCGGTGAGGCGTGGCTGTAGTTCAGCCGGCCTGGAGTCTGGCCAAGTCATCCCAGAAATTCGGATAGGAAACAGCGGCCGCCTCCGCCCGGGCAATCCTGGTGATGCCGGTGGCCCCCAGGGCTGCCACCGCCAGGCTCATGGCCACCCGGTGGTCGGTTTCGCTATCGACGGTGGCCCCTTGCAATTGCTGGCCGCCGGGGATCACCAGGCCATCGCTAGTTTCCTCCAGCTCAGCGCCCATGGCCCGCAGTTGCCGGGCCATGACCGCCAGCCGGTCAGTTTCCTTCACCCGCAGTTCTTCGGCATCGCCAATCACGCTGGTGCCTTCGGCGGCCAAGGCCGCCACCGCCAGGATCGGGATCTCATCCACCAGCCGCGGGATCAGCTCGCCGCCAATGGTGAAGGCCTTTAGGGGCGCTGGACGAACCCGCAGGTCCCCCACCGGTTCCCCCGCCACCAGCCGTTCGTTGAGGATTTCCAGGGGGGCACCCATGGCCCCCAGCACCTCAAGGATGCCGGTGCGGCTGGGGTTGAGGCCCACATTTTCCAGGAGTAAATCAGCACCTGGCACCAGCAGGCCGGCCACCAACCAGAAGGCGGCGGAACTGATATCACCGGGCACCACCACCCGCTGGCCCTGGAGCCGGGCCCCTGGGGTAATC
>Ga0114963_10002774_pt1 | contig 11933 bp, 13 predicted proteins | sample C_131016_EF_Meta_FD_87019 | JGI IMG/M metagenome (GOLD analysis project Ga0114963, IMG submission 87019) | Freshwater microbial communities from Lake Croche, Canada to study carbon cycling - C_131016_EF_MetaG | ecosystem: Environmental > Aquatic > Freshwater > Lake | place: Lake Croche, Canada...
GCACCTATGTAGATGCCTGCAAAGACGAAAATGTGGGCAAGAGAGACAAGGCCAAGGCCAAGCAAGTTGCATCGCTCCTGGCCAATCCTAATCGCTTCCAGAGCGCCTATGAGTTCTGGTATCAATGGATCATGTGGTACGAGTTGTCGGGCGAGGCGATAACTTTGTGGTGGCGCGAGAACCAGGATAACTCCCTGGAAACCCCGCTGGAAATGTATATCCTGGACAGTACCTTGATTGCTGTCACGATTACCCCGACACGCTATCCAAGCTATCGGTTATCCACGCCGTCCTATGGTTTCAGCCGCGACGAGCCTCTGAACGCCCATCAGGTCATGCACGTCAAAGATATGGCATGGCAGGGCTCGGCCGGCTTCAACAAGGGCATCCTAGCCGCCGAATTGGTCAGCCTGGATCAGGACATCGACCTGTATGCTAACTATGTCATGCAGAACGGCGCCAAGCCCTCTGGCATGTTCACTACCGAGCAAGTCATCCCGGATGGCAAATTCAAGGAGATTGCTGCACGTCTGAAAGAAGCCTGGTCGAGCATGACCGGCAGCCGGCAGGCTGATCCAAGCAAGCCAGGGCAAGGTATGCTGCTGGACCAAGGCATGAAATACGAGCCACTGAGGATGCTGACGCTGCAAGATGCCGACGCGCACAACCTCAAAGTTCAAACCATGAAGCGAATTTGCGGTTTGTTTGGCGTACCTCCTGCATTGATCGGGATTCAAGATCAAAAATACAACAACACTCAGACTATTATTGATGAGTTTTACAAGTCAACAATCTACCCCACAACAGTCAACATTCAGCAAAAACTCAAGCTGCAATTGTTCCCAGGTTATCCAAACCTCAAAATCGAGTTTGACACAAGGGACTTTTTGAAAGGCGCCCCTCTGGATCAGATGAATTTTGCGGTGGCCGGCGTGGGCGCAAGTATCATGACTCCCAACGAGGCTCGGCAATACATGAACATGCCCAACATTGACGGCGGTGACGATTTGCTCAACCCCTCCGCAAAAACTGATACCATACCCGGAACCAGCCCCCAAGATACTGGCGGCGGAGGCGGCAGCCAAACCAGAAAAATGAATATCGGCAAATAATGATTTTTGCCGATACAATCAAGCAACTTTTTGCACAGCAGATTTTGTGTGCTGCGAAAAAATGCATCAAAATACAGGACATTGACAAAACCAAAGTTGATGGAGTAATCAATGACACCCAAAAATTTTACGATGCTGTGCGAGGCCCGGCTTGTGCCGGAGGCCAAAGGACAGACCGGAAAAATTGAAGCGACCGTGACCACCTGGGGTGCTCGGGAGGGTGCTGACGGTCGCCGGTTCAATTATCAGCCCGAGGGCTTCATGGATTGGGCCGAGGCTTTCTCCAAGGCCGGCAAACCGCTGCCAATGTTCATGAATCATCAGTCGGACGCGATGCCGGTGGGTGAATGGACTTCGTTTGAAATGACCGCTTCGGGCATGACTGCCGAAGGTCGCATTTTCATGAATACGGCGGCTGGCAAAGACATGCACACCATCATGAAGGAGTCGCCGAGCATGTTTGGCGGCGTGTCGGTGGGTGCTTATGCCGAAGACTACCAAATGGTCAACGCAGAAGGCGAACCTGACCAGTCCGACGAGGCATATTTCCAGATCACCAAAGGCGGCCTGCGCGAAGTGTCGGTGGTGATGTACCCGAACAACCCGGAGGCCAATGTCAGCCGCCTGGAATACTTTCGGCCCGATGGATCGGCCGATTTGAAGATCATGGAGCAAGCCCTGCGTGATGCCGGGCTCTCCAAGAGTGATGCGGTCGCTGCCGCATCAACGTTCAAGAAAGTGCTTGAACAGCGTGATGCTGCCAAAGCTCCGATTGAACCTGCGACGCCCCAGCGTGATGCTGATGCGGAAGCGACCGCCAACGCAGCTATTTTCGCGGCTCTTGAGCAGCGCGAACTGCTGCAAATTCTTGATAAACGACTGAAAAGGTAACACCATGTCTCAAGTGATTCTCGATAAATTGGACGCCATTGACGCCAAGCAGCAAGAAGCTGTGCAGGCCGTGGAAGCCAAAATCCCCGCTGCCGTTGACGCCGCTCGCGTCGAATTGGAAGCAAAAATTGCCGCCCTGGAAGCCAAAGTCGCTTCGGTGCAAGCTCCGTCCATCATCCGGGTTGCCAAAAGCGTCCGCACCGATGTGAATCGGGCTGTGCGCGAGCAACTGGCCAGCTACTACAAAAGTGCTCGCCAGGGCGAAAAAGAACTCAAGATGTTTGAGGACCAGGGCCAATACGATGCCTACATGCGTGAGGCCAGTGCCCTTACCGCTGGCGGCGATGGCAAAGGCGGTCGCACGGGTTACGATCCGGTGTTTGTCGCTCTGCGTCTGGCCAACCAACTGCGCGGCATGTCTCGCACCGTCGCCACTGATGGCTCCAGCTATCAGTTCCGTGTGAAGACCGGCAACGCTGGTGCTCAGTGGGGTTACGGAGTGCAGAACAACGGCACGCCCACCACCGAGAACACTGCGATCTGGCAACTGGTGTTGAAAGACATCAATGTGCAGTTCCCGATCCGTACTGCGGCTCTGGACGACATCGACGGCCTGGAAGCCAACGTGGTTGACGACATGCTGATGGAGTTCGCCCAGGCTGAAGCTCAGTCCATGATTTCCAACGACGACCAAAGCGGTACGGGCTCGACCGTAACGACCGGCGGTGCTGATGGTCTGCGCGGTCTGAACCAGTACCCTGGCGCCAACAGCACTTACGCTGGCGGCACGACCTCGACGGCTGCTTTCGGCACCTCGGGCACGGGTTCTACCACCGGCCTGCACAGCCTGGCCACCTACGACCAGTTGACTTCCAATGCCAACACCGTGGGTGCCAATGCAATCGTCTACAAAGACGTTATCAACACCATCTACGCTCTGCCGCAACAGTATTGGACTGCCGGCGCCAAGTTCATGGTGAATCCGATCCTGGCCCAAGCCATCCGTGGCCTGCAAGACACCAATGGCCGCCCGATCTTCAACTCAATGGAGTCGTTGAACCCGGACGGTATCATTGGTCAACTGCTGGGCTTTGATGTGGTCATGAACAAGTACCTCGACGCCCCCAGCCAATTGGCTACCGGCGCCGCTGGTACTGTGAGCAAGTACCCGATGTATTTCGGTGACTGGACTCGCGGCCATACCATCATCGACCGGCTGAACATGGTGATGCGTCGGTATGACCAGACCTTGCCTGGCTACATCACGTTCTACGGCGAGAAGCGGCTGGCCACGTCGGTGCGCGATCCCAACGCACTGATCCGCTATCGCTCGACTGGCACTGCCAACGCCTAAAAAGGCCGTTTTGGGGGAGGCTTCGGCTTCCCCCAATTCTTCAATTTTCTGGACTCACCAATGAAAACCATTACCGAAAAAATCTTGGATGGCATCAAGCTCACGCTGGAAACCGGCGAGCGAATCAATCTTGATTTGAGCGAGGCTGCGGGTCTGACAGGCAGCGGCAATGGTCAAGGTGGCCGGACGTATTTCGATGACGCATTTGCAGCCCTGCGCTACGCCAACCCATTCCGAATGGGTGCTCGGCAAGTTAAGGTGGCCGGCTCCAGCGCCATGTTTGTGGCCAAGACCGGCAACGCAGCCAACCAGACAAACCCTTGGGGCTACGCGATCAACGCAAACAGCGGTACTCCCAACACCAACACGACGATTTGGCAACTGCCGACTCGCGTAATTACGGCTCAACTGCCGATTCGCACTGCGGTGATGTCGGACGTCAATTACCTCAACGAAACCATCGTTGAAGACCTGATGCTTGAGTTTGCTGCCATCGAAGCAGCTTCAATGGCTTCCAACAGCGACCAGGCCGGCAGCACGACTACGGCTACCGGCGCAACAGACGGTTTGCGCGGCCTCAACTACTATGCCGGCACCAGCGGCTCGGCAGCAGCCTATGGTTCGTCGGGCACAGCCATCACCAATGGCCTGCACACTTTACGCACGGTAGGCCACTCCAGCGCGTCGGCGGATTTGGAAACTTTGATGGATATGGCTGGCGCCTTGCCGCCTCAATACTGGAATTTGCCGGGCACTGCTTGGCACATGCATCCCAGCTACATTACGGCGCTGCGCAAATACGCGCACAACGGAACAACCGGGCCATACTCGCTGGTGGAAACTGGCGAGCTTGGCGAAGGCCCGGCAGTCAACATTATGGGGTTCCCTGTCATCCCCAACCCTTACCTCGACGCCACAGGCACTGCCGGTAATTTCCCTGTGTACCTGGCCAATTGGCCGCAGTTCATGACCATTGCCGACGTGGAAGAAATGTCAATTCAGGCGATGGAAGAAACTGCGCCAGGGTTTATTACGCTGTACGCCGAAAAGCGCATGGTCAGCACTGTGCGCGACCCCTTTGCCGGCGTCCGGTTGATCGAGACTTAATCCATGACGGCAGACGCCATGCTTGCAGGTTTGCCCTTCGGGGCAACCACCCGCAATCCGTTCAACTATTCCAAGGTTGAGCAGATCGGGCGCGACAATACGACCGCCTGGCTGACCCAGACTGAAATCACCAATCAGTTGAATCTGTTTGGTGACACCAGCCAAAGTACCTATCTGGCAAGCCTTGAATTGGCCGTCAGACAGGCGATTGAGGACTTCTTGGGGCTTTCCATCTTCCCGGTGTCCTATCGCGTTTGGTACGGCATAGAGAGCCTTGCCGCCTCTCCGTTGAGCCTCGATTTGCCGGAGGTCAGCCAGAACGCGAATTCTGCGCTGGCCGGGGTGACGATTACGTCGCTGAAATACTGGACTGATGCCTTTCCAGCGGTTTCCGTCACGGTGGACTCATCGCAGTATTACTACGATGTTTCCGGCAATAAGCTGATTGTTTTGAGTTTGCCGACAAGCGTCAACTCAACCATGACAGCGCCGATTGTCTTGGATTACGCTACGGTGGCCAATCCGTTGGCGGCCTACCCTGTCATCAAACAGGCGGGGCTCTTGCTGCTGACGCATCTTTACAACAATCGCAGCAACACGACGGACAAACGATTGCACGATATTCCGTTTGGCGTGGCGGCTTTGCTGCGGCCATACAAGCCGCTGGTGATGTAAATGGCGATTGCTCGCTTTGAAAATATCGGCGTCAATAACCTGACGTTTGGGCAGTCTGCTTTTGGCGAACAGACCACCACCCAAAGCCTTTGGTTTACGACCAGGGCAAGGGTTCACTCCGTTGCCAATCATGTCAAGATTACGGACAAATACCGGGTTTACTCGGATGTGGTGGAGTTCACCTTGAACTACACGCCGAACTTGAAAACCATCATCGACAATCAAAATGCCTATTCAATCACCTGGCGCGGATTTGATTGGCGAATCGACAATGTGCGCGAATCGGATGACCGCATGAACGCGCTTTTGTTCTGCGTCCGAAATGATCCAGTGGCGGCGGTTTAATGGCAACCCAGCAAAATCCCGTCCAGTATTCCAAGGCCATTCAGTATCAACTGGCCAGCATCGTTACGCCCGTGCCGGTGTACGCCTCTTTCAACCGCAACTTTGCGACGCAGCCAAAATTCATCACTTGGATGCTGCGCAATGTCCACCAGCCGGTATATACCGGGGCCAACCAAGCGAACAAGGGTATTGACCGGCCGACCTTCCAGATTTCTGTTTTCACGCAAGTGATTGAGGATGGGTTTACAATATCCAACCAGATACTACAATCATTGCACGGATATGCGGGATTGTTCGGCGGAGCAACTGACGGATTCCAAATTTCCAAAGCCGATGTGCATTGGCTTTACAATTCATACGACAACGAGCAAAAGTTGGCGCAAGTGTTTATGGATTGCACGCTCGACATCCCAACATAAGACGCCACCAACCACTTTTTGAAGGAACTGCAAAATGGCTTTGCCCAATAAAATTCTTCCCGGTTTCAGCGCCTCAATGTACGCTCAACCGAGCGCCAGCCCAACTCCGCTGACGCTTTCGCAGTTGTCCACGGTGGGCAGCGTTTCCGCCATTGCGGTATCTGGCAACCTCATGAACATTGAAGCCATCCCAGCCTTTGGCCAGGACGATGCAGTGGCTTCGTTTGCAGTGGCTGGCGCCCGTCAGTCGGACAAAATTCCGACGCAAAGCGCCCCAACCTCAATGACCATTACGGCCGCCTGGAATCCTTCGGACACCGTGACCTTGCTGCTGCGTGCAGACGCCTACAGCGGCACAGTGGATCGCACCTTCGTGATTGCAGCCACTGATGGCTCCAACATTGTGTACTACGCCTTCAACGGCCGAGTGAGCCAGTTCCAGATCGACGCCCAGCCCGGCGCCGAAGCAAAATGCACTTTCACCATCCATCCCCGTGGCAATCTGTACGGGTGGAGCAACAACGCCTAACCAGGAGACTGAATCATGGCAGCACCAGCAGTAGTATTGCCCGGCTATGCCGCATCCCTATGGATGCAGACCGGGGCAACTCCAACACCCTTGAGCACGGCCAATTTGTCGGTGTGGACGGCCCAGGTCGCCACCATCGTCGGCACTTCGGCCAATGGCACCGGGGCTTCCGGTACGCAACTGAACGTCGAGGCTGTGCCAGCCTTCGGCCAGGACGATGCCGTCGCCTCGTTCGCGGTGGCCGGTGCTCGCCAGTCGGACAAGGTGCCCACTCAGTCGGCGCCCACGTCCATGACGATTACAGCAGCCTGGAATCCATCAGATGCCGGTTTGCTGCTGATCCGTGGTGATGCCATCAGCGGCACCGTGGATCGGACTTTTGTTGTGGCTGCGGCCGCCGGCTCGACCACCATCGCCTATGCCTTTAATGGCCGGGTATCGCAGTTCCAGATCGACGCGCAACCTGGTGCAGAAGCCAAGTGCATGTTCACGATCCACCCCCGTGGCAACCAGTACGGCTGGAGCAACACCTAATGGGCTCGCTTGAAAAAGCGGTTTTGGCTTTGACGACAGCCACTGGAGACTTGGATTTGATTGCCAGGTTTTCAGTGGTTGACGCCAAAGAGGTGGCTGAAGCACTGCTGGATACCGAGCCCGATTCCGCCGTGGGCGTGGCGCTTCGCCTGTTGTCCAAATACAACCCGGTGGTGACTGCAAGTGCCGATTGCCAAAAAGCCTGATGGTTGGTATTGGGGCGGAAAAGGGCCATTTGCAACTAAAGCAAAGGCCCAATCTGTTGCTCGGGCAGCATATGCTCATGGCTATTCAAAACAAAACAATCCCATGAAATTCAGTGTTGAGCAAATTCAAGCCAATCCGGTGAGCGAATTTGCCACCTGCCTGCTGCATAGCGTGACCGGCGCCCATATGCTGCATTTGGCCACGCGCAGCTTTGCCGAGCATAAGGCTCTGGAAACCTTCTATACGGCCATTGGCGACCTTATTGACACCTTTGTGGAGGCATACCAAGGCAAGTATGCCAATCGTGTTTCCTATGTGGCTGGATTTGATCCGCCGGATGAAGCAGTGGATTATCTGACCTACCTCAAAGACGAAGTGGCCACCTTGCGGGTTGCTGACGGTTTCCCGCAAGACTCCGAGCTTCAAAACATTACCGACGAAATTGCCTCAACCATCGACAGTACACTTTACCAACTGACCCTCAAATGACAAACCCCACGACAATACAAAATACTGGCGACCTTCTGGGATTTCTCGCCAAGCAAGCCGAGTCTCGCAAGGACTGGTTTGGTTTCTTGCAGCAGCGCATGACTGCGGTTACACTGGCGCACGAAATTGCAAAGCACCACGCGCATCACATGACCCCGGAAGAGGTCGTGGCATATGCGATGGCGCTGAATCAGGAAATTTTCAACAAAATCATCAAAGGATAGAACATGAGCAAACTGACCGCCGCCTTTGGCAATTCCCAATCCCTCCGAGTCAAAACCTTCATGCTGGGCGAGCATGAATTCAAAGTTCGTGTGCCGCTGTCCAAAGAACTGGAAGACATGCAGGCTCGGATCGCCATTGTGGACAAAGAGGCCGCCGAGGCACGTTACACCAAGATGGCCGAGCCCTTCTTGAAGAACGACATTGCCGGCGTCGAGCGCCTAGAAAATGACGTGATCGTGGATGGTCGCTCGCTGCGCAACTTGATCCAGACGGTTTCCGAGATGGAAAACAAAATCGTCGAGTATGTCAAGTTGCTGGTGCCGGCGGAAGGCACACTGGACGATTTGACTTACGCCGAAATCGAGGCCGAATGGCCGACGCAAGTTCAAATGGAATTGCTCGATGCAATTTCCTTGGCCATTCAGCCAGGCTACAAGGATGCGCGAAAAAACTAATTCAGGACATTCGCCTCCAGGCCAGGGCGTATATCCTGGCGCATGGTGGGTGTCCTGATGAAATCAACTCCGAGGATTTCAGGAATATTGAAATCCTGTTGAGTGATGGCTTTATTGGCAACAAAGCCATCTTGCTGGCGTTAAGCTGCTTGACCACGGGCAACTTGAACTCAAAGCTCCGTCAAACATCATCGCCATATACAATAAAAGATGTGCTGCCATCAGCGCATGAATACATCATCCCTCCGTTGAGCGATGAGGACAAGAAAGAGCAGGTTCAAAATCAGTTGCTTTCGTTCATGCTTTCAAGACCTGAATCGAAAGAGCACTTGAAAGTATGAAGTGGCCGATTACACCCCGAACAATAGGACGATTCAGCTAGAGGGCTTCTCTGAGTTTGAGGATCAGTTGAAGGCCTTGGCCGAGGGGTTTCGTGCGGACACGGTGGCCAGGCGCACGCTGGCCCTGGCAGCCAATGAGGCGATGGCGCCAGTAGAGCAAGCTGCCAGGACAATGGCCGCCTACGACGAGCAAAATATCGACGGCATCCACATGCGCGACACGATCCGCACGGACTTTCGCATCCCCAATGAAAAAGACCGTCAATCCGGCTTTGTGAACCCCACCGATGCGGCCATTGCCATTGTGTCGGTCAAGCGCAGCGCAGTATCTCTGGCAAATGAGTTTGGAACCAGTAAAATGGTGGCACGTCCATTTTTGCGCCCGGCGCTGGACAGCAACACGGAAACAGTCTTGTCGATTTTCAAGCAAAGGCTGTCTGAGATTATTCCGGCGTATGCGATCAAATTGTCCAAGAGAAGGAAGAAATAATGGCATCCAATAATATCGCTCGGCTGGGTGTTGTCCTGGGGCTGGACACGGCAGAGTTTACTGCGTCCATTGACAAGGCTATTGGAGACAACCGCAAGCTCGGGCAGGCCATCAAGCGCGAAAGCAATGCTGCGGCCGGCGAAATTGTCGCGCTGAAAAATGCGACCGACGATTATGGCAAGACCTTGACCAAGGTTCAGATTATTGAGCGAGAAATCAGCACAGGCCGCTTCCGTCTGGCGTCTGCCGATTTGAAGACTCAGTTGATGGCGCAGGCTGTTGCATACGATGCCGTGGCGGAGGCCGCAGCCAAACAAGCCCAGATTGCTGAAAATTCCAAGATAGTGGCACAGCAAGAGCAATTGGCTGTCCAGCAGATTCAAGCGCTCCAGTTTGCTACTGATGATTATGGCAAAACATTGACCAAAGTTGCCTCCATTCAGCGCGACATTGCCAGCGGTCGATTCTCTGGGTTCTCGGATGAAAACAAAACTTTGCTTTTGGCGCAAGCTGCCGCCTACGACAAAGTGGCTGCGGCGGCCAAGCATGAGGCCGAAGTGGTGGCTGCTGCCGCCCAGACCCAGCGCCAGAACCAGGCCGGCCTGGCGGAACTGCAAAGCCTCAAGAACGCCACGGAAGACTATGGCAAGACTTTGACCAAGGTCCAGATCATTGAGCGCGAAATTCAGTCTGGGCGCCTCCAGGGCGCAGGAGCCGATGTAAAGGCTCAACTGCTTGCGCAGGCTGCTGCCTATGACCGAGTGGCTGCAAGCGCCCACAAGGCCGCTGGTGGCCTCACAGCGTGGCAAAAGCAGGGCTTGGCTTACCAGACCACCGACTTCTTCACGCAGATCGCCTCCGGTCAAAATATCATGATTGCCGCCATCCAGCAGGGTGGTCAATTGAAAGATCAGATGGGCGGCTTGGGCAACATGTTCCGGGTGCTGACGCCGCTGGTTCTTTCGCCAACCGGGGCATTGGTTGCGTTGGCGGCGGCTCTGGGCATTGCTGCTACTGCGGCCGTCATGGGCCGACGAGAATTCGATGCGCTCAACAATTCCTTGATTCTGACCGGCCAGTATTCTGGCGTTACGACGGACAGTTTCAAGTTGATGGCTCAAACCATCAGCAACACCTCCCGCGCAAGTATTGGTGACGCCAAAGACATTTTGAACGCAATGATTGGCTCGGGCCAGTTTACCAATCAAACCTTTGATTCAGTTTCCAAAACCATTCAGCGTTTTTCTGAATTGAGTGGATTGTCGGCCAAAGACGCCGCAGACAAGCTCATCCCAATGCTGGATGGCTCTGCATCAAGCGCCAAAAAACTCAACGATCAATATAACTTTCTGACGCTTGCGCAATACAAGCAAATTGAAGCCTTGGATCGTTACGGAAAAAAACAAGAAGCCATTACCCTGACCTCTGATTTACTCAAGCAAGGTTTTGACAAAACAAAAACAGAGCTTGGGTATTTGGATACAGCCCTGGACGCGACCAAAAAGAAATGGAGTGAGTTCTGGAACGCCGCATTGAATCTGGGCAAGCCAGATTCTCCGGCCGAGCAGCTAAGTAAAATCCAGCAAGAAATTAACGCAATGGAGCGTGATGGATTTCCTAAAACAGAAATTGATCCTGAATCTGGAAAAAAAGACCCTCAATTTATATTTTACAACAAACTCAAAGCTGAAAAAGAGCGGCTGGTCGCCGCCATTGTTAAAGCCAATCAAGACGCACAAAAACTTGAAGGACAAAAAAAGAAGATAGATATTTACGCTGGTGACGGTGGTTACAAACATGAGCTAGGTCTTCGACAAAAATATGAAGATGCTGTTGATGCTCTGAAATACGATCATCTCAAAAATAACTCTGACGAAGAAAACAAGATTCACGTTGAATCTCAAGAAAAGCAGCGTGCGCTGCTGGTAAGCTATTTGCGAGACATTCAAGACAAAGACAAAAACAATGCCGGGTTGCGTCGAGACATCTATCTCAAAGAGCTTGCCTTGGAGGTTCAGCAATCAGAGCAAAAATTGGAAGACTTTAGGCAGAAAAGGTTAGTCAAAGAAATTGATGCCGCAGAAGCGGAGCGCGATGCTCGTAAAAAAATTGATGATGAAGAGCGCAAAGATAAGTTGCAACGGTTGATGGATGACGTTGATTACTATCGCAAAGCTCAAACAACAAGTTCAGAGGAAAAAGACAAACTCAACGCCAAAATTAAAATGGTTGGCTGGAGTGAGCGCCAAGTCAAACTGGCCGAGCTAGAGGCAAAATATCAAGAAGACATTTTGAACAATCAAAAACAATACGGAGATAACACCGAGGCATTGGCCGCCATGAACGCTATGGCAGAGGCAAAGAAACGCGATGGAGAATTGAATATTGAATTGGCCGACAAGTTGAAATACTTGGAGGATGTCAATAATGCCGTCTGGAGCAATATTGGTTTGGCCATTGATGAATTGGTTGAAAAGGGTGCCACCTCGTTCAGCAAAATGACCGAAAGCATTTTGAAGGACTTGCTCAAGATACAGCTTAGAAAGCAGGCCTTGGGCTTGTGGGACATGCTGACTGGCGGAAAAGGCATCATGGGAATGTTTGGATCGTCCTCCCAGGCGCCTGCCCCGGTGGTTGACATACCCTGGAAGCCAGTTGCCGCCTTTGCAGATGGCGGCGATCCTCCGGTTGGGAAAATGTCAATGGTGGGCGAGAATGGACCGGAGTTGTTCGTGCCCAAGACGGCTGGCACAATCGTGC